>OCTX012271674.1_pt1 | contig 15818 bp, 12 predicted proteins | sample 1539691 | NCBI WGS metagenome assembly OCTX01 (sample SAMN02144231, study PRJEB22623) | gut metagenome | biome: sheep rumen | host: Ovis aries | place: New Zealand | reverse complement strand
CCGAGACGGCGGAACGAGGAAGTGGCAATTTCTGAAATTTTCATTCTCTTATTAATTAAATTAAATTATATTTGCCCCTATAGGGGGGCAAATAATTAATTAATTTATAATTATTAATTTAAAAGGGCAGTTCGTTGACTGAGAATTCAAGATAGGCATCGCCGGTCTCCGGCTGCTTGACGGACCGCACCACCTTCTGCTGCTCGGCCATTTCCACCAGTTTGTAATAGAGTTTCGGATCCTCGATGTGGCTCAGTCTGAGGGCTGCTGCCATCACATGGCCGAAGGGTCTCGACGGACGCCCCTCGAAGGCATCCTCGAAGAGGGTACTCAGGTTCCACTCATACGTCCCGTCGCCCTTGTTGACGATATAGCGCGGATTTAGTTTGTCCCACTTCACTTCGGGCGTTACCACTTGTTTGGGCTTACTCTTGAAACGTCCCTGGTCGTCGCGGGGTTGTGGCTCGTCTGGTTCACAATTCACAGGCACCCCGTCTTCATTGAGTTTGTAATAGAATTTCTTGCGAATGCGATGCCTGCGCCCCAAGGCGTGTTTTACTTTGAATAAATCGCCATCCTCGATATACTCGCACTGGAACACCTCAAAAGCCTTGTTGGTCAACTCCGTACCTATCGACCCTCTCATGTTGTGATCGGCCTCATTCTTGTTCTGGTGCAGCACGTTCACGATGCAGCAGTTGTGGTTCTGTGCCAGCAACATGAGCTGTTCCATCAGCAGTGTGGCCTGTACGGCATCATTGATGTCGGGCATCAGGTCCTTGATGCCGTCGATGATCACCAGGTCGGGTTCCACTGTCTGGATGGCCACCTCCACCAGTTTGCGACGCCGCTCGTAGCCCAATCCTCTGAGGTTGTAGGCAAAAAACTGCGAGTCGTCGAGTTCACGCAACCCGGCCAGCGGCATCAGCCTGTTGATCTGGATGTCCTGCGTCGACTGTTTGCTTTGCTCAGTGTCGATCCATAGGATGCGGAGTGCTTTGGCATTGGGCGATTCCTTGCGCTTCAGCGCCAGACATTTACCTTTCATGGCAGTAGCCATAATCAGACTGAGCCAAAGTGTCTTGCCGCTCTTGGCCTTACCGCATACGGCAGTCAGTTCTCCTCGGAAGAAGCAGGACTTTCCGAACAGTTCAAACAGGTTCTCCATCGGTGGCAACACGGTTTCGGGTGTCACTCTGCATTCCTGGAGTTGCTCCTCTGGTGTCAGTTCAACTACGACAGGAGTCTTTGATCTCTGTTCGAACTCCTGGATGATGGGGGCATGATTATTTTTTTCCATCAGATAAAATAAATTGAGTTAGACTTTCGTTATATTGTTTGGTATATCCATGGTGCGAATTTACGAATAATGCGCAGGAGAACCAAAAACAGCGTGTCTGTAATATAGTCACGAATTTAACGTCGGTTACGACAAATATACAAATATTAATTTAATTTACAGTTTTAGACTTATGAAGAAGTTCGTCAAGACACCCGCTGTCAGCAAGATCCTTTCAGAGGCTCTTGCCATGACCTCATTCCGTCAGGCAGCCAAGGGAGGACTCGGCCGTACCGGGTTGCGTAAAGTCTAAAAAGGACAGGTTTTATCATTGTTTCAGGCTTATCCCGCTCTCCGGTTGTCAGTCCAGCAGTTCCGCAACCCCAAGGAGCGGCTATTTGCCATTGCCTGTCTGCTCGACGCCCTCGAGCAAGACTTCCACGATGCCTATCCCGATCAGCCGCCCCTCTTCAGGGATGGGATGGAGCAGGAGCTGAAACGTCTGCTCACGCTCTTTTTCTAAATTCACAATAAAAGTCATAAATAGTTGGTCGTATCATTTTTTTTTTTTATCTTTGCACCAAAATGTTACTATTGTTACTTTAAAGTAGTAGAGATGGAACTATTCAGCTATAAGTTCAAGATGCGTGCAAGATCATTCTTGCATCCTATTAGGTCGCTAAAGGCCTTGTATTTTATCCATTATGTCGAAAATACGGATAAATGGAAGGAACTCGTTGATACAAACCCCAAGAAGGCGTTCGAGATGAAGTGGAACCGATTCTACAGAAGGAAGTTTCCATGGAAGAATCCGCGGACGCTGAATGAGAAAGTCACTTGGATGGCTGTCATGACCGATACGTCAAAATGGACAGAGTATACCGACAAGTACGAAGTGCGCAAGCATATCGAGGATTTGGGATTCAAGGACATCCTGACGGATTGTTATGGCGTATGGGACAGGGCAGAGGACATTGATTTTGAGAAACTGCCCGAGAAATTCGTCCTCAAGTGTACCCATGATTGCGGCAGCACGGTTATCATCCGTGACAAGAGCAAGATGAATAAAAAAGAGGTGATCGACTTCCTTCAGCGGCATCTGGATGTGAGATACGGTTATGCCTCTTGTGAACCCCACTATACATTGATAAAGCCACGGGTGATGGCAGAAAGCCTGATAGAGATGGATGATTCGGAGGGCTTTTCATCAATGACTGCGGTCGATCACAAGATTCGTTGCATTGACGGGAAAGCACAATATGACTTTGTCTGCTATGACCGAAGCCTGGAAAGCGGGAGTGGGGGCAGTAAGACCGTATACGATCTCTACGATATTCACACATGGCAACCGATGCATCAGTATCTTGCTGATCCCGGAGTCGTCTACAAGAATGTGCCCCGTCCGGAGAAGCTGGAGGAGATGATTCGCATAGCCGAGAAAATCAGTCAAGGTTTCCCTCAAGTGCGAGTGGACTTGTACAATGTGCATGGAAAAATCTACTTTGGCGAGATGACGTTCACCGCTTTCTCTGGCATGAACAACCATTTCACCAATGAATTCCATCGTATGATTGGCGACAGAATACATCTGCCTGAGCCCAAGAAATGACAAGGCTATTTCAGCCAAAAGACAAGGGTTGATTTCAGACCGATGTATTTCAGATAGCCTGACCGCATAGCCCGCCAGAAGATGGCGGGTTTTTCTTTCAGGGGTATTTGATGCCCTGTATAGAACACCTTGCTGAGTGTATAGCTTAAGAACTTGTGGATGATAGGGGCATTTCGGAAACGCAGCAGCTCGTCAACAACGGTGAGGTAGCAGTTCAAGTTGCGCTTGGAATATCGGATGAACATCGTTGAGGCTTCTCTGATACGGTGTCCTACGAAATTCTGTTTCAGGCAGTATATATTGCTGCTGCTCAAGGTGAGAATGGTCGTGAAAAGCTCGTCTTCATGGATGATCCCTTCGTAGAATCGAAGCCCAATCCTGTCTAAGAACGTTTTATTTATAAACAATAGCCAGACTACACAGTTGTGAGTTTGTGTGTCTAACACCAGATTGAGAAGGTATTCGCCGTCGTATTGCTTGTTCTCATCTACGAGATGTGTTCTCTTGGTGTTCCAGGAGGTGCGCTGGACTCCGCTTTCAGAGAATGATTCTCCGTCAAAGAAGATAAAGTCAGCTTGGTTCTTCTCTGCATATTCGTAGCAGATCTGTAGAGCGTCCGGGCTGTTCAACTTGTCATCCGAGTCCATCATATAGATGTATTTACCTGTGGCATGCTTGAGAGCCAAGTTTCTTGCTGCGGACTGCCCTCGATTCGGCTGGGTGAAACTGATAATTCTTGGGTCTTTCTGCTGATAAGCCTTTATGATTGCTTCGCTGTTATCTGTCGATCCGTCATTGACGGCAATGATTTCAATATCCTTCAGCGACTGATGGATAATCGATTCGAATGTCTCTTCCAAATAGGGTGCGACATTATAAATGGGCAGTATGATGCTGACTTTTACCATTCAATCATTTTTTTTAATATCTTCTATGGCAACGAAGAAGTTTTCCGCATAAGTTTCCTTGTCGAAGAGTTTGGCGCGTTCTACAGAAGCCTTTGACATTTGTTTTCGCTTATCAGGGTGGTTGTAGAGGTCGAGGATGGCGTCTGCGAGATTGTTGACGAAATGTTCGTCTGTTTCTAAAAGAATAGCATTCTTTTCTGACACCTCTTCTGGAATGCCGCCACGAACAGTTGTTATAATGGGTAGTCCCGTAGCCTGTGCCTCAAGTTCAGTTGTTGGGAATGGATCATTCCAAATGGATGGTATAACAGCGATGTCAGCTAACTGATAATAGTCTGGCATCTTATCATAAGAGATGAAGCCTGTGAATACGATACGACTCTCAATAACCTTTGCTTTATCTTTTAAAGAGAGTATAAAATCGTCATCAGAATTTGTGTTGCCAAAAAACGAGCCACCGATAATCATTAATTTGATGTTTGGTACGTCTTTTATAGATAACATAGCGTCTATTAATTCTGATACGCCCTTTTCTTGATTGATACGACCACTATATATCATTACGAAGTCTTCCTCGGAGAAACCCATCTGTTTGCGGTTCATGATAGTAGATACCTTTGACGAGAAATTTTTCAGGTCAATACCATTGTGAACTGTTTGTATCTTGCTCTCAGGAATAATGGTAGCGACTCTCTTTTTGATATAGTCTGAGACAGTCAGTACTTTAGTCAAATTGTTAGCAACAATTTCGTGATAGCGAGAGTCGGAATTGAGAAGGTCATTGTGCAGGTGAAGGATTATATTCTTAAAACCGCGCTGAGATAATTTCACGACATAGCCAACACTATTCTCCAGGATGATCAGGTCAAAATGATCGTGCTTGAGGCGAGAATAAACTTTTTCAAAGTAGTATTCAATGAAATGGTTATAATACTCGTTATGATGCAAATATCCATATATTTTCCTTGCAATTTTTGCCTTTAAACTAGTGACATCAATGAATACGTAGTGGTTGTTCTTTGAAATGAGTGCAGGATGGCTGACTACTCTTGAGTCCCGTGGGCTATACACTGTAATATCATGCAAGTGATGCCTGTCGTTATACTCCAAATAGAAATCAATCAAATTCTCTACAGCCCCTCCCTGAACAGCAGGGAGAGGAAGAATTCCACATGTCAGAATTGCTATTTTCATAGACGTATTATATTAAACAGTTTTTATCTGTTCTACTCATAAAGATTGGATAATTTACATGCGAGTTTAAGTAAATAACAGTAACGTCGTTCCGCAAGATAAAAAAGAATTTTTTGTTTCCAATGATAGTTAAAATCGCGGTAGCAGCTATTTGATTCTGGAAATGTGGTTATATATTTATGGATATTACGAATATCTTTATTGATGAGGAAAGCTTGTTTACTAATGAACTTAAGCTTATTTATTTGCCTTCTATACTTCTCGCTAAGGCCTTTTGTGGTTAGGAAAAGTTCAATTTCTCCTATGGCTTTAATCGCATTTGTATGAAAAAAAGGCTTAATATGTGTTATGCTTTCGTCATTATCTAACCTATAGTGATAAAATGGGATGCTTAGATCATATATCTTGTCGGCATAATAATAGAGCTTTATGGAAAAAATGTAGTCTTCTAGGCAGTCTATATCCTTTGAGAAATGTAAATTGTTTTCCTTGATAAGTTCCCTTTTTATGAAAAGAAACGACAAAGACTGCATACTTGATGAGCTATCAAGACTATTTTCCAGACAATTTGTATTCTCACCCTTAGTTAAGCGCTTTACAACTGTAGATATTCCATTGGATAGTTTGAAATAGTCGCATCTCACAATGTCTGCATTTTCTCTTATTGCTGTGCTTACTAAAGTTTCGATTGTATTAGGCTCAATGAAGTCATCACTATCGACGAAATAAAAATAATCTCCATTCGCATGTTCTAAAAGTATATTGCGTGTATATGCAATTCCTTTGTTTTTTCCATTTTTAATAATAGTCAAGGACTGCTCGCGGCCATATCTATGAGTCACTTCTTTAGCGATGTTTATGCTTTCGTCAGGAGATGCATCATCTGCTAAAATTAACTCTATATTACTATAAGTCTGTCTGAAAACAGAGCACAAACATTCTTCAATGTATTTCTGTGCTTTGTAAATAGGGATAAGAATTGATACTTTTGGTTTCATGCTTCTTCTTTCTTTGTAACCTGTTTGGAAATGTATTCTTTGATGATAACATATGGGCTTATTTGATACGTAACTGCAAATCTAATTGGGTATTTGATGAATTTAGTATGAAGAGGCAAGCCATTCAGAGTAATATAGTCAAAGACACGATTCTGTCTCTGCTGCTCCGTCACAGAAATATTCCTCTGCTCGATATTTGCCTACGATAAATGGGGTCCTCCTTTATTCATACTAATCGCTCCTTTTTCATACGAATCTAAATTTATTGCAAATATAATAATTATATTTATAATAAAGAGCCAAATGGCTCTCTTTTTGGGAATATTTAACGCTATTTATTCGACTGTAGCCTCCAGAGGATGCGGTCTTTCCACTGGTAGTATTTCGTCATGAGAGTGCGAATAGCCTACTCTGCAGTAACCCATTCTTCGATAGTACGCAAATCGGCGCTGAACTTTACGCCAACTTTGACAATGCGCCGCCCGTCGGTGAGGTAGGGCAGTGCATATCCTTTCTCGTTAATCTGTGAGAGTGCTTTTTGGGCAGAGTTATTGACTTTAAACCCCATTACATAAATAGTGTCCGACGTAAAGATAACCATGTCTGTACGCCCATGTGCACATTTCACTTGCGTGCGGACATAAACATTGAGCATGGAAAAAACAAGATAAAGGGTGTATTCGTAGAAACCTTCTGCTGTGGCCGCCTCTGCCAATTTCCTCTTGAAGCCTTCAACATACGGGATAGCAGCCAAATAGGATTGCAACTCATGCATGGCCAGATTGATATCATTCTTTTTTAATGCCATCCAAAACTTGGAAGCAAATCCCATCTGCACATCTGTTGCATTCAATCCTGTGTAGGAGGGCAGCAGACCTTTGGCATAACCAATTCGCACCTCCTGGTTTGGGATAGAGAGAATGTAGGTATCTAATTCAGGATTGTAATCCTTGATGGTCAGGTAGCCACTCTGGTAGAGAAGAGGCAGCGCATCCACCATGTCTTCAGTAGGCTGGTCAAATGCCGATGACGGTACTTCCATCCTGTCAAGTGACATGATGTCGGTATGATAGTGCTTCATCTCTCGGATGAGGAAAGAAGGGTTAGCACTCTCAAACCAGTAGCTGCCAATTATCTTGCTGTCAAATGCTTTTAGGAGGCTGTAGGGATTGTAAATCTCCTCAGAACCTTCTGAGAAATGGTAGCCGTCGTAATGCATCTTCAGTTTGGCGTGCATGGCTTCGCTTGTGAGGTGATTCCGGGAGGCCATCATCGAAATGTCTTCTTCCATCTGTGTGGAGAGTTCGGTCTCCGTAATACCACAGATGGCAGAAAACTCTGGCCACATGGTAATGTTGGTGAGATTGTTGATGGTCGAAAAGATACTTAGTTGCGAGAATTTGGTGATGCCTGTTATGAAACAGAACTTGATGTCTTTCTCAAATGATTTGAGTGGAATGTAGAATTCCCGCATCACTCTCCGAAGTTCGTTGAGATTGTCCTCATGCAGCACGTCCAACAGAGGTGCATCATATTCATCGATGATGATGACTGCCTGTCTGCCTGTCTGCCGATGTGCTCTTGTAATGAGTCCCACTATCGTCTTGCCCGGGGTGTCCTCCTTGCTGTCAGATCCGTAGATATCACAGTAGGGCTGGAGAATCCATTGGAGCGCTTTCTCCAGTTCTTTGGCGGAGGTTTTCCCCTTGGCGGAACTGAGATCCAGGTGAATGACTGGATAGGTCGTCCATTCGTTTTCAAGAGACATGACCTTCAGTCCTGCGAACAATTCCTTGCTCCCTTCGAAGAAGGAGTGAAGTGTGGAAGAGAGTAGCGACTTACCGAATCTTCTGGGGCGGCTGAGGAAGATGTATTTGCGCTTATACTGCATGTGCCACATTAGGTCGGTCTTGTCGATATATACATAGCCTTCTCGAATGATTTCCGAGAAAGTTTGAATGCCTACGGGATAATACCTCTCTGCCATATTCTCAATAACAACTTAATCTTGTGCAAAGATATACAAAATAATTATCATAGCAAAATTATTATGTCTCTTTTATCTTATTTAATGAATTCCTAATTTCCATTTGATGCGGTCACGCCACCGATAATAATGTGTCATGAGCGAGCGGTTACGGCAGAGCCAGCGAAGTCGGAGGGTGACAAAATGTTTCGGATAGTCGATGATGGCACTGGGCGTCACAAGGAAATGGCTGTAGTCTGTCACTCGGTCTTTCATGAAGGGGCGGTGCTGGAAATGAGCATAGAGCGACTCCTTTTTTTCCAATTTGCCATTATTGAACCGTATCACATACAACTTGTTGCCGATATGCTCAAAGATGACCTGGTTCCATCCGCGGGGCAGGCTGTTGAAATGATAGCTCTGCTTTGGCTTGGAGGCATTGTCGAATGGCCATTCCAACCAACAGTCTTCGGGGCGGCAGTCGCTCCATTTGTCACTACAGCCTTTATAGCCGTATTCATCGAAGAAAGTAATTCTATTAGTCGTGAAGGCATCTTTGTAGTTTTGATAGCCATCAACTTGCTTCATAAAGTAAGTGTTGACATCCTCGTCGTTGCGTAGTAAAGTCAAATGGCCCCAGCCTAAAAGAAATTTGTGGGATAATACATCATCAGTGAGGAATGATCGAATGTCTCCATACACTAAATCAAGGTCTCCAAATCCCCAAAAGTCATAACCTTTGATGAACTTTTGTAGGACATAACCGTATGCTTGTTTGTATTCACAGAGTTTATAAGGACGGTCGAGAACGATAGGGAAATCAAAAGCGTTACTTACGATTCTCTGGAAATCACCGAACTGCATTTTGTGGACAATAATGTTTTCAGCAGGTTCCACATCTGCGTCAGTGAAGAACATGAAGTCTACAGAGCGGTTCTCCAATGCCGAGGCTCGCCACATTTTATATTGTACGGGCAACGTGCCGAAGTATGGGAATATGATAACAATTGATTTCATAGTCATTGCTTTCTTGTCAGCCATAGTGCAAAGAAACGGTCGTAGACTTCATAAATGCCCAGATTTGCAGTGACAAAGTTTTTGTCCAACAGCCCCTTAATGGCAGACTGTACACTGCTTGCCGAGGAAAGATGCCAGCGTTGAATGAACTTAGTGGAGGTTATGGCCTCGGCCTTTCCTGCTTTGCTCAGTGCTATCAGCAGTTCTTTTTGCTTTGGTGGCAGCTGGAATAACATCGATTGATAAGTGAACTCATTCGCGCGGAGGATGTTTGTGACAGCTATTCCTATCATTTCTGCCGTGCAGCTGGTATTTGGCGCTGTGATGGCGTATAGTTCGTTCATGATACGCTGAACGTACCATGTGATGCCTTCAAACTGATCGTAGGCAGTATGAAATACATCACTTGGAATCGTCTTATTGGCCTCTTTGAAGTGCTTTTGGGCAAATTGGCAGTATGTTTCCTGAGGGATAGTCCCAATATTCATCATGCTGGTGCTTTGGTAAAAGGGACGGGCCGGGCTGAGAAACATTTCGCCCATCATGGTGCGTTGGGATCCTGCAAAGATGAATCTTGCATTCCTGCAGTGCTGAATATAGGTGCGTAATAGTTCCTCAACCTTGCTGTTCGGGTAGGTGCTGACTGTTTGAAACTCGTCAATGGCCACTAAACATGGCTTGTCGGCATTGTTGATGTATTGGAATATTTCATCAAGAGTAGTTCTTGGTATCCTGATATCCCCAACCTCAACGTTCCACGATGGGTTCCCCGATGCATCGAACGAAATGCCAGAGCGTAGAGAGGATAAAAAACTCGTGAATCTCTGCATGACCTTGGCACCTAATGGGCGTAGCGATGTAAGCATCGCGGCTCCCATGGCAGCAATCATTTCCTCTATATTTTTGGTCGCATAAATGTCAATCAAGAATGTATAATATTTCTTTTGTACCTCAGGCTGATGAAAAACATTCTCGATGAGTCCTGTCTTACCAATACGGCGGGGGGCTATCAATGCCACATTGTTGCCGTTCTCCAGTAGTTGGATAAGTTGGCGGGTCTCTTCTTTGCGGTCACAGAAGTATTCTTCCGATTCGTAGCCATATAAGATAAAAGGATTGTTGACCATACATTTATTTTTGCAGCAAAGATAATTATTATTTCTTAATTATCATACTATAATAATTGTTTTATAATAACAATTAACATCTTTCTTCTTATTATTGTATCATTTTCCATTGGATTCTTTCATGCCACCGATCATATTGGGTAACATCAGATTAAGTGACCTGAAGTCTACTGTGCGGTTCTCCAATGCCGAGGCCCGCCACATTTTATATTGTACGGGCAACGTGCCGAAGTATGGGAATATGATAGCAATAGATTTCATGGCAGTTTCGTACCTATACAGGTCATTGAAGTGAGAATACGATAGATAGTGGGTTTACGTGCGACAAAGTACTTCGTGCCTTTAGTGAATACGAAAAACATAAGGAAAAAAGAAGTAGAGAGAGGAATATATACAGCAAATCCATAGAGAGATAATGAGACGAATGAATCAGAATGGGGGGCTATAATAGCATTTTTAAGCCATACAGTAAGCATGGCATAGACGATGAAAATAATATAGCATGGTGTCATACCTCTCCAATATTCCCAGACACTCCGATGGAAAGTTTTGGAGAAAAGAAAGTAAGGTTTCCAAAATGAACTGATGAGCCCAAAACTGATGATTTTGCCTAACAAAATGCCTATAATTCCGTATGATGGTGCAAGAAGAAAAGTTATAGATAAGTTAAGAATCAACTCTATCCAACTAGCCCATACATCAGAGAATAAACCTGCCGAACCTATATAAATGTAAACCGCAGCAGTCTGGTATCGAATGAATAGATTGAAAATTAACAAATAGACAATGACATTACTTAACTGATATTGCTGTCCTAACCAGCAGCTGATAAAAGGCTGAATGAATAACAATAGGGCAAATATAACCATGCCCAGTATTAGGAATCTAACTGCGGTCAACTCCCAAAAGACTTTTATGATGTTATGTTCGTTACCTTCAGCCAATAAATTTCCTATTCCTGCACTTAATCCTTCAGAAAGTATGTTGACTAAAAAATTGAATTTATTGACTATCATCGTATAGTTACCGTAAAAAGCAACTTTAACCACGGAGACAAACATACCAACCATAATCTCATCACTATGGTAGAGAATGGTATCCTTAATCCTGTGTATAAATACCTGGCTGGTCTTCTTTAGAACCTCTGGATACTTTTTTAGGTTCTTACGCCCTTCTGTAAGGTTTATCTGAAGCCAGGGATAGAGTTGGCGAATACGGATATTAAAGGTGATGATGCCGATGACAGTGAACACCAGGCCCACCACCACCCATAGCCACAGGTTGCGGTAGTACCATGCCAGCAGTATCTGCGTGACGCTCTGCAAAATGCTGATGGTCTGGAAATATGAACTCACCAAGTACTGCTTCTGGTTGGCACTAACCAGCAACTGTTTATAATTGAAGATGTAGCCAGCAGCAGATGATAGTAAGAAGGAATAGAAGGCGAAATAGACCAGTGGCAGACCTGTTCCGAGATTGTCAAACCACCACGGGAAGAACAGGCTGACAACAATGCCGATAGCCAGTATGACGCATCCTATGCAGCGATAGAGGAATGCCAGCATCGACATCACCTCGTTAATCTTCTCATGGTTGTCCTCCTGCAGGGGTTTGTAGAGGAAGTAGACGATGCTTGTGCCGATACCAAGCTCTGCCACACTCAGATAGCTCATAATATTCATGAGCATACCTGTCAGTCCGATGAACTCCGCTCCGAGGCAGTCGAGGAATATCTTCCGGGAGAAAAAGGCCAAGATGAGCGTGAAGGTATAGAAAATCATTCCCACCTTGATATTCATAATGCTTCTGTGTACCCTCTCTCCCATGAGTATTCTTGACGATGTAGCTTATGTCATCTATTCGTTAAGTATTCAATTCGACATTCGTGTTTCTTTGTCTTGGAATCATAGTTGATGCCAACAAGAATCACTTGCCCATCGTATTGAGTCACCTTACCTTTGTACTCTTTGCGGTGTATTTGCTCTATGGCAGCATCTGCCGACAGGTCTTTCTTCAATTCAAGCAGGATGGCGGGCTTGTCGCTTTTTTTTCTTGGCATCAGCACAAGGTCGGCAAAGCCTTTACCAGTGGGCAATTCCCGATGGAAGATATAATCGTTCTTGGCGTAATAGAATGCCAGACTCAGTACGCAAGCCAATGAGTTCTCGTCATTATAGCTCAGGATGCTTGTGTTCTCATCGTGAGCTGAGTCCACACCAGCTGCCACAGCCTCCTCATTGCCGTCAAGAATGGCCTGCAGCAACTGTCCGGATTTGTTGAGGGCATCTGCTACAATATTCCATCGATTGCTTATTACAGCATTAGCCATTTCGCCTGAAACCTCATAATTTGGGATATAGCACTCGTTAGTGTCCCAGTCGTAAGCCAAATAGCCAAGGTGTATGAGAACGGTCAGTACGTCGTTTCTGCTCCTTATAATTGACATGTCATTCTGAAACCCTGTGGGGTCAACTTTACAATGTCCGCCTGCAAGCATCTGGATGATATTGTCCTTCAGGCCTTCATAGTTTAGCTGGATGTAGCTGGCTACAGCATCGTATGCTCCGGTATTTGACCAAAAACTCAGACAACGCCCCTCCCATAATGCCTGCATGACGGAATTGGGGTTGAATATGGATGGTTCGTCTCCAATCTTGTATCCATCGTACCATTTCTCCATTTCATCGAAATCAGCACATCCTTTTTGGCAAAGAGCTTTAACCTCAGCCTTTGTGAATCCAAAAGAGCCTGCCAGACGTCCTGGCTTTATCATCGAATACTCTGTGAAATTGTTCAGGGCTGACTGTGTCTTGTATTTCTTGATGGGTAAAATGCCTGTCATATAAACGCCGGCAAAAATCCTGATGGCATCTGAACTTTTGAATAATGCCCGAAGCCAGTTGACGTAGAGGTCCATTTCTTTGGTGCCAGGTTCGTATTCGCGACAAATGGCATCCCATTCATCGATAATGAAAATGAACTGCTGTCCCTTGGTCTCACTTACTCGCAGAAGATAGTTTGCCAGTTTATCGTCCGATTTGACAGGAATGTCAGGGTATGCTTGGCTGATGTCCGACAGTAAACTGGCATCCAGCTTTTCGGCTATATTCGTCTCCTTTGATGAAACATAGCTGGTGAGGTCGAGGTAGATGACGGGAAATTTGTTGAGGTGTTGCTCATACGACTTGTCGGATGCAATCTTCAGGTCATCAAACAGGTTGTGGGAGTTGCAGGACTGGTCGTAGTATGCACAGAGCATCTTTGCGGCTAATGACTTCCCGAAACGGCGACAGCGAGACACGCAGCTGAAGCGGCGTTCTGTGTAAAGTGTGCTATTAATAGCGGCTATCAACAGTGACTTGTCAACGTATTCTCCGTTTCTTGCGCTTTGGAATCCGGCATTGCCAACATTGATATATACTCCCATAACATTCTGATTTTTGTGCAAAGGTACAAATTATTTTGCAGACTTAGCAATTATTACCTTAAAAAGTTATTAGAGGTAATAGATTGACTGGGTATCAAGTATTGTGCTCTGTGTGTATAAATTCGGTATTCTTATGGTCAATATGCAAGATGTTTTTAAGCATACGAAGCACAAGGCCTGGGAGGGCAAGAACTTTCTTGAAGGAGCCAACTCGTAATTGTGATGGCAAGGCAATGAAAAGAGCAAGCCCTAACAGTGCAAACAGCATCCACCATTTTAAAGCCCATACGGGAAATACCAGTGTCATAAGCACGGATATTCCACCCAATAATACAATGAGAATAGAACGGGGAATCAGAGCTTGTTGGATGGTCTTGTCGACGAAATTGATGTTGCCATGAACGATGGCTTTGGGTATTTGGGGCAACTGGGAAAAAAGGCTCTGGACTTGGGCCGTCATCCAACGCATACGCTGGCGTTGGAAATTATCCTGACTGCTGACTTTCTCGTCGAATACATGGATGTCAGGGGCATATTTAATGAAAACGCTCTGACCTAGCAAGAGGGCTTCCATCTCGCGATCTTCACCAGCAGTCTTTAATTCAAAGACATTCTTTTTGAACAAATCATAATCGAAACACATACCAGAGCCAATCAGGGCAGAAGAAAGTCCCAGGCGGTTATGCGCCTTGCGGAAGATGGTGTTATTGATCTCCTCGCTGGCACCGTCAAGGACGGCTACATCATTGTTTGCGTTCTTGGCGCAGCGATGGCACTGGATGGCATCGTAGACGGAACATAGGATGTTCAGTTGCGACAGGAACTCAGGGCGCACGACATTGTCGGCATCCATGATGACCACGTTGTCGAAATCACCTTTTATCTCATTGATGGCATATTGCATGGCTTTAGCCTTGGAACTCTTCTCGAAGCTCGGTGTCAGCAGCGTGATTGGAAGGCGTCGGAGGTAGTCGTTGGTCTCTGGTTGCATGTGATCCGAGATAACAACCACAGTATAATGGTCTGTTGGGTATTCCTGCATCAGAAAGCGTTCCACAGCATTGATAATGACTTGGTCTTCTTTGTAGGCGGGGTAAAGCACAAGGAACTTTGTCTTCCGGTTGCTAAGTGCTGCTGCTGCGTGGATGGCTACACAGTCCTCCTTTTCATAGAATAGGGAGATGATGGCGAAGAATACGACGTATGCCACAGATCCTGCCATGATAATCCACAAGACAATCTCTATGATATGTATGACGAGCCAGATGTTCATGCCTTGTTCCTGCTTTTTTTGATGTCCTTTGACGGACGGATCTTGCTTATGAGTTTTGTGTGAATAATACCCCATACAGTAACGAAGGGTGAGCGTAGAAAAGTTTTGTCCCACATCTCATCTACCAAATAGTCGGGGGTGGCTATGGCGAAGAAGAATAGGCAAATAGCTCCAATTGCCCACCATTTGAGTACAAGCGTGAGATAGATAAAGGGTAGTACAACTCCCATGAACATGATGATGCCAACCATGACAGTGCGGGGAACAAGCATCCACTGGATAAGTTTGTCGGCTAGGTCATACTGTTTGTTGAAAACAGCTCCAGGCAAGAACTTGATATTCCGGATGAGGTTTTGGAATTGTCTGGCGGCCCATCGGCCTCGCTGTTCATTCAAGGTTGATGTTGAACGTTTTTTCTCCGCGTAGACCAGTATGTCGTCGAAATAGTCAATATATATCTGTTGGCGAAGCAATAATGCTTCAAGTTCTTTGTCTTCGCCAGCCGTTTTTGCTTTCATCACATTAGTCTTAAACCAGTTGAAATCGAAGGCGGAACCTGAACCTGCCAATGAGGCTGATAGACCAGCATTGATATGTCCTTTACGGAAGATGTTGTTGTTGATCTCCTCAAAGATGGCATCCATTCGGGCTGCTGCTGTATCTCTGTTTCTCGATACCTTATGTGCCTGTATAGCCTTGGTGGCGGAAGATTCGTAGGCATCGTTCATATTGGATAGGAACTCCTGATCAACTATGTTGTCTGCATCGAGGATAATCACTACATCATAGATCTTGAACTCCGGCAAGTTCAGTATGGCATATTGCAGTGATTTTGCCTTGGAACTTTCTGCGAAATTGGGGGTAAGAAGCGTAATTGGATATTGGGCTAATCTCATATTGGTGATTTCGCTCTGGTGATCGGAAATCACTGTGACATCAAAAAGTCTCTGCGGATATGACTGTCCAAGGATAGACAATACCGTGTGTTCAATGACAGCATCCTGTTTGTAGGCCGGTATG
>OCTX012258350.1_pt1 | contig 15818 bp, 10 predicted proteins | sample 1539691 | NCBI WGS metagenome assembly OCTX01 (sample SAMN02144231, study PRJEB22623) | gut metagenome | biome: sheep rumen | host: Ovis aries | place: New Zealand | reverse complement strand
GATGTGATGTTCAGCCTCATGCACCAGTATGTACCCTGCGGCCGTGCGTCAGAATACCCGGAGTTAAACCGCAAGGTTACTATGGAAGAGTACAAAGAAGTGGAAGATTATCTCTTTGCCAGCGGCATTGAAGACGGCTTCGTGCAGGAAGAAGAATCTGCCTGCGGCGAGTTTATTCCCTGTTTTGACGGGACCGGAGTGTAATGCTCCGGTTTTTCGCTTCAGAGAGCACCTTCGGAAAGTTTTGAAATGTTTGTAAAAACAGTGATTTTTCATTGACTGCATTGCGATTTCTTACTATAATTAGTAGTGGTTTGTATGTTACCATTCAACATATGGTTTTGGAACCGTTGCAGTGTTTCTGACAGAATCATTGCCTGACCAAGTTCCTTAACAGTAAATGGAATCTCCTATCAGGGAGGCTAACCGGAGATTCTATAGCGCCAGGCCCTTACATGGGTGACGAGGATTGGCAGTTGTCGAAAGACTCGGCGGATGCTGCCACGGCGTAACGTGCGTCGTCAGAGGGAAAGCAAAAAGCGGAATCAACACCGTAACAGAGGTTCCCTCATCACTGCGTCTGTTCGTTTCAGGTTCGCCAGGCTCATATGCGCCCGGCGTTTCACCAAAGAAACATGACAATCAAAAAAACGCGGCGTAAGCCGCAAAGAAAATTTATAGAAAATGTTAAAAGGAGATTTGTAAAATGAGAGTCGTTATTCAGGATAATTATGAAAAAATGTGCCTGTGGGCCGCTAACTATATCGCAAAACGTATTAAAGAGCACAACGCAGGTCCCGAAAAGGACCGTCCCTTTGTACTGGGTCTGCCCACCGGTTCTTCCCCCATCGGCGTGTATAAGGAACTGGCCCGTATGAACAAAGCCGGCGAATTAAGCTTTGCCAATGTGGTGACCTTCAACATGGACGAATACCTGGGCCTGCCCCACGAACATGATCAGTCCTACTGGTACTTCATGCACGACAATTTCTTTAACCATCTGGTGGACATGAAACCGGAAAACATCAACATCCTCAACGGTATGACCAACGATCCGGTGAAAGAATGCGCGGATTACGAAGCTAAAATCGCTTCTTACGGTGGCATCGACCTGTTCATGGGCGGCATCGGCGTTGACGGCCACATCGCATTTAACGAACCCTTCACCAGCCTGGCTTCCCGTACCGGCCTGCGGAACCTGACCACGGACACCCGTATCGTCAACTCCCGGTTCTTTGATAACGATCCGGAAAAAGTACCGTCCCAGGCCCTGTCCGTTGGCGTTGGCACCGTAACCGACTCCAAAGAAGTGCTAATCCTGATCAACGGCCATAACAAAGCGCGGGCTCTGGCCCACACGGTGGAAGGCGGCATGTCCCACAAATGGACCTGCAGCGCCCTGCAGATGCACAACGGCGCCATCATCGCCTGCGATGAAGCAGCCTGCGGCGAACTGACCGTAGACACCTACAAATACTTCCTGGATATCGAAAAGAAAGAGAGACTGTAATTCATGTATACGATTAAAGACTTGTATGACCTGGATCATACCCTGGCTGCCGATTACCTGAAAGGCTTCACCTATCCCTGGGAAGCCCTGAAAGGCATCAAGGAACTGATCCTGCAGCTGGGCCCTGCCCTGGGTGACGACTACGAAGAAGTGAAACCCCAGGTCTGGGTACATAAAACCGCAACCGTGTTCCCGACTGCGTATCTGGGCGCCCCCTGCATCATCGGACCCAACACGGAAGTGCGCCACGGCGCTTTCATCCGCGGGTCTGCTCTGGTAGGCGCCGACTGCGTGGTCGGCAACTCCGTAGAACTGAAGAACGTGATTCTGTTCGACCACGTGCAGACTCCCCATTATAATTATGTAGGCGACAGCATTCTGGGCTATTACAGCCATATGGGTGCCGGCAGCATCACCAGTAACGTAAAGGCTGACAAGAAACTGGTCGTTGTTCACAACGGAACGGAACAGATTGAAACCGGCATCAAAAAATTCGGCGCCATGCTGGGCGACCATGTAGAAGTCGGCTGCAACGCCGTCATGAATCCGGGCACGGTCATCGGCCGGAACAGCAACGTGTACCCCACCTCCTGCGTGCGGGGCGTTGTGCCTGCTGATTCCATCTGGAAGAACAACGGGGAAATCATCCATAAGGGGGAAATGTAACAATGGGTAAATATTTCGGTACAGACGGTTTCCGTGGGGAAGCCAACAAAGACCTGACCTTTGAACATGCAGTGAAGATCGGCCGCTTCCTGGGCTGGTACTACGGTGCCCGGCTGGGCAAGAAAGCCAAAATCGTCATCGGCAAAGATACACGGCGCAGCTCCTACATGTTTGAATCGGCCCTGTGCACGGGTCTGGTAGCGTCCGGTGCGGATGCCTACATCATGCATGTAACCACCACGCCGTCCGTAGCTTACATCACCCGGGTGGATGATTTCGACTGCGGCATCATGATCTCTGCTTCCCACAACCCGTTCTACGACAACGGCATCAAACTGCTGAACAGCAACGGCGAGAAGATGGATGAAGAAACCATCCTGAAAGTGGAAGACTACATTGACGGAAAAATCGAAGTTCCCATGGCGGAACGGGCCGCCATCGGCCGCACGGTGGATTATGTGGCAGGCCGCAACCGTTACATCGGTTACCTGATCTCCCTGTCCAAATTCAGCTTCAAGAATGTAAAGGTTGGCCTGGATGTGGCCAACGGCGCCTCCTGGCAGATTGCCAAAGCCGTGTTTGAAGCCCTGGGGGCCAAGGTATATGTAATCAACAACCAGCCGGACGGCTGTAACATCAACACGGACTGCGGCAGCACCCATATCGAACACCTGCAGAAGTTTGTAGTGGATAACAAGCTGGACATCGGCTTTGCTTTCGACGGCGATGCGGACCGCTGCCTGTGCGTAGATGAAAAAGGCAACGTAGTCACCGGCGACCACACTCTGTACATCTACGGACTGTACATGAAAGAACGGGGCAAACTGCTGAACAACAAAGTGGTTACCACCATCATGTCCAACTTCGGTCTGTACAAAGCACTGGATAAGGTGGGTATCGAATACGAAAAGACGAAAGTCGGCGACAAATACGTATATGAAAACATGGTACAGACCGGCAACCGCATCGGCGGTGAACAGTCCGGCCACACCATCTTCATTAAATACGCCACCACCGGCGACGGCATCCTCACTTCCCTGAAGCTGATGGAAGTTATGCTGGCCAAGGAAAAACCTATGAGCGAACTGGCGGCGCCTGTAGTGTTCTATCCCCAAGTGCTGAAGAACGTAAAAGTAAAGAGCAAACCGGACGCACAGAACGACCCGGACGTGCAGGCAGCCGTTGCCAAGGTAGCGGAAGCTTTAGGCGACACCGGCCGCATCCTGGTACGGGAAAGCGGTACCGAACCGGTGATCCGTGTCATGGTAGAAGCTGAAAGTGATGAAGTCTGCGAAAAATATGTGGACGAAGTCATCGAAGTAATCAAAGCCAAAGGACATATTGCGTAAAAATCTTATTCATATTTTCTTACATAAAGGGCTGGACATTTTTGTCCGGCCCTTATGTTACCCAACAGATACGTTACAATTGAAAGAATGGTGATACCATGAGCCTGCCTGAAATACGCCTGACAAAAACACATTATATACTGCTGGGAGCTGTCGCTGCCGTTTTTATCGGCTGGCGTCTGTATGATGTACTGAAAGCCCCGGTTGTTGAAGATCGTCCCGTACCCGTAGTCCGTACCATGACCATTGGGGAAACGGCTGCCAGCGATACATCCGTTTATCCCGGAGAGGTGCGGGGCAGGTACGAAAGTAATCTGGCGTTCCAGGTCGCCGGCAAAATCACGGCCCGCCATATCAGTCTGGGCGACACGGTCCGTGCAGGCCAGGTGTTGATGGAACTGGACCCGAAGGATGTGCAGCAAAGTTATGACGCCGCCAAAGCTGCGTATGAAGCCGCACGTTCCAATTATGAACTGGCAAGGGATAACTACAAACGTTTCAGCGCGTTATACGAAAAAGGCGCAGTGAGCACCATGGCAAGGGATCAGTATAAGACCCAGCTAGATGCGGCGGAAGCCAGCCTCAAGAGCGCCCAGGCGCAATGGACTGCCAGCCAGAACCAGCTTGGCTACACACAGCTGACAGCCGATCATGACGGAACCGTTGCCGCGATTTCCGGGGAAGTCGGACAGGTCGTGGGCGCCGGAACACCGGTAGCTACTATCGTACAGGACGGCAGCCGGGAGATCCAGATCTTTGTACCGGAAAACCGGCTGGGGCAGATCAAGCCTGACCAGCCTGCCACGATCACCTTCTGGGCGCTGAATGATTTGACAGCTTCCGGTCACATCAGCGAAATCGCCCCTATGGCAGATGCCGTTACCCGCACCTATAAAGTCAGGGTTGCTGTAGATACCATGCCGGCACAGGCAAAACTGGGCATGACTGCAAAGGTCATGCTGCATGCCGGCCAGGAAAATAAAATCACCGTTCCCTCCGGTGCAATCTACCAGACCGGGGATCAGGCACAGGTCTGGGTCATCCGTGATAAAAAAGCAACATTGGTCAATGTAAAAACAGCAGGCTATGAAGGCAGCCATGTCATCATTACCGGCGGTCTCTCGAAAGGCGACGTAATCGTTACCGGCGGCATCAATAAACTGGCAGAAGGACAGGAAGTCCGTCTGGAAGGCAGTGAAGCAAAATGAACCAGAACTGGGCCGAATGGGCAATCAAACATAAACAGGTCGTTTACTTTTTTGCCGTCCTGCTGACGGTGATGGGTATTTATTCCTATTTTATTCTTGGACGGCAGGAAGATCCCAGCTTTACCGTCAAGCAGATGGTAGTATCCGCCGCCTGGCCGGGCGCTACCGCCAAGCAGATGGAAATGCAGGTGACTGATAAAATAGAAAAAATCGCCCAGACTGTTCCGGATGTGGATTATATCACCAGCTATTCCCGTCCGGGCGTCAGCGTGGTCAACGTATACTTAAAGGAAAACGTTTCTGCAGAAACAACGAAGCTTCGCTGGCAGGAAGTACGTAACCTGGTCAGCGACGGAAGGCGTTCCCTCCCTTCTGATTTGTATGGGCCATACTATAACGACCACTTTGACGACGTATACGGAAACGTATACGCCATAACTTCCGACAGTTTTTCCTATGAGGAGATGCGGAAAGTCGCCAGTAAAATCAAAGACCGGTTTGTGCAGGTGCCCGATGTAAAGAAAGTAGAACTGTTAGGCGTCCAGCCGGAAAAAATCTATATCCAGATCGACAATGCCAAACTGGCCCAGCTGGGGATGAGCGTAGACCAGCTGGCAGCGGTGATCCAGGCTGAGACTTCCGTTACCCCGGCCGCCATGAAACACGATGGCCAGAGTAATATCTATCTTCGGCTTACCGGCATTCCGGATACGGTAAAGAACATTGAAAACCTGCCTGTCAGCGGCAACGGGCGTACACTGCGGCTGGGGGATCTGGCAGCGGTCAAACGCGGGTATGCCGACCCTGCCGAACCCAAAATGTATTTTAACGGTAAGCCTGCTGTGGGTATTGCCATTTCCATGGTGGATGGCGGCAACAATCTGAAGCTTGGCGAGAACCTGGATAAAACCATTCAGGAAATCCGGAAAGACCTCCCCCTGGGATTTGAATTGAATCAGGTACTGAATCAGCCTCAGGTAGTAAAAAATTCCATCAATGAATTTATGGAAAGCCTGATCGAAGCGATCCTGATCGTTCTGGTGGTCAGCCTGATGACGCTGGGCCGGCAGAGCGGTTATGTTATTTCCGTCTGCATCCCGCTGGTACTCATGTGCAGTATGGTAGGCATGTATATGGCAGGCATTGACCTGCACAAGCTGTCCCTGGGCTCCCTGATCGTGGCCCTGGGCATGCTGGTCGATGACTCCGTCGTCGTCGTGGAAATGATTGAAACCAAAATCAACGAAGGCTGGAACCGGATCAAAGCCTGCTCCTTCGCCTTTGAAAGCTGTGCCAAACCGTTGCTGACAGGTACCATGATCACCTGCGTCAGCTTTATGCCCATTGCGTTTGCAAAATCCAATGTGGGCGAATATGCCGGCAGTCTGTTTACCGTGATCACGATCACGTTGATGAGCAGCTGGCTGGTTTCGGCCACGGTGGCTCCGGTTCTGGCCCATGAATGGATCCGTCCAAAGGACGGTGAAGTATCTCCGGCCGCTGCTAAACCGAAAAGCCCGGATCCGGCAGTTCCGTCTTTGGAAAACAACGGAGAAAATCCCATGTACCAAAGCGGTTTCTATGTACTTTTCCGAAAACTGCTGAACTGGTCGTTGCTGCACCGCATTGCGGTAATTCTGATCACGTTGTGTGTGTTTGCCTCGACCCTGCTGTTAGGTAAATTGCTGAAGCAGGAATTTTTCCCTGCCTCCGTGCGTCCGGAACTGCTGGTGGAAATGAACCTGCCGGAAGGCTCCAGTCTGCAGGCCAGCGACGAAGCGGCACGTAAGCTTACAGAAATGATACTGAAAGAAGACGGTGTGGCAAGCATCTCAACCTATGTAGGCGAGAGCAGTCCCCGCTTCGTACTGGTCATCGACCCCGTCCAGCCCCGCAATAATTATGCGCAGCTGGTAGTGGTGGCGAAAGATCTGAAGTCCCGTAAAAATCTGGAAAAGAAAATCAAAGTGTTGGTAGAAGAGCAGCTTCCCAATGTGCAGAGTTACTCCCGGTCCATTCCACTGGGTCCGCCGACACCGTACCCGGTCATGATCCGGGTCAGCGCTCCCACCGACGCCCTGGCGAAGGAATATGCGGGAAAGCTGAAACAGGTCATGCTGGAAAACAAAAATGTGACCATGGTACGCTACGACTGGATGGAAAAAGCCCCTGCCGTACGGGTCGAACTGGATGACGACAAACTCCGGCAGATGGGACTGACCCGTAAAACAGTCGCATCCGCTCTGTACGCGGAAATCAGCGGGTACAGCATCAGCCAATATTATGAAGGCGACCAGTCCATTGATATTGTCTTCCGGCTGGAACCTAAAGATCACCAGAGCATCAGTGATCTGGGAACCATGAGCATACCGACTGCAAAAGGCGCAGTGCAGCTGAACCAGGTGGCTTACCTCAGTTATGAAAACGAAGACGGCATGATCTGGCGGCGCAATCTGCTTCCCACCATTACTGTCAACGCGGGGATCGCGGACGGCGTAACCGGCAACGATGTAACCAATCAGATTATGGAAGCTTCCAAAGAAATGCGGAACAAACTGCCCGCCGGCGTAACCATCGAGATAGGCGGTCCTTCGGAAAAAAGCGAAGATTCACTCCGCTCCCTGTTAGGACCTGTCCCTGCGATGCTGGTCATCATGCTGATTTTGCTGATGACTATGTTAAAAGATGTCAGGAAAGTGATCATTGTCGTCTGCACAGCTCCCCTGGGTATCGTGGGTGTAATTCTGGGCCTGTTCCTGTTCAACACGCCGCTGGGCATCATGGCAGAAATCGGTGCGCTGGCACTGATTGGCACTATCATCCGGAATTCCACTGTGCTGGTAGACCAGATCGACCAGCATCTGGCCCAGGGCATGCCCCGCCTGAAAGCCGTAACAGAATCCGTCATCGTGCGTTTCCGTCCCATCATGCTGACAGCCCTGACTACGGTGCTGGGGCTGATTCCCATGTTCCCCAGTGATTTCTGGCGGGGACTGGCCATTGCCATCTCCTGCGGACTGACCGTGGCAACTCTTATTACGCTGATCGTTATGCCGGTTATTTACTGCTTGATATTTAATGTTGGAAACGAAGAAAAATAATCATCTTAAAAAAGTGTACCGGATTTGTCCAATTGGATAAATCCGGTACATTTTTTTCTTCTTATAATTCTTATATTTATGATTCTTTTATTTGATCAGTGTTTCCTTAACTTTGGCTCTGTCTGAATTCTACTTGCTTTTCACTAATTCTTCCCTCAAATATTCTTCCGCCTTTTTCAGCTGCACATCCTCGGTCGCCTTTTCCGGCAATTCAATTTCCACATCGGGTTCCACGCCCACTTTGTGGATAGACCGGCCGGACGGTGTATAATACATGGCTGTCGTCAGCTTGAGCCCGGTGTCTTGCGTAATATGGAACACCGACTGGACACAGCCTTTCCCATAGGTTTTCACGCCAAACAGTTTGCCGGCTTTGGTATCCTGCACCGCACCGGACACGATTTCCGAAGCGCTGGCACTGCCATGGTCGATCAAAACCGCCAGAGGATATTTTACTTTTTCCAGTTTGGATTCGTAGACCTGCGTCTTGCCTTTTTTATCCGTAATAGAAACCACCGGACCTTTGGGTACGATGAAGTTGGCAACTTTAACACATTCGCCTAACAGGCCGCCGGGATTGTGCCTGAGATCCAGCAGGGTGGCCTGCATCCCCTCCTGTTCCAGTTTTTCGTAAGCTTTTTTAAATTCCTCGCCGGTATTTTCGTTGAACATGGAGATACGGATATAACCGATTTTGGAATCCGGCAGCATTTTTCCCGCTACCGACTTAATCTTGATATCGTCACGTACAATATCCGCTGTATACTGTTCGCCATTCTTATGCTCCAGCAACAGCCTGACGCTGGTTCCTTTTTTGCCGCGGATGGTACTCACAACATCTTCCAGGGACCGTCCTTTCGTGTCCTGGTCGTTTACCTTCAGGATCTTGTCGCCGGCTTCAATGCCCGCCTTGGCCCCGGGAGAGCCTTCCATAGGCGAAACTACGACAAACTCTTTATTGCGCTGGCCCAACACCACGCCGATGCCGCCAAAGGTTCCGTCCGTCATCTCGTTCAGCTGGGCAAAGCCTTTTTCATCCAGATACTCGGAATATGGGTCGTCCAGACTTTCCACCAGCCCGTGCATGGCGCCTTCAAACAGTTTCTTGTCTGTGAATTCTCCTACATAACTCGACTGGATCTTTCCCAGCGTATACAGGAACTGCAGCGCACCGCCCGTATTACCTGTCAGCTTCTGCAGGCCCCAGGCTATACCGATGACCATCATGGATACGGTAAGTATCACGACCAGAGGAATCACCCATATACTGACCTTTTTGTTAAACACCTGATTCCCTCCACTGCAAAAAAAAATAAAGCGTACTATCAAAAGGAGGACCAGGGCCAAGCCCCTTCCTCCTTTAAACGTATCCGTATAGTCAGAAGCAAATCACCGTTGTAAAGTCCTTCTTAAGGCAGGTAATTCAACGGTTCCGTCACTTCACCGTGCAGGCGTACTTCAAAATGGCAATGAGGACCGGTGGAATAGCCGGTACTGCCTGCATAAGCTACCAACTGGCCCTGAGAAACACGCTGCCCCTCGCTGACCGCCAGGCTGGAATTATGTCCGTAAATGGTAACCAGGCCGCCGCCGTGGTCAATCATGATGGCATACCCATAACCACCCATCCAGCCGGAATACACCACCACACCGGTGGCTGCCGCATGGATCGGCGTACCGTAATCAACCGCGATGTCCATACCGGAATGATATTTCCGTGTCCCAAAGATAGGATGCACACGCCATCCGTAATACGATGTGATCGGGCCGGAGCAGGGCCATACAAAAGAGCCGTTGCCACCGCCGGAAGGCATCTGGGAAGCGGCTTCCATCCCCTGCAGCATGGCTTTGATGTTATCGGAAATCGCAAGCATACGGTCGTATTCTTCGTCCGACTTACGCTTTTCTTCTTCTGCCATGTACAGTTTCTGTGCACGCTGCTGCCTCATGTTTTCTGCATCGCTGCGTTTTTGTTCCAAAGCAGCCCTGTCTTTTTTGATTTCCGCCATCTGGGCATCCAGCTGATCCTGGCGCTTCTGGATTTCCCCTGCTTCCTGTTCAATCACGGCAATCAGATCCAGATCGCTGCGGATGATTTTCTGCAGCAGGTACATACGGGAAGCAAAATCCCCAAAGTCCTTCGCTCCCAGTAATACGTCCAGATAGTTGATCTGCCCGTTCTCATAAATATCGCGGAGCCGGTGGCGGTATATTTCCATCCGCCCTTCCATTTCCTCTTTCTTTTTATTCAGTTCAGCCGTATTTTTATCAATATCTTTCTGCAGGGCATCCGCCTTTTTCTGAAGAACATCTATATCCTTCTGCAGGCGGCTTAATTTTGCAACGATTTCCCCCAGGCTTTCTTTCGCTTCAGCGACTTTTTGTTTTGCCTGATCCTTTTTTTCTTCGGCTACCTGCACATTATGCTGGGCCTGATTCAGCTCCTCCTGCTTCTTTTCCATCTCGCTGGCAGCAAAAGCAGGCAGCACATTAAGTAAAAAAAGCCATAAGGCAAGGAGCGCCGTTAAAACTTTGCGTGATTTCATTGGACAGCCTCCTTATACCCGAAGGAACTTTTTCAGGGAAAGGTAACTGCCCAGCGCGCCGATCAGCGTGCCGCAGGCCAGGATAAAAAGGTCCGCGTACAACAGGGTCGGCCATGACGGTAACACCGGGAAGAACGCAAAGGTCGTATGCAGACGTCCGCTGAGGCTCACATAAATCAGGTCCACTACAGCACAGGCAATGATACCGCCGCCCAGCCCCAGGGTCATGCCTTCCAGCATGAAAGGCCAGCGGATGAACCAGTCGGTCGCGCCTACATATTTCATGATAACCACCTCGCGCCGCCGGGCAAACACGGTAAGACGTATGGTGTTGATAATAATAAACAGAGTTGCAAAACAAAGGAATACGATCAGGACTGCACCGCCGATACGCATCACCTTGGTCAGGGCGAACAGGTGCTCTACTACCTCCTGCCCGAATTTCGCGGTCTCTACCTTCGGCCAGTGTTCTATCTGGGAGACCAGTGCCTTTATTCGCTCCGGCCTGTCTACCTGTACTTCAAAAGAAAAGGGGAACGGGTTGTCCTTGCCCAGCGCCTTCAGCAAAGTGGCCTGATCACCCAGCCGGTTCTTGAATCGCTCCATGGCCATGGCCTTGGTTACTTCTGTAACCTGGACCACGCCTTCCATTTTTTTCAGTTTATCCCGCATTTCGGCTACTTCTTCACCGGTAGCGGTATCCTCCAGATAGACTGTCATCTCCACCTGGCCTTCCAGATATTTTGCCAGATTATCCGTATTCAGGTACATCAGCAGGAACAGTCCCAGTACCAGAAGGGAAACGGCAACCGTAGAAACAGAAGCAAAACTCATTATGCCGTTTCGTTTAATGGATTTGCCTGTCTCACGGATAAAATATTCTTTACTGCTCAGACTCATATCCGTATACTCCGTTCAATTCGTCGCGAACGATTTCACCGTTTTCGATTGCAATGACCCGCTTGCCCATAGCGTCGACGATTTCCTTGTCATGGGTCGCCATAATAATGGTCGTCCCGGTATTATTGATCTCCTGGAAAATTTCCATAATTTCCATGCTGGTTTCCGGATCCAGGTTCCCTGTGGGTTCGTCCGCGATTACCAGGCTGGGGCTGTTGACAATAGCCCGGGCAATCGCAATTCGCTGCTGTTCACCACCCGACAGCTCATTGGGTTTTGAATAGGCCCGGCGGCGCAGACCTACCAGGTCCAGCACATTCATCACGCGCCGTTTGATTTTGCGGTACGGCGCTTCAATAACCTGCATGGCAAAGGCAACATTATCATACACCGTACGGTCCGGCAACAGGCGGTAATCCTGGAAAATGATTCCCAGCTGCCGCCGCAGGTACGGTACTTCTTTAGCTGTTAAATTCAAAATATCCACATCGTTCAGACGAATACTGCCGGAAGTGGGGAGCACTTCCCGGAACAGTAATTTGATAAATGTGGATTTGCCGGCTCCGCTGGGGCCTACGATAAAAACAAACTCGCCCTGCTCGATCCGGACATTAATATTACGCAGCGCCACATTCCCACCGGGATATGTTTTGCTGACATCTGTCATTTCCAGCACAGATAAAACTCCCTCCAAGATGATTTGGAGACGTAAGTTCTCCACTAATACTATACAACTTTTTACGTACACCGTTTGCAAAATTATTGCGAATTATTTTACCGGCGCAGCAGATCAAACGCTTTTGATACGGTGCTCTGCGCCAGTTCGCGCATTGCGACAAGATGCTCTTCCTGCATCTGCGGTTTTTGTCCCCACAGTTCCCCCGCAGCGTTTTCAACTTTCGCGGCGTTCAACGTTTCCACCGTACCTACTGCCTGGGCGCCTATGGCTTTCAGAAAGCTGTCCACTTTGGGATCATAGGAGATAGCCATCAGGGGCACTTTCATCACGGCGGCAAAAATCAGCGCATGCAGCCGCATACCGATCAACAACCGGAAGCTCCCAATAATGCTGAGGAATTCCTCGGTAGAATAATCTCCCTGCAACAGGGCGACTTTGTTTCGGATATCGGGAAGGTAACTTTGCAACAGCTGGCTGTCTTTCAAATCCATAGAAACCTGCAATGGCAAAATAGCAATTTGGGCATTGTACTTTTCGCTGAGTGTTCCCAATGCTGCCGCAAGCTGTTTCAGGCAGCGCTGGTTGTCCGGCCATACCCGGACAGAAACGCCGATAATCGGTTTGTACGGATCCAGGCCTGCTTCTTTCAGGATTGTTTTTCCTGCCACCCTGGATTCAGGGTTCAACATCAGCACCGGATCTGCCGTAACGTCAACTTTTACTGCAGAAACACCCATGCGCTCCAGTTCTTCTGCCGAATCCCTGTCCCTAACGGTAATCAGGTCCGCCTTGTTCACTACCATGCGGGTCAGCACCCGCATAAACCGGTTTCGGATGGGCCCGATGCCCTGGGCAAACAGCATGACCTTACGGCCTTTCCATTTTGCCGCTGCAATAATGGAAAGATAATACAGCAGGCTCCTCATACTGGTCACATCCTGCAACAGACTGCCGCCGCCGCTGATGACCAGATCCGCTTCGCCGATGGCCCGCAGAAGCCGGACTGCCGCAAAACGGTATAACGATTTTACCTGATGTTTTGCAATTGTATTTCCCGGATTCCCGGAAATTACGGTAATATCCGCCTTCGGCTCAACAGCACGCAACGAGGCAAGGATTGCCGTCAGCAGCGCCTCATCACCGGCATTATTAAATCCGTAATACCCGGAAATAACAATTTTACTCATTAACAGAAAATCTCCTTAGCCACGGCTTTACATATGGCATCAAAATTGAAACTGCGATCACTGCAATAATACCCAGTACAGACCCCAGCAGATAGCCGTCTGCCGCCCGGATATAACTCATTATGGCCGGCGTGCGCATATGACAGAATGTCTGCACCAGGGAACCCTGCCCGATCACCGCCCCCACTACCAGCGCCAGTTTACACCAGTTAGGCGCCATACGGTATGCAGCCAGCACGGCCAGGAAGAAAGCCGGGTGACCAATCATGAACTCTTTTTCTCTGGGGCGGGCGTACATGATTTCTTCCAGGAACAAGCGCAGTTTGATCTCAATCGCAGGCACCGGCACCCCGCCGGTATGTCCGCTGCGTCCAACAAAGATATAGGCAACGAACAGCAACACGCCTAAAATCACAAAATGCCCTAACGTAAGACGGGTCTTACAGATTTTGACAAGCTGGGAAAACAGCTCTGCCGGCCTGGCCCCATCCTGGGAAAAAATGCTGTATTGCCGTAAAAACAAAAGCAACATCAACAGCACAGGCATAATAAATGTCAGCTTTACGCCACGGTAGATATCTGCTTCCAGAAAGAAACGTGTATCCCCCATAATGGCCGCATTCAATGTTGCGCCAACCAGCGAAAGAACAATCGCAAGGGCAAGCTGCCATAAAGCTGTAATAATTACGCCGCCCGTTGATTTTATGTCTGTCTTACTATTTTCCCACAGTGTTAAAATCACACTCATCGAAAGAACAGGATACAGGACAGCCGAAAGGAACGCCAGACCCTGCCGCAACGACAGGCCGCGTCCCATAAACAGGCAAAAAGCAGTTACCAGCATGCCGGCGCCAACCAATGCGTATTGTTTCCAGCCCTTCAGGGAAGGAAGAATCATTCCCAGGTATAACGCCAGCGCAGCCCAGGCCCCCAGCGCAACCAAAAGCAAAGACCAGCGGCCCGGTTCATAGGAACCGGCAAAGCCCGGAGTGCCGTTGGCTGAGGCAGCTGCCTTTTCACCCGGTTTCTGGAACACACCGGCCACACCGATCTTGTATCCGCGGGCCTTCACCTGCTGGGTGATCTGCTTCATATAATCCAGGTTCAGATCGATAATATCCACAGCGTTCTGGGGTTTCAGGAACAGGCGGACGTAATTGACACGGATGTTCCGTTCCTCGTCTGCCAGCGCCCAGCGCCGCAGGGCATCCGGCATCATCAGCTTGCTGTTTTCCTGGGCGTCAATATTCAGCACCCGTACCGCATTGTTGTCCACACTGCGAAGCAGGGCATCCAGTCCGTCAAACCTGGCAAATTGCAGCTGGGTCACATGTTCCAGCAACCCCAGCCGGATATTCCGTTCCTCCAGTTTTTTCCCCATATAGCCGATGTCATTGGGAAAACCGATTACATCCGTGCCGCAGGGAATATAGGTTGTCACCTGAACTCCCGACTTGTCAATCCGGGAAAACAGGCTGTCCGTTGCCTTCCGGGAATACGGAAGATAATTCTGTGGACGAATCGCTGTCAAAAAACCGGCGGCTTCCACTTCTTTCAGTTCTTTCACAGAAAGTCCCAACGGAGCCTGCATCATCGGGGTTTTAGCCCGATAATCCGGCTCCAGCAGTAAACGGGAGTCACCTTTAATCTCCAGTATCTCCGGCGTCTGGCTTACCGTACGGAGTCGTTCCGCGCCATACCGCAGAAGCAGGTCTTCTTTTACTTCCGTCCAGGCTTCTTCATCCTTTCCACGGGTTACATAGACAGCATCCGGATTGATCTGTACAGAAGAAAGGACCACATCAAAATCCCCATGATGGATTCCCTTTGCCGCCTTTTGTAACACATCCCCCGGCATAGCAGAAATCCGGCCTTCCCGGTCCAGCCGTTCCAGCGTCGTATCATATACGATCAGCGTGGTAACACCGGCGTCCTTAAACTGTTGCAACAGTTTCTCACTGCTGCAGCCTTCCCGCTGGGCCATCATCAGGATCGCCTGATAATCCAGCGTCTGTTCCACAGTGTCATTCCGCTTTTCAATCTGGATACGAGTCTGTACCAGCCACAGCGCCGCACAAAATGCAACGGCGATGCAAAATATTAAAATGGGATTATAACGGTCTTTCCATTTCTTCATATTCATATCATCTCAAAAAAAGCATAAAACACAGCGGCGCATACCAAAAGATATGCGACGCTGCGCATGTTATATCTGTTTTGCAGCCAGTCGTTTGGCTTCATATTCCTGACGCAGGTACGCTTCCACAAAGGGGCGCAGATCCCCGTCCATCACGCCGTCCACATTCGAGGTTTCAAAGGAAGTACGGTGATCCTTTACCATCGTATACGGCTGGAACACATAGGAGCGAATCTGGCTTCCCCATTCAATAGCCTGGTAATCCCCGGCCAGATCACTGATCTTGGCGTCCCGCTTTGCCTTTTCAAACGCATACAGCTTACCGCGTAACATCTGTAACGCTTTTTCACGGTTCTGAATCTGACTGCGTTCATTTTGGCACTGTACCACGATACCGGTAGGAAGGTGGGTCATACGTACGGCGGAAGAAGTCTTGTTGACGTGCTGGCCTCCGGCGCCGCTGGCCCGGTATACATCCACACGCACCTCATCCATGTTGATTTCCACATTGACCGTATCGTCTAGTTCCGGCATC
>OCTX011951873.1_pt1 | contig 15824 bp, 12 predicted proteins | sample 1539691 | NCBI WGS metagenome assembly OCTX01 (sample SAMN02144231, study PRJEB22623) | gut metagenome | biome: sheep rumen | host: Ovis aries | place: New Zealand | reverse complement strand
GGTTTTTATTTTATGCAACGCTACCGCTTTTCTGGTCTCACCTGCATAGCAGGCGGTTTTTATGTGAGGCTTCGCCTAACATAATAAAAAAATAGGCAATTATTTTGCCTATAATGTTATTATAAAGCTTATTATTATTTTTAATGATATCACAATTAAAATGATACCACCAGCAATTTCAGCCTTAGTAGAAAATATATCCTTAAATATTCTGCCTAGATGACATCCTGAAAATGAAATGCCAAATGTTACTATAGTTATTATTATAAAGCTAATAAATACCTGATAGGTTGCTGTTGCTGAAATAGTATTATCTATACCAACACCAACAAGTAAGGCATCAATTGAGGTAGCTATTGCTTGAATAATTAGCAATTTAATAGTCAGACTACCTGAATAATCATTATCATCATCTTTTCTAATAGCTGAATAAATTGACTTAATACCTAATGCCATCAATATTGAAAAGCCAATAATAGGTATAGCATATTTAAACCAGCTATATTTAATTAAAAGACTAGATGCGAAATATCCTATAAGAGGCATAACGCCTTGAAACACTCCAAAGAATGTCGCAATTAAAAGCATCTTAGAAATCTTTAATTTTTCGTCCTTTAGGCCGTTAGTAACAGATACTGCAAAAGCATCCATCGCAAGGCCTACACCTAAGCATATACTCCAAAAAATCCACATAATATTTATTCCTTTTTAAATACAAGTGATAGTTTATCACTTTTAATATAAAAAATCTACAAAAAAATAGCGAGTCAGCTCGCTATTCATTATTTTGGTTTATAAATATTTTCTTAATATTACTATAATTACCATAAATAACTATCTCATCATTATCCTTAATTATAGTATCCTTTGTTACCTTAATAGATGAATCATTTCTTCTAAGCATTATAACATTTAGGTTATAAACTGTTTTAATTTCAGATTCAAAAAGCTTCTTATCCTTTAATATTTCAGGTAGATTATGAATTTCAATTTGTGCCATTGCATCTCTACCATAATTATCAATTAAGGTAATTATATTTTCCTTTGGCTGAATTATTTCTTCTTCAACAACCTCATTAGTCTTATATGTGAATAAATCCTTTATTGCTTGTCTAGAACCAAAAACAACTATTTCATCATTTTTCTGAATTACTGTATTTTTAGTAATTTCAATTGTTCTATTTTTTCTTTTTAGCATTAATAGATTAATTCTATATCTTGATTTTAATTCTGATTCCTCTAATGTCTTATCCTTTAAAGCCTCAGGAACATTATTAATATAAATCTCAACTATGGCATCTCTACCATATAAATCAAGCATAGTTAAGATATTATCATACTTATTTCTATAAATTAGTCTTCTGGCAAAGCCTTCAGTCATTTTTTCTAATAATTTAGCAAATGGTGGTATTTTAGAAATAACAATTAAGGCTACAGCTACACCTAAGATAATTGTAGTATGTAAAACTAAATCTTCAGTCATTACATTTGATGAGAAGCTTGAAATTAAATTAATGATAAATGATATGATCATTACATTAAATATAATACCTGTAATCATACAAATAATTGCAAGTCTACGTCTTCTTTTATTTGTAGCAATAATTTCTGCCTCGCTTGTTGTAAAGCCAGAGCAAGTAATTAAAGAAATTACCTGAAATCTTGCCTTTTCCTTTGTAAGACCTGTAATTCTAAATAAAATGGTAAATAATTCAATTGTATAAATATATAACACTATCGCTATTGAAATAGCTAATATTGATGCGGTTAGATTCATAAATACTCTCCATAATAGAAAACTATTCTTGTATATAGTATAGCACCATTTTGTAAGCTTTTTAACACTAAATTTGACATTTTTAAAATAATATTGTATCATTTACTTATCTTAAATAGTATTCGGCAAAATACGGGAAACTGTATGACGCAAAGCTAAAGGGCCTGTAAAATGGTAGCCAGTTGCATTTTTTATTACCAAAAGGTTCTTTAGTTCTCACGGAAGAACTTTTTTTATTGGAGGAAAATGATGGAACGTGATTATCTAGATATTAAATACTTAGTTAGTAAGGATCAAGATGTAGTAATTGATCAGCTTACAGGTGTATTTAGTAGAAATCAAATTATCAATATAGCGAATGGCTTAATTGAAGATAAAACTCCTTTTACCCTTATCATTCTTGATTTAGATAATTTCAAACAGATAAATGACTCATTTGGTCATTTATCTGGTGATTTTATCTTAAAAAGCATCGGTGAAAAATTAAAGGAACATTGTTATGGTAACATGTTTGTTGGTAGATATGGTGGAGATGAATTCTTAATTCTTCTTCCAAATGTCGTAGATTATGACGATGTCCATAAAACATGTGAAAAGCTATTCGAAAGAAATAAAATATTTAGAAGATATTATAACGATGGCGTAAGAGATATTTATGTTACTGCCACTTTAGGCTGTGCAAAATATCCTGAGGATGATTGTGATTATGAAAAGTTATTCACAAAGGCTGATAAGGCTTTATATAGAGGTAAGACTAAAGGTAGAAACTGTTATATCATCTATGTAGAATCAAAACATAAAAATATCGTTATTCACGAAAAGGCTGAAGGCTCACTTCTTAGAAATTTCAATTCTGTAAAAAGAATGTTTGATATCTATAAAGGTAAGGAGCAAATTTTAAAAAGCACTGTAGACTTCCTATATTCAGAGCTACACTGCTCATATGTATATTACCTATCACCAGATTCAACAATACTATCAAATTATAATGATACTAAAAGATATACAGGTGAAAGATATGATATACATCTTGAGCTTCTACTAAATGGTGATTCATTATTCTTTGAAGCTCCTCTTACAAAATATAAACAACAAGATCCTGCTTTAACTGATTTTGTTGAAGCTAGAGGTATTCAAAGTATGCTTGTATCAAAACTTGAAACACATGGTAGAAATTTCGGATATATTGTTATATTTGAAAGAGAAATCACAAGAATATGGCAAGAAAGCGAAATTGCTTTAGTAATGTATGTTTCAGCACTATTAGAACTAGAATTATGTAAAATGAAAAAATAACTCATTTTACTTAACTTTCCTCTTCCTTATAAAAAGAGCACTAGAATCGCCGTCTAGTGCTCTTTTTTAATCTAATAATTCTTCTTCTATTATTTGTTCTTTTTCAGCTAGTACTACATCGCTTGTTGAAATAACCTTTTGGTGATAGCATTTAAACATCTGATCTGCATCATCAGGTGTTTTAGTAAATAATGATACAACAAATACAATTATAAAGCTTAGCACCATCGCTAATACGCCCATATAAATTGAATCTGCCGCATTAAAAAATAGCATACCATCAACATACCATTTAGTATTAACCTTAGCATAGCCTAATACTAAGCTTAATATTGCTAAGCCAATACCAGATATAAATGATACATATACTGAAACTTTAGTTGTTTTTTTCCAATATAAGCCTAGGAAGAATGGACCTATAAAGGCTCCAGATATTGCACCCCAAGAAATACCCATTAGAGATGCGATATCTTTAGTAAATTCCTTTGGACCATAATTTTGGAATATAGCAAGTAAAGCACTAACAACAATAAAGCATAATACAAATATTCTAAGCCAGGTCATCCTCTTCTTATCTGGCATTTTTCTTTTTGGATCCATTAAATCAAATACTACTGTTGCAGCACTTGTGTGTACAAGTCCTGAAAGGGTAGACATAGACGCAGCCAAAACTAAAACTATGACTATCGCAATAGTAACAACATTTAAATTAGCTACTATCTCAGGAATTATAGTCGCACTTTTAACATCTGAAAAGATTCTACCAAAGCCGCCTAAAAAGTAACAGCCTCCTGCTACTACTATAGCAAATAAAGTAGAAATTACAGAACCCTTTCTAATTTGATTTTCATTTTTAATTGAATAAAATTTTGAAACCATTTGAGGAAGACCCCAACAGCCTAATGATGTTAATATTACAACAAATATTAGATGAACTGGATCAGGACCAAAAATTGAAACATACTCCCAACCACCAGCTTCAGCTAATTTAGCCATAGAGCCTTGAAGACCGCCATTTAAATTTAGAGCTGATATAACAACTAAGGCTATACCTATAAGCATTATCATACCTTGAATAAAGGAATTTATCGCTGTAGACATCAAGCCTCCAATTATTACATATAAGGCTGTAATAACTGAAATAATTAATATCCATACCCAATAAGGTACAGATGCTGAAAATGTAACGCTAAATAAATATGATAAACCATTATATAGAGCTGCAGTATATGGTATTAAAAATACAAATACTATTATAGCTGCAAATATTCTAAGCTTTTCAGATTTAAATCTTTTTGAAAAGAAATCGGGCATTGTAGATGAATTAAGGCTTTGAGTCATTATTCTTGTTCTTCTACCAAGCAAAACCCAGGCAAGCCAAGAACCAATTAACGCATTACCTATACCAATCCAAAAGGCTGATACTCCAAATTCAAAGCCAAATGAACCAGCGTAGCCTATAAATACTACTGCTGAAAAATAAGATGTACCATAGGCGAAGGCTGAAAGCCATGGGCCTACATTTCTTCCACCTAAAACAAAATCATTAGAATTTGTTGCCTTTCTTCTACAATAAAAACCAATAAATATTGTAGCTATAAAGAATAAGGCTATGAATAAAATCTTAATAAATAAATCCATAATTATTTCTCTATTTGAATTTGTACTAAGGATTTACCACAATACTTTTCTCTTAGTTTTGGTTTTTCAATCTTTCCTGTGGCATTTCTTGGTACGCTAGAAATAATAATCTTTTTAGGTCTTTTATATCTTGGTAGGTCAAATGTGAACTTCTCAATTTCTTCAACTGTTAAATCCATACCCTCCTTAGGTTCAACTATAGCTAAGGCTATTTCACCTAATCTATCATCAGGTATACCTATTACAGCAACATCCTTTACTTTATCATGCTTTCTAATAAAATCTTCAATTTGAACTGGATATAGATTTTCTCCACCAGTGATAATGACATCTTTTTTTCTATCAACTAAATAGATAAAGCCATCCTTATCATATTTAGCCATATCACCAGTATATAGCCAGCCATCCTTTAATATTTCAGCTGTAGCCTCAGGATTTTTATAATAGCACACCATTACACCTGGACCCTTAACGCATAATTCTCCAACCTCTTCTGGTGTAGTTATTTCCTTTCCATTTTCTATAATCTTAGCCTCCCACATATAGCCAGGCTTACCTATAGCGCCTACCTTATGAGTATTTTCAATTCCTAGATGAACACAACCAGGGCCTATAGATTCTGATAGGCCATAGTTAGTATCATATTTATGATTTGGAAATACCTTTAGCCATCTTTGAACAAGTGATGGTGGAACTGGCTGAGCACCAATATGCATTAGTCTCCACTGGCTTGTTTGATAATTTTCTAGCTTAATTTCTTTTCTATCTATCGCATCTAAAATATCTTGTGCCCAAGGAACTAAAAGCCATACGATTGTACATTTTTCCTCACTTACAGCACTCATAATCCATTCAGGCTTAATACCTTTAAGTATAACAGCCTTAGATGCTGAAATTAAGCTTCCAAACCAATGCATCTTCGCACCAGTATGATATAGTGGTGGAATACATAAAAATACATCATTTTTAGCCTGTAGGTGATGTTTTTGTTCCCACATACAAGAACTAATCAACGCCTTATGTAAATGAAGTATAGCCTTAGGAAATCCTGTAGTACCACTTGAAAAATAAATTGCTGCCTCATCATTCTCATCTATTTTTATATCAGGCTTAGTTGCTTGATAATTATTAATTATTTGATTATAGTGATCAGCAAAAGGAACATAGGCATCACCAACAAATATTAAGGTCTTAACAAGTGGTGTATGGTCAGCTATTGGCTCAACTCTTCCTATGAATTCTGGGCCAAATACTAACGCATTACAATCAGCTAAATCAAGACAATATTTTATTTCATCAGATGTATATCTATAATTCATAGGAACAGCTAAAGCTCCAAGCTTTAATACACCAAAATAAATCGGAAGCCATTCTAATGAATTCATTAATAATATCGCAACCTTATTACCTCTTTTAATACCCTTATCCTTCAATAGATTGGCAAATCTATTTGCGGTATCATCAAATTCCTTCCATGTAATACTTCTTCTATATACACTTGCTAAAGTAGGCTCAACAAGTGAATACTCTCTCCACGTTTTATATTGTTCTGGCAATATTTGAGGATTTAATTCAACTAGACATTCCTCATCAGGAAAGTCTTTGGCGTTTTTTTCTAATAAATCGACTATTGTCATAAACATTCTCCTAGTAATAATTATTTAATAATAATGTTTCTACTGAAGCTAAATCAGCTGTTTTAAGTATAGCCTCAGCTCCTAGATTATTCTTTCCAATAAATACATATAAATAATCTATTTCAATATTGCTATCAGCTAAAAGCTTTAATAAATCATTTAACCCATTTGGCTTATCAGGAACAACAACACTAATAACATCTGTTAATTTTGCTGTATAGCCAGCATTTTTAACTAGCTCTAATGCCTTTGCTGAATCATCAACAATTAATCTTAAAATACCAAAATCCTTTGAATCTGCAATTTGCAAGGAACGCATATTTATATTGTTATTACCAAGTAAGTTAGCAATATCCTTAACAGCTCCTGCCTTATTTTCTATAAAAACTGAAAGTTGTTTAACGATCATAATATCACCTCACGCAAGCTTTCTCTTATCAATTACTCTTTTGGCCTTACCCTCACTTCTAGTAATAGAATTAGGGTTAACAAGCTGTACCTTAGCACCTATACCTAAAGCACTTCTTAGCTTTTCAACTAGAGTCTTTTGCAATGCTTCAATTGATGCCATATCATCGGCAAATAAATCTGGAGCCATCTCAACAAATACATCAAGTGTATCTGTATTATTAACTCTATCAACAACAATTTGATAATTTGTTGTAATACCTGATGAACAGTATTTTAACAATACCTCCTCGATTTGACTTGGGAAGACATTTACACCTCTAATGATTAGCATATCATCAGATCTACCTGTTGGCTTATTCATTCTAATAAATGTTCTACCACATTTACATTTTTCAGGATTTAGCGAGCAGATATCTCTTGTGCGATAACGAATAAGTGGAAATCCCTCCTTAGTTATCGTAGTAAATACTAGCTCACCCTTAGTACCATATGGTAAAACCTCGCCAGTATCAGGGTCGATAATTTCAGGGATAAAATTATCCTCATTTACATGCATACCCTGCTGACATTCACATTCATATGAAACGCCTGGTCCCATAATTTCAGAAAGACCATAAATATCATATGCCTTAATCTTTAAGGTATCCTCTATTTGCTTACGCATCTGTTCTGTCCAAGGCTCAGCACCAAAGATACCAGCCTTTAGCTTTAGGGCATCTGTTAAGCCCTGCTTTTTAATTTCTTCACCTAGATACATCGCATATGAAGGTGTAGCACATAAAATAGTAGAGCCAAAGTCAATCATAGTTCTAATTTGTCTTTCTGTATTACCTGTAGATGCAGGTATTACAGTAGCTCCCAAATATGAAGCACCATCATGCGCTCCAAGGCCTCCAGTAAATAAGCCATAGCCATAGCATACCTGAACAAAATCATCAGCTGTACCACCAGCTGCAGATATTGCTCTAGCTACACATTCACTCCAAATCTTAATATCATTTTTAGTATAGCCTACAACAATTTGCTTGCCTGTTGTACCACTTGATGCATGTACTCTTACAATATCTGTCATAGGTACTGCAAAAAGACCATATGGATAATAGTCTCTTAAATCCTGCTTATATGAAAATGGTAGCTTTTTTAAGTCCTCTACACCATTGATATCTTCAGGCTTTAAGCCTAAATTATCCATTCTTTTTCTAAATATTTCTACCTTTTCATACATTCTTTTAACTTGCCATTTTAATCTTTCAGATTGTAATGCCACAATATCTTCACGAGGCATACACTCAACTTTCTTATTTAAAATCATAATCTTTCCCCTATTTTAGGTTATAACCTAAATCAAATGCCTTCAAATTTACATCTAATAATTTTGCTGGAACAGTATTTTTTAATGTTTCAATCCATTTTTCATATTTAATATTAGTACTTTTAGCAAGTACTCCAATTAAAACAACATTAACAGTTTTAATATTTCCAGCCTCATTAGCTAGTTTTAAAGCCTCAACGCATTCTAAATCAACACTTTTTTCTAACTTTTCTTTAATATTTTTAGGATATTCCATCGCCCCAATAATAACAGGCATTGGATTCATTTCCTGATTATTAACGATAATTTTTCCACCTTTTTTTAGGTAAGGGAGAGCACGATATGCCTCAAGCATTTCAAATGCTAAAATAATATCTGCCTCTCCCTTATCGATAATAGGGGAAAATATCTTATCTCCAAATTTAACGTATGTTACAACTGAGCCACCTCTTTGGCTCATACCATGAACCTCAGAAACCTTAACGTCATAGCCCTCTTCTATTACGATATTACCTAAAATTCTTGAGGCAAGTAAGGTTCCTTGGCCACCAACACCAACAATCATAATATTCATATTTATTCACCAACCTTTACAATAGCCTCAAATGGACATACATTCATACATAATCCACAGCCATTACATTGATTCTTATCGATAATAATTGTTCCATCTACATTAGAAATTGCAGGACAGCCTAGCTTTAAGCATTGCTTACACTTCCTACATTTATCTGAAATTTCACATTTACCAATATATTTAACACCCTTTAAAAGTGCACAAGGTCTTTGAGCAATAATTACTGAAACCTCATCAGCTTCAACCTCAGCCTTTACAACCTTCTCAAAATTCTTAACATCAAATGGATCTGCCACTACAATTCTTTTAACACCTACTGCCTCAGCTAGCTTAATTAAATTAACCTGAGTTGTATCTTCCATTCTAATTGTCTTACCAGTAGTAGGATTTTGTTGATGTCCTGTCATACCAGTAATTGAATTATCTAAGATAATAATTGTATTTGCGCCCTTATTATAAACAACATCAATTAAGCCTGTTATACCAGAATGAATAAATGTTGAATCACCAATAACTGAAACTAATTTCTTATTAATTTCAGCTCCTCTAGCCTTTGCCATACCAAAGCCTGCAGAAATTGATGCACCCATACAAATTGTCGAATCAACAGATTGTAGTGGAGCTACAGCGCCAAGTGTGTAACAGCCAATATCACCTGATACTGTAAGCCCTAGCTTCTTTAATACATAGAAAGTTCCTCTATGAGGACAGCCAGGACACATTACTGGTGGCCTTGCTGGAATTGTTTCCTCAACATTAATAAATTCTGGTCCTTCCTCACTAAAAATAGCCTTTTTAATCATTTTAGGAGTGTATTCACCTAAAAGAGTAAATTTGTCCTTGCCACATACATTAGTGATTCCTAGGGCTCTTACATGCTCCTCAATAAAAGGATCTAGCTCCTCAACAACATAAACCATTATATGATTCTTACAAAATTCTTTAATTAAATCTGTAGGTAGAGGATTTACTACACCAAGCTTCAAATAATCAACTCTATCGCCTAATGCCTCCTTAGCATATACATAAGAAATACCTGCTGTAATAACACCAATATTTTGATTGTTGTTTTCAATAGCATTTAAATCTGTTGTGTTAGCAAAGCTAACCTCATCTAAATGTCTTTGTTCAACAACAACATGCCTTTTAATTGCATTACCTGGCATCATAACATTTTTAGCAATATTTTTATTATAATCCTTTAGCTTATAATCTTGTTTTTCTTCTATTTCTACTAAGCTTTGAGAATGTGATACTCTTGTTGATAATCTTAAAATAACAGGTGTATCAAATTGCTCAGATAGCTCAAAGGCTCTTTTTGTAAATTCCTTACATTCGCTAGAATCAGATGGCTCAAGCATCAAAACCTTAGATGCCTTAGCATAATGTCTTGAATCCTGCTCATTTTGGCTTGAATGCATTCCTGGATCATCAGCAACACAAAATACTAATCCACCGTTAACTCCAATATATGAAACTGTAAAAAGTGGGTCTGCCATAACATTTAAGCCAACGTGCTTCATACAGCTCATAGCACGTGCTCCAGCCATTGAGGCTCCAATTGATACCTCAGCAGCAACCTTTTCATTTGGTGCCCATTCTACATTTACTTCCTTATATTCAACCATGCTTTCAGTTATTTCAGTTGATGGTGTGCCAGGATATGATGATACAACACTACATCCTGCCTCATAAGCACCACGTGCAACTGCAGCATTTCCAATCAATAATTTTTTCATTTTTTACTTCTCCTTTACTACATGTGTTCCAGTCATATTAACTTTAGCAATTAATATATTATTATCATCAAATACATTAACATCATAAAAGCATATTGTTTTTCCATCCTTAATTTTAATTGCCTCAGCGGTTAATTTTCCATTAAATACTGGGCGAATAAAATTAATATTTGATGTTGTTGAAACTGTATAATATTCCTCATGCTGATTTGTAGCAACCGCAAAGGTAAAATCAGCTAAGCTAAATATTGCACCACCCATAACAACACCCTTAGCATTTTTATGATCAGCTGTTATTTCAAAAAAGCATTTTGCATAATCATTGTTAGCTTCTAATATTTTTGCATTTAACAATTTAGTGGCAAAAATATCATTTTTGAAAAATTCATTTAATTCATCTAGATTATACATTATAACTATCACCTCCATAAAAACACTATTTATATAAGTATAACAAATTTTTAAATATTATTCTATATTTTATTTGCTTTTTATAATTTTTGTGAAAAATTAATATAAAATATAAAATTTAATTATATTCGCTATCTATTTCTTACTAATAATTGATAATTTTTATGTTTTATAGTATCATTGTTAACAAGGATGTGAATATTTATGAATAAAGAAATGCTAGAGCTAGGCTCAAATAGATCAATAATTAGAGAATTATTTGAATTTTCAAAAATTAGAAAGCAGGAAATTGGAGCAGAGAATGTTTTTGATTTCTCTTTAGGTAATCCTTCTGTTAAGCCTAATCCAAAGCTAAATGAAGCGATTATTAAAATATTAAATGCAGGTGATGATTCCTATTCACATGGCTATACATCAGCAGCAGGTGATAATAATACAAGAACAAATATTGCGTTAGATTTAAATAAAAGATTTAATACTAACTATACATTAAATAATATTTATATGACATGTGGTGCTGCCGCATCACTTTGTATAGCACTAAAGGCTATTACAGAATCAAAAAAAGATGAAATTTTAGCCATTGCCCCATATTTCACAGAATATAAGGTTTTTGCTGAAGGTGCAGGAGCTACCTTTAATGTAGTTAAGCCAAATATGGAGACCTTTGAAATTAATTTTGATGATTTAAAAAATAAGGTAAATAATAATACAAAGGCCATTATTGTTAATTCTCCAAATAATCCATCTGGAGTTGTTTATAAAAAGGATTCATTAATTAAACTGGCTGATTTTCTAAGAAATAAAGAAAAGGAATATAATCATCCAATTTATATTATTTGTGATGAGCCTTATAGAGAAATTGTATTTGATAATTTAGAGGTTCCTCATATTCCAAATTTATATGATGACACAATCGTTTGTTATTCATATTCAAAAAGCTTATCTCTTCCAGGAGAAAGAATAGGTTATGTTTTAGTACCAAATCAAGCATATGATTCTAAAAATTTATATTTAGCTTGTTTAGGTGCTGGAAGAGCATATGGCTATGTATGTGCTCCTTCTTTAATGCAGCACGCAATTGAGCTATGTGCTGATTTAACATCTGATATGAACGAATATAAGAAAAATAGAGATTTAATTTATAATGGCTTAACAAAAATTGGATATGAATGTGTTAAGCCTGATGGAGCATTCTATCTATTTATGAAAGCATTAGAGGATGATGCATATAAATTTATGGAAAAGGCTAAAAAATATAATATAATAGTTGTTCCATCTGATAATTTTGGAGTAAAGGGATATGTTAGATTAGCTTATTGCGTTTCTTCTTCTACAATTATTAATTCAATGGAAGCATTTAAAAAATTATATAACGAATATAAATAATAAAAAGGACGATAACTATGAAAAGGGCAAAATATTTATTAGCATTTGGATTATTAGGATTATCGCTTGTATCATGTAATTCTAATAGCAAAACACAAAACAATAATTATGATAATGAAACAATTCATCAGGTTTCACTACTACAAGGCTTGATGCTTGGTGATTATTATGGTTCAGTATCTGTTAAACAGTTAAAGCAAATGGGAGATACAGGTATAGGAACATTCGACAAATTAAACGGTGAATTAATCATGACTGATGGTGTTGTTTATCGTGCAAAGCATGATGGAACAATTGAGGTTGTCCCTGATGATGAGCTAATTCCATTTTCTAATATTACTAAATTCGATAATGATATTGAATTTGAAACAAAGGAAATCTCTAATATTGAAGAAATATTAAAAACATTAACCGAAAAGGTAAATACTAAAAATTCTAATCAATATTACATGGTTAGAATAGATGGTACTTTTTCAAAAATGAATGTTAGAAGTGAATTACCTCAAAAGGAACCATATAAGCCTTTAGTTGAAGTTTTAAAAACAGATCAAACATTCTTTAATTATGAAAATATTGAAGGCACAGTAGTCGCATTATATATGCCACCATACATGGGCAATTTAAATACAACTGGCTGGCATTTACATTTTATTTCAAAGGATAAAACAAAAGGTGGTCACGTCTTAGATTTATCAATTTCCTCTTCTACAATCACGATGGATCAAACAAATGGATTTGAATTATATCTTCCAGATGGAGATTATTTTAAAAGCTTAGATCTAACAGTTGATCAAGATGATGATATAAAAGAGGTTGAACAGGGAAATTAAAAAACAAGGAAGATGTCCTATTCAAGCATCTTCCTTATTTTTCTTCCTAACACATTTAAAACTATTTTTTGATATTCTTCTTGTTCCTTTAAAACACTATCCCTATATGAATTTATAATTGTTTTATCCATTACTTCTGATTTTATAAATTTCAATTTCTCTAAAGCCTTATTTGTTTTAATAACAACCTGAATATATTGAGGACCATTTAGCAAAGCCTCGAGTGCTTTCTTCTCACTAACATATCCACTTGTTAAGATTCCCCACGTATTAAATATAGTGTCATTAGCTATAGGTCCAATTATAACATCATATTCTTTATATGTATCATCATAGCCATTTCTATTTTTAAAAATATAATTAAACCATTCTTCATCTCTTTTAAATTCTTTAACATTTAATCCGTCTAAATCAATTTCATAATGATTTATAATAGAATCGTAATCAATACTTACTCTAGCCCATCTATTAGAAAAATCTAAATCATTAGATAGATAAAAACCTTGACCAAAATCAGCATTTCTTCTACCTCTTAACAAATCAGGATTTTCTATGACACTAAAACCAACATGATATAAGACCATAAGCTCCTCCTTTTTTATTAATATAGCATAAAAATACTGAAATAAACAAGTAATCATTCTTGAAAAAAGTCATCTTATGGATTATCATATTTTATATGTTCTCGTAGCTCAACCGGATAGAGCATTCGCCTCCTAAGCGAAAGGTCGTGCGTTCGAATCGCATCGGGAACGCCATTAGAAAGATAAAATCGCCTCATTAATTTGAAGCGATTTTTTTGTTTAGAAAGCAACAACATCATACTCTCATAGAAAGGAGGTTTTGATCTCCGCATTATAGAAATAGGAATCATCAGGAGAAAGTCTATCATATATAATTTAAATTAATTTCTTTTGTCTTAATTGATTATAGACGTCATTTACAGATATCCTTTGTTCCTAATTTAAACGAAGAATGCCCTGTTGCAGAATGTACATATCCAATCTCTTTAGCATTAAGTGCCAATAAAACATTGTTAAACAATTTCTCTTAAAAAGCAAGAAATTGTCACATTAGGATATACAGATTTTGAAAGATTTAGAAATAGAGCACTTTTCTCTTTAAATTAAAAAGAGCCAAACTCAGTTCAACAGGAGTTTGACTCATATTTTATTATACTCTTTTTACGGTACCGCCAGTTAGAACAATCATCTTTACTGCTTCAATTGAATAATCTTGTAATTCCACATTTAATTTCTTTGTTAATGTTCCAGTAGCCAAAACCTTAACTTGTTCAATGTTTTTAGCAATTAATTTTCTTTCTTTTAAGATTTCAATTGTGATTGTATCACCATCATTAAAGTTTTGTTCTAGAACAGAAACATTAATAACACCTTTTTTACCTGTTCTAGTTTTCTTTCTATCATCAATGATCATGTCAGTTGCGTTCTCATTTGATAATAGATCGTTAACTTCTGTTGCTGATACAGCCTTTCTAACCTTTACTTGTTGCCGTTTTTCTTGGATAGAAGTCTTTACTTCCTTAATCAATCCTCTAGCAAGTAAAGATTCGGTATCTTCATAAGGTAAATAATAATTTTCATTCTTCAATTCACCTTTTTCTATACCATTATTGCCACATAGTATATCAATTAATTCCATAGCATATTTCAAATTACGATCATTTCTAACTGCATACATTGCAGGTACTGCTTCGTATTTCTTAGATTCAACTTTTACTAAATTATATTTAGTGTCAGCATAATCATCAGCATTTAATGCGAAATATACATATAAATGTTTACGCTTAATATTAAATTTAATTAAATTAATACGACCTCTATTAATTGAATCATAATTCCAGCTTATACGGCTTGTAGTATCTTTATAAGATAAAGCATAATTTTTTAATGTTTGATAATAGTCTTTTGTCTCATCATCTGCTTGAATGAATTTAGCTTTAAATGATTTATTATACATCAAACGATAGAATCTACCATCAATTTCTTTAACGACAACTTCTTCATCTTCACTATCTTCATTTTCTTCTATAACTTCTTCTACAACAGGCTTTTCTACTGGTTTTTCTACCTTTTCTGCTTCTTTAGGCTCTAAGACCTCATCTTTAGTTTCTAGAAGATTTTCTTCCTCAATTTCTTTAATAGTTAAATACATTGTAAGTACTTTAACTTTATTGTCTTTCTTCCATAATTTGAAGATTCTAATTCTCTTACCATTATTATCCATCCATTTATTAAATACAAAGAATAATAATGGATAGCAAATACCACAAAGTAGAATTAATACGCCTAAAATAATTAATACAACAGCCCATGCAGGCAAACCATGTGCCATAACAACGATAACGAATTCTGATAAGCTTGATACTTCAAAAACAAATTCATTACCTTCTACTTTGACATTTTCAACAAATTCCATATTGTTTTGATCATGGATATGTAGGATTCTTGCCTCGTTTTGATTTACACCCTTAGGGATAGCTAATCTAATGATTAATTTCATTCCTTCTTGGATGTCTGAAGGTTGTACTTCTTTTTCAACACCATCAACAACATGTGTTAATTTAATGCTGTATACAGTGTGAATTGTCATACCTTCTAATTTAGAAACAATATTACTATATTCTTGCGTTCCTTCTTTAGTTTGAACTTTAGTTGAAGATGAAACACTCATACTAACATCTTTAGGGATACCTCTACCAGTACTTGTCTCAATTGATACATTAGTAGTATTATCAACTAATGAATGACGAGTTGCATCTAATTCTTTTTGTTCATAATCCT
>OCTX011767743.1_pt1 | contig 15830 bp, 14 predicted proteins | sample 1539691 | NCBI WGS metagenome assembly OCTX01 (sample SAMN02144231, study PRJEB22623) | gut metagenome | biome: sheep rumen | host: Ovis aries | place: New Zealand | reverse complement strand
GCTTGTCGGGCGTGAAGAGGTCGAGTTTCTGCTCGTAGATATTATACACGCCCTTGAACTTGGCTCCCTGGTTGATGGGCCACGACAGGGGGCGCACCTTGATTTCCAGCTCCTTCTCCAGCTCGTCCAGCAGGTCGAAGGGGTCGCGGCCCTCACGGTCCATCTTGTTCACGAAGATGATGACGGGGGTATTTCTCATGCGGCATACCGACATCAGCTTGCGCGTCTGCGTCTCAACGCCTTTGGCCGAATCGACCACGATGATGGCCGAATCGACGGCTGTCAGCGTGCGGTACGTGTCTTCGGCAAAGTCCTGGTGGCCCGGTGTGTCGAGGATGTTCACCTTATACTCCACGTCCGAGCCGTCGGGGCTGTAGTCGAACTCCATCACCGACGTGCTCACCGAGATGCCGCGCTGCTTCTCGATATCCATCCAGTCCGAGGTGGCTGTCTTCTTAATCTTGTTGTTCTTCACTGCGCCGGCCACCTGAATCTGTCCGCCGAAGAGCAGAAACTTCTCGGTCAGCGTGGTCTTACCGGCATCGGGGTGCGAGATAATGGCGAATGTCCGCCTGCGTTCTATTTCCTGATTCACTACTTCGTATTGCTTTTTACTTTCTAATACGTCTATTTTTCTTCTTTCAGGCTGCAAAGGTACTTATTTTTTTGCGCAAAAAGAAATAAAAAAGTGGAAGAATAAGACAGAAGATGCTGTCTGTGCCGTCAGCGCGTCAGCTTGTCGATGCACTCTGCCAGCGACTCCTCCCAGTAGGGCACCTCGATGCCATACGTCTGCTTGAGCTTCGTCTTGTCGAGCACGGAGTAGTGCGGGCGGTGGGCCGGGGTGGGATACTCCGAGGTGTGCAGGGGGCGCACGTGGCACGTGGTGATGCCGGCAAGGCGGTGGATGGCCTTAGTGAAGTCGTACCACGAGATGACGCCCTCGTTGCTGAAGTGATAGACGCCGGGGCGTATGCCCTGCTCGATGGCGGTCATGATGGCGCGGGCCAGGTCGCGGGCGTAGGTCGGCGTGCCAATCTGGTCGAAGATGACGCCCAGCTCCTGCTTCTCGCGGCCCAGGCGTATCATCGTCTTCACGAAGTTGTTGCCGAAGGTGCTGTAGAGCCATGCCGTGCGGATAATCATCGCCCGCTTGCAGAATTTCGACACGCCCAGCTCGCCGGCCAGCTTCGTAGAGCCATAGACGCTGTTGGGGCACGGCGTGTCGGTCTCGACGTATGGTGTGTGCTTCGTGCCGTCGAACACATAGTCGGTGCTGATTTGCACCATCCATCCGCCACGCTTCTCGACGGCGGCAGCCAGATAGGCCGGGGCCACGGTGTTCAGCGTGGTGCATAGCTCCTTGTTCTCCTCGGCCTTATCGACCGCCGTGTATGCCGCACAGTTCACAATGCCGTCAATCTGCTTTTCGGCCACAAACTGCTCCACGGCCAGCTGGTTGCTGATGTCCAGCTCCTGGACGTCGGTGTTCCACCACTCGTGCTGCGGGTATTCTTTCTCCAGCAGCTGCATCTCGTTTCCTAATTGGCCGTTACAGCCGGTAATCAATATTTTCATATCTGTTATTTACTTTTTACGGATTTACGATTTACGATTTGCGGATGGCCGTTGTTCACTCGAATTCCAGCGGTTTCTGCTTGTCCTTCAGATAATAGTCGTTCAGCATGCCTATGAAGGTGGAAATCTCCTTGACGGCATGCTGCGTATTGGTGGTCACCTCCTTCTGCTGCAGGCGAAGCATCATCACGCCGTACAGCGAGTTGAAGCAGGTCTCTATCTCGTGCTCCTGCTTGTCGGCCCCATGGTTGCGCAGCTCTACGATGAACGGCAACACCTTATAATATTGTGCATGGTAGAATGGGAACTTCGACGATGCCGACAGCTGCTCGTGCAATTCCTGCAGCTGCATCATCACCACCTTGTTAATCTGCAGGTGGCCATGCTCGCGGCATCCCTCCTGGTTCATCATGCGTATCAGGTTGCCAAACCAGTCGGCTTCCTCTTCCTTCTGCTCGTCGGTATAGTCGAAACGGTCTATGTACTCGTGGCGAATGCGGCTCAGCGAGCAGCCGAACGCCCTGATGGTATCTTCTATCTGCCACATGTACAGCAGATATTCGGCGATGTTGGTCTTGCGTAATTGTTGGGCTATAAACACGGGATGATGATTTACGATTTACGGATTTGCGATTTATGGATTTGCGATTGACGTTCAGAATCGGAACAGGTTGGTGACGGTGCCGAAGAACGACACCACGGAGAAGATGATGACGGCGGCGCCTATCACCTGGTTGATGATGCGTATGCCGCTGTTGTCGAAGATGATGCGCAGCTTGTCGATGAGCCACGTCAGCCCGTACCACCACAGCAGGGCTCCGCCGGCAATGCTCATAAAGCCGACGAACATCTCGAACGGACGGTCGGGTATGACGAAGGCGAACTGCGCAAACAGGGCCATGAAGAGAAAGACGATCAGAGGGTTGGAGAAAGTGACCAGGAAGGCCGTCCACGTGTTGTACCATTTCGAGCCGCGATGCTGTCCGCTCTGGTGCATGTTTCGCGTGGGGTCGCTGCGCCAGGTATAGATGCCGAAGCCCAACAGCAGCAGACTACCGAAAATCTGCAGGTAGAACTTGTTCTGCTCGTTGTCTATAAAGTCCATCACAAAAGCCATGCCGAAGCCGGTGACACCGGCATAGAACATGTCGCTTACCGCAGCGCCGACCCCCGTGAGGAAGCCGTACCAGCGGCCCTTGTTCAGCGTGCGCTGCACACAGAGTATGCCCACCGGCCCCATCGGAGCCGACGCTATCATACCGATGAGCATGCCCTTGAACATCAGGTCGACGACGTTGATATGTATCGGAAAAACCATATTCCGCTGCAAAGTTACGCATTTTTTGGGGAGAAAGTGGCTGTTATGACGTTAAAGGGAGTTAAACATGTGTGGTTTTCTAAGGAAATGCTTATCTTTGTGCGCTATTACATACAAAAACACATCATTATTATGAATACACAACAAGGCATCAAGCCGTATGTCATCGGCTTAGACTTAGGAGGAACGAACTCTGTTTTCGGCATCGTCGATCAGCGCGGCGACATCAAGGCCACTACCGCCATCAAGACCGGCGGCTTTGAAAAGGTGGACGACTATGTGGCGGCTGCCGTCAACGCCCTGCAGCCCATCATCGAGCAGGTGGGCGGCATCGACACCATCAAGGCTATGGGCATCGGTGCCCCTAACGGCAACTATTACAACGGCACCATAGAGTATGCTCCCAACCTGCCGTGGGCACACAACGGCATCGTGCCCCTGGCACAGCTGTTCAGCGACCGCCTGGGCATTCCCGTGGCGCTCACCAACGACGCCAATGCCGCTGCCATCGGCGAGATGGTCTATGGCGTGGCCCGTGGCATGAAGAACTTCATCGTCATCACCCTCGGCACCGGTGTCGGCTCGGGCATCGTTGTGAACGGACAGCTGCTCTACGGCCACGACGGCTTTGCCGGCGAGCTGGGCCATGTCACCATGGTGCGCGGAGCCGAAGGACGCCCCTGCGGATGCGGGCGTACCGGCTGCCTGGAGGCCTACTGCTCGGCAACGGGAGTGGCCCGCACAGCCCGCGAACTGCTGGCCAAGACCGACCGCCCCAGCCTGCTGCGCGACATGAAGCCTGAGAACATCACATCGCTCGACGTGTCGATAGCTGCCAGCAAGGGCGACCAGCTGGCGCAGGACATCTACCAGTTCACCGGCCGCATGCTGGGCGAGGCGTGTGCCGACTTCGCAGCCTTCTCGTCGCCCGAAGCATTCATCTTCTTTGGCGGTATGGTGAAGGCCGGCGACCTGATCATGAATCCCATCAAGCAATCATACGACGAGCACGTGCTGCCTATCTATCGCGGCAAGGCCCGGTTCCTTGTCAGCGGTCTCGACGGTGCTTCGGCTGCCGTGTTAGGTGCCTCCGCTATCGGATGGGAGGTATAGCCCCCAGAAACATCAGAAGCTCCCCTGCTGTCCGTGATAGGATAGCGGGGGAGCAACATCTATATTTTAGCAATGATAGCGGGGGACAACGTCTGTTTATGCAATATATGGTAATCCTCGCCGACTATAATCTTTGTTTTCAAACAGTCAGACTCCTGACCGTTTCAATGTCCTCGCCGAGACTTTTTGCTATTGCATCAAGCGAGAGTCCCGATTCTTGAAGCAAGACTATCATCTTCTTCAGCTGGCTGTTCTTCTCAGCAAGCCGACTCTTCTGCGCATTTAGCTCCGCATCCTTCTGGTCGAGCTGGTCTTTCTGCGCACTGAGCTCCGCATTCTTCTGGTCGAGCTGGTCTTTCTGCGCACTGAGCTCCGCATCCTTCTGGTTGAGCTGGTCTTTCTGCGCACTGAGCTCCGCATTCTTCTGGTCGAGCTGGTCTTTCTGCGCACTGAGCTCCGCATTCTTCTCGGCCAGCAGGACTCTCTGTTCTGCAATTTCTTTGTCTTTGCGAAGCAGGTCCGTCTCGTTTTTCTCCAATTGCGAGAAATACTCGTCCTCGACATTCATTTCGTAGCGCATGTCACTGCTTGCTGCAGCCTCTAACAACCGACGGAGAATCAGCTGCATGTCGTGGTCGTCCTCGTCGTATCGGCTTTCGTCGAGCAAGAGCGTGTGCTGGTTCTCTTCGTTGGCCTGTGTCTGATTGAACACGGAGAGTATCTTGTCGAGACGGTTGTTGATCTTGCCATGCAACCTCGGCACCTGGACAATGATGCTGTCGTGTGTCAGACTGCTGACGAAGGGGTCGGGCAGGCCATGGGTCACGACGTTGCCGTCGTAGTCCTGCGCTTCGTGCTTCACATAGAGCACCGGCTCCTCAATGTCGCCCACCTTATGCCCCAGAATATATACCGCCACCATTGGCAGGCCGTAGCCTTTGTCGTCGATATTACGCTTGTCTTCGTACTGTACGCCAAGGTACTGACGGAAGCGAAGCGTCTCAGAGGGAACCCACGATTTCTGAATCTCTATCAGCACCTGCTGTTCCTTGCCGTCGGGCTGCCTGACCCGTGCTGCGAAGTCCACACGATACATCGAGAGGTCGCGGCGTCGCTTGCCGGTGTACTCATGGGCACGAGGCTCCACGCTCAGCACATCCTCCTTCAGCAGAGCCGACAGAATGATACGTGCCACGCGGACATCCTCAAGCAGATACTTGAAAACCACATCGTAAATAGGATTTGCTACTTCCATCGTCATTCCTTTCTTTTATTCGTCGCAAAGATACAAACTTATACTGAATCTGCCAAATATTTCAAGGCATTTCTTCGTCGCCATCTGTCTGGCAGTACCCTTTCATCTGAATTGGCATCCAAACTGTATACTGTCATCACTGTGTTGCAAATCTTTCAAAACGAAGTGCAAAGGTACTAACTTATTTTCATTCGACAAAAAAGTAATGCGAAAACTTTATGCATCAATGTTGGGCTTACAAGGAGCATAAGGTAAGCAAGAAACAGAACGATGTGGGGTAGAGAAAGTTTTTACTATTGGATATACTGAGCTAAAGAAATTTTGCTATAAAAACTAATCTACATATAGTCCTCTTTCCTTTCACGCAGGCGACAAAACACTGATTTTCAATATATTAAGGTGAAGGGAGATTTAAAATGTTTATCTTTCTCTACGGAAGTGCTTTCTTCACCAGCTGAAGGGCGTTTTGCTTGTCAAACGCCGTCTGCCTCCGTTTCGGCGTTTGACAAGCAAATGCCCTACACGCCCTACAACAGGCAGGGAAGCACCTTTAAACAAAGGCATTACGGAACTTCCGAAGCTTGAGAGAGATACAGTTGGCGCCATCTGACGCATCCTAAAGTATTGCCGACGTAGGTCAGCAATACTGCCGACGTAGGTCAGCAATATTGCCGACGTAGGTCAGCAATACTGCCGACGTAGGTCAGCAATACTGCTGACGTAGGTCGGCAATACACCAGCCTGCAAGTTTAGTGACAGCGGCTGACTCTGACGGCCCTTTAGCAGCGCCAGGCATTACCCTCCTTCGGGAATGACATTACCCTTTCTCGGATATGACGATTGGTAATACCGACCGAGCGAGGACAAGCCGACTGAACGGAAGGAGGAGAATTGCCACATCTGCCAACACGCGAAGAGCAAAAACCCCCTTCACCGTAACCACCTGTTAACCAAGCTATTAAACCAAGCGTGAAAGGAAAAATAAAATTTTATTTTTAGGTATTACAAGATGATGGTTGATGGATGTTTGTATCATGGCGAGTGCCGAGAAACCGATAGAAAGACCATACAGCTGCCAACATCTTCCGGGGGGCTAATGACCTTATACATATAAAGGAGGTTGGTGCAGGACGCTACCAACCTCTACTTATATGCGATAAGTGTCGTCGACAATGGTCTACGTAAGACTTATCGGGGGCAAATATAGACATTATTGTCAAAAAAAGCAAATTTTTAACGTATTTTTTTACAACTACCCCGATTTTTATTATTTTTGCGGTGAAAAGCAGCAGTCTTTCTCAGAAGAGAGACATATAGACATGCCATAGAGACACTAAAAACCATCATTATGAAACAACTGAAAAACATCATCACCCTGTGCTTGATAAGCATGCTGGCCTTCGCCTGCGAGAAGGAGATTGCCGAAGAGCCAAAGACAGAAGAGCAGCCACCGGAAGAGCGCGTGATAGACAACGGTGTGAAGAGCCAGGCCATGAGCGTGGCAGAGGCGATAGGCCAGGACGACGGCACGCAGGTGTGCATCAAAGGCTACATCGTGGCATCGACACAGCGCAGCATGAGCAACTGTGACTTCGAGGCACCGTTCAGCGGGTCGTCGGCTATCGTGATGGCCGACATACCCGTGTCGGAAGGCGGTGACGGCGAAGACGCAGAGACCTACCTGCTGCCAGTCTGCCTGACCGACTGCAGCAAGTCCATCCGCACAGCACTGAACTTAGAGGATAATCCGCAGCTGTGGAACCACCTTATTTATATATACGGCACGCGAAGCCAGTATATGAGCACCGAGGGGCTGAAGAAGGTGACGGCCTACGAGGTAGCACAGTAGGAGACTACTCCGTAGAGGGGCTGTTCCATAGAAGATTACTCCGTAGGCAGCGGTGCCGACTTGCGATAGCCCAGCCCCGTGACATGACAGACGAGCCGTCCGTCGCCAGTGGTGACACGCACCTCGACACTGGGTATCTTGTGGTGGTCGCACACGCTGACGGCCTCGGCGGTGAGCACGTCACCCTCGCGGGCACTGGAGACAAAGAGGATGTTGTTCTGGATGCCGAAGGTCAGCTGGCCACGGCAGTTCATCAGGGCAGCAATGGCTAGGTCGGCCAGCGTGAACAGGGCACCGCCCTGGCAGACATGGCCTCCGTTGAGGTGTTGCGGGGTGACAGTCATCACGGCGACGGCATGCTGCGCGTCGGCTTCGGTAATCCGACAGCCCGCAGCAGCGGCAAAGCGGTCGGTGGTGTTAAGCAGTTCTTTTACATTCATAGAGCTTCTGTGTTAATTCGTCGGCAAAATTACACTATTTTTATCAAACTGTAAAAAAAACGGGCAGAAAATTTGCATAATCACAGCAGATTGTGTACTTTTGCAGTCGTAAATAAAGCAAGCTAGACACAACATGAAAGCAATGAACAATATCTGGTGGTGGCGTAACTCGGGATGTAAATAGTCGCGGGTACGCAGCCGTCGTATATGTGTTCATTCAGATAAAGAGGCTCGTCGGAAAAGCGCGACGGGTCTCTTTTCTGTATCTGCCGACGGGCGCAACAGAACAAGGACACAGCAGCAAAACAATGACAACCGCAAAAACAACAAAACAACATATAGCAAACAAAGAACGATGAAGTATCAAGTTGACGAGAAAGGATTTTACGGAGAGTTCGGCGGTGCCTACGTGCCGGAGATTCTCTACGCCACGGTGAGGAACCTGCAGGAGCAGTACCGCGAGATTATCGAGACGGAAGCGTTTCAGCAGGAGTATCATGCCCTGCTGAAGGACTATGTGGGCCGCCCGTCGCCGCTCTACTATGCCCGGCGCATGAGCGAGCGGTACGGATGCCGCTTGTACCTGAAGCGTGAAGACCTGAACCACACGGGGGCACACAAGATTAACAACACCATCGGGCAGATTCTGCTGGCGAAGAAAATGGGCAAGACACGCATCATTGCCGAGACCGGAGCCGGACAGCACGGCGTGGCCACGGCTACGGTGTGCGCGCTGATGGGCATGCGGTGCGAGGTGTTCATGGGGGCTACCGACGTGGAGCGGCAGCACACGAACGTGGAGCGCATGCGGATGTTGGGCGCAGAGGTACACCCCGTGCGGACGGGCAACATGACGCTGAGCGATGCCTGTTCGGAGGCCATCCGCGACTGGTGTTGCCACCCGGCCGACACCTTCTACATCGTAGGCTCGACGATGGGGCCACACCCCTACCCCGACCTGGTGGCACGCATGCAAAGCGTCATCTCGGAGGAAATAAAGTGGCAGCTCCAGGAGCAGACCGGGCGCGACTATCCCGACTACCTGGTGGCCTGCATCGGCGGCGGGTCGAACGCGGCGGGCACCATCTATCACTACATGGACGACGAGCGGGTGAAGATAGTGCTGGCAGAGGCCGGCGGCCACGGGTGGGACACCGACCATACGGCAGCCACCATCCACCGGGGCACGACGGGCATTCTGCACGGGGCAAAGATGCTGGTGATGCAGGACGACGACGGACAGATTCAGGAGGCTTTCACCATCTCGGCCGGGCTGGACTATCCCGGCGTAGGACCCATGCACTGCCACATGGCCAAGCAAGGGCGCACCACGGTGCTGAGCATCAACGACGACGAGGCCATCCGCGCGGGCTACGAGCTGACGCGCATGGAGGGCATCATTCCCGCCATCGAGTCGGCACACGCCGTCGCCGCCCTGCAGAAGATGACGCTGAAGACCGACGATGTGGTGGTGCTCACCGTCAGCGGGCGTGGCGACAAAGACGTGGAAACCTATCTGAAGAACAAAAGCTTAGCCGGAGAATACGGGAATTTCTGAATGAATAATGAGTAAAGAGAAACCAAAATGAGTAATAAAGAAATGAAAGAGACCTTCCGGTTTCATACAGAAAGCCAGACCATACTGGCCGACCTATACACCCCCGTGGGTGTGTACATGCGGCTGCGCGACCTCTACGCACAGTCGGCACTGATGGAGAGCTCGGACTATCACGACCAGAGCCACTCGCGCAGCTTCATCGGCATTGACCCCATTGCCTCGGTGGCGGTGGGTCATGGCGTGGCCACCATACACATGCCCGACGGGACGACAGCGCAGCACGACATCACACACGACTTCACAACAGCCGACGCCATACACGCGCTCATCGACCGCATCCGGGTGGAGGGCGACGACAGCAACGTGTGCGGACTGTTCGGATATACGTCGTTCAACGCGGTGCGATACCTGGAGGACATCGACGTGAAAGACGAGACGCAGGCAGAGAACGACGCCCCCGACGTGCTGTATATATTATATAAGGTAGTGATTGTGTTCGACCACCATAACAGTCTGCTGAAGATTGTGGAGATAGAAGCGGAGCAGGACCTCCCTGCGAAGAAGGGAAAGGTGATGGAGCAGGTGCTGCAGGCCATGAACCGCGGCAGCGTGCGCGAATATGCCTTCCACCCCGTGGGCGACGTACAGTCCACACTCACCGACGAGGAGCACAAGGCGAACATCCGGCGTGGCATTGCTCACTGCAAGCGCGGCGACGTGTTCCAGATTGTGCTGTCGCGGCGCTTCATCCAGCGTTACGAGGGCGACGACTTCCGCCTCTACCGCACACTGCGCAGCATCAACCCCTCGCCATACCTGTTCTATTTCGACTTCGGAGGCTTCCGCATCTTCGGCAGCAGTCCCGAGACGCATTGCCGCATAGAGGCCGTCCGGTCCGACGGCTCTTGCCGCACAGAGGCCACCGTGCCCGACGGTTCTCCGTCGGGTCCCCCCCGCTTCCGGGCCTATATCGACCCCATTGCCGGAACGACCCGCCGCACGGGCGATGCCGAGAAAGACCGGCGCGGAGCAGAATTCCTGCGCAACGACCCGAAGGAGAATGCCGAGCACGTGATGCTCGTTGACTTGGCACGCAACGACCTGTCGCGCAACTGCCACGGGGTGAAGGTGGACTACTACAAGGACATTCAGTATTATTCGCACGTGATACACCTGGTCAGCAGGGTCAGCGGCGAGCTGGATGCCGACAAAGATCCCATCAAGGCCTTTATGGACACCTTCCCGGCAGGCACCCTGTCTGGAGCACCAAAGGTGCGTGCCATGCAACTCATTTCCGAATACGAGCCGCACAACCGGGGAGCCTACGGCGGCTGCATAGGCATGATAGGGCTGGACGGCAGTCTGAACCAGGCCATCACCATCCGCACCTTCGTGGCGCGCGGCGGCGAACTGTGGTTCCAGGCGGGCGGCGGCATCGTGGCCAAGAGCAACGAGGAGTATGAGCTGCAGGAGGTGAACAACAAGCTGGGAGCACTGCGGCGCGCCATCATGACGGCAGAGAATATGTGACAGTGACGGTGTGCTTTACAGTCAACGAATGGAACGAAGAAAAACGGAAAAAACAAAACTATGAAGATAGTAATCATTGACAATTACGACTCGTTTACCTATAACCTGTCGCACTTAGTAAAAGAGCTTGGAGCTGAAGTGACCGTAGTACGCAACGACCGCTTCCGCATGGAGGAGCTGGAGCCGTACAGCAAAATCATCCTGTCGCCAGGACCGGGCATACCCAGCGAGGCGGGGCTGCTGCTCGACGTGATACGCACCTATGCGGGCAGGAAGCCTATCCTCGGTGTCTGCTTGGGCCATCAGGCCATCGGCGAGGTGTTTGGCGGCAGACTGGAGAACCTGAGCGACGTGTTCCACGGGGTAGCCACCGAGGGTACGCAGCTGGAGAACGACGAGATGTTCTTCTCGCTGCCGCGCCGCATCACCATGGGCCGCTACCACTCGTGGGTGGTGAGCCGCGAGAGCTTCCCCGACTGTCTGGAAATCACCGCCGTGAGCGACGAGGGACAGATCATGGCCCTCAAGCACAAGGAGCTGAACATCCGCGGCATACAGTTCCACCCGGAGAGCGTGCTGACGCCCGACGGGAAAAAGATGCTGCAGAACTGGCTTTTCCTTTAATGGAGTAATGGCGTAATAACGTAATAACGTTATCCCGTTATCCCGTAATCCCGTTATCCCGTAATATCGTTATCCCGCAACAACGCAACAAAAAAACAACAACACATGGCACAGACAATGAAAGACATCCTGAACCGGATGCTGAACCACGAGGAACTGACTCGTGACGAAATGAAACAGATACTGATTGGCATTACCCACAGCGAATATCCCAACGAACAGATTACCGCCCTGCTGACGGCCCTGCAGATGCGCGGCGTGACAGTAGATGAGCTGCTCGGTTTCCGCGACGGCATACTGGAAACCGGCGTACCCGCCCTGCTGCAGGCCGACCGCTACATCGACGTGGTGGGCACCGGCGGCGACCGCAAGAACACGTTTAACATCTCGACGACGAGCTGCTTCGTGATAGCCGGAGCGGGATACAAGGTGGCCAAGCACGGCAACTATGCCGCCACGAGCACCAGCGGCGCCTCGAACGTGATAGCCAACCACGGCGTACACTTCACCGACGACATCGACCGGCTGAACCGCTCGCTCGACGAGGCCGGCATCGTTTACCTGCATGCACAGCTCTTCGCACGGGCCATGAAATTTGTCGGTCCCATCCGCAAGGCCCTGCAGTTTCCCACCATCTTCAACCTGCTGGGGCCGCTGGTGAACCCCAGCCAGCCGCCGTGTCAGCTGTTAGGTGTGGCCACCCTAGACCAGATGCGCCTCTACCAGCAGGTGTACCAGAAGATAGGCATCGACTACGGCATCGTGAACAGCATCGACGGGTACGACGAGATTTCGCTGACCGGTCCGTTCAAGGTAGCCACCAACGGGTATGAGCGTCTGTTCAGCCCTGCCGACCTGGGGTTCGAGCCTGCCAAAGCCGAAGAGCTGGTAGGCGGAGCCACCGAAGAGGAGGCAAAGGAAATCTTCGATGCCGTACTGGAGAACCGTGCGCTGCCCGCCCAGAAGCACATCGTACTGGCCAACGCCGCCTTCGGCATACAGGTGCTGGAGCGGGGACAGAAGGACATAGAGGAGTGCATCGCCATAGCCCGCGAGAGCATCGACAGCGGCTCAGCCCTGCGCACGTTCAAGAAGTTCGTGGAACTCAATTCATAGGTAAGACATAGCAGCACATCACACGTTGCCGAAAAAACAATGATGATGGAAAAAGACATCTTACAAGAAATCATCCTCCACAAGCAGGAGGAGCTGGAGCGCATGACAGCCCCGAAGCCATCGCTGCGACGGGCACTGCTCGCGTCGGACACCGGCATCATAGCCGAGTTCAAGCGCCGCTCGCCGTCGAAAGGCTGGATCAAGGAAGAGGGGCGTGCCGACAGGATTCCCGTCAGCTATCAGCAGAACGGGGCTGCCGCCCTGAGCATACTCACCGACAAGCACTACTTCGGGGGGCACGACGACTTCATACGCACGGCACGCCAGAGCGGCGTCACCATACCTATATTATATAAGAACTTCGTCGTCAGCGAGCTGCAGCTCTACGAAGCCATGCTCTGCGGAGCCTCGGCCGTGTTGCTGATTGCCGCCTGTCTGACGAAGGAGGCCTGCGCCGCCCTCATCGCCAAGGCCCATGCGCTCGGCATGGAGGTGCTGTTAGAGATGCACAGCGAGCAAGAGCTGGAGTATGCCACCCTCGGCCCCGACCTCTGCGGCATCAACAACCGCAACCTGGGGTCATTCCATACCGACGTCGAGACATCGTTCCGCCTGGCCGAGAGCCTACGCTCCATTTGCGGATATGCCGCCGCAGTACACGGTGCTGCTCCGTCGGCAACCACTGTTCCCGATGCTGCTCCATCGGCAACCGCTGTTCCCGGCACTGCCCCGTCGAGTCCCGTCCTCGTCAGCGAGAGTGGCATCAGCAACCCGCAGACCGTCCGCGACCTGCGCGCCGCCGGCTTCCGTGGCTTCCTCATCGGCGAAACGTTCATGAAGACGCCCCATCCAGGCCAAGCCCTTGCCACATTCATATCACAACTATGAACTATAAACTATGAACTATAAACTGTAAACTATGAACTATGAACTGATAAAGGTCTGCGGCATGCGCGAGGCCGACAACATCCGCGAGGTGGAGGCGCTGGGCATCGACATGATGGGCTTCATCTTTTGGCCACACAGCAGCCGGTGCGTGACGGAGCGCCCTGGCTACCTGCCCACACAGGCCCGGCGCGTAGGGGTGTTTGTGGACGAGGCCCCCGCCACGGTGCTACAACTGGCCAGCAGCTACCGCCTCGACCTGATACAACTGCACGGCCATGAGTCGCCGACGTACATACAGAACCTACGGCGGCAGGCAGGCAGTGCCTTAAACCACAGCATCAAGATCATCAAAGCCATCAGCATCGGCAGCAGCAGCGACATGGAACAGTACAAGCCATACGAAGACTGTGCCGACTATCTGCTCTTCGACACCCGTTGCACCACCGTAGGCGGTAGTGGCAAACAGTTCGACTGGAGCGTGCTGTCGGCATACCACGGCGACACGCCCTTCCTGCTCAGCGGCGGTATAGGCCCCGACGATGCCGAGCGGGTGAAAACCTTCTGCCACCCACGCTGCATCGGCATCGACCTCAACTCACGCTTCGAGACAGCACCGGGCTTGAAAGACATCGCAAAACTAAAGACATTTATCGAGACATTGCAACGCTAAAAAACATTTATACAGCCACATGAACAAGATTAACAAACTCTTTGCCGAGCGCAGCAAGGACAAGAAGTTCCTCTCGCTCTATTTCTGTGCCGGGTGTCCTACGTTAGACGGCACCGGCGACACCATCCTGGCCATGCAACGACACGGCATCGACTTCATCGAGGTAGGCATACCCTTCAGCGACCCACTGGCCGACGGTCCCGTCATACAGACGGCGGCCACCCGGGCCCTGAAGAACGGCATGACCGTGGCGAAACTTCTGGAGCAGCTGCGGGCCATCAAGGAGCTGGTGCAGATACCGCTCATACTGATGGGCTATCTCAACCCCATCCTGCACTACGGCATAGACCGCTTCTGCCGCGATGCCGCCGAGGCGGGCGTGAGCGGCCTCATCATTCCCGACCTGCCCTTCGACGACTATCTCAGCACCGTGAAGCCTGCCGCCGACCGCCACGACCTGCGCGTCATCATGCTCATCACCCCGGAGACGTCGGAAGAGCGCATCCGTTTCATCGACCAGCATACCGACGGGTTCATCTATATGGTATCGTCGGCCGCCATCACCGGAGCGCAGCAAAACTTCGGCGAACAGAAGCAGGCCTACTTCCGCCGCATCGATGGCATGCAGCTACGCAACCCCCGCATGATAGGCTTCGGCATCAGCAACCGGCAAACCCTGCAAGCCGCACAGCAGCATGCCGCCGGAGCCATCATCGGGTCGAAGTTCGTCACCCTGCTCAGTGAGGCGTATGACGAGTGGAACGGCAGCGAAGGCTGTGGCACAAAAACCGGCGAGCAAGGCAGCGAGGCCCATGCGAACACGGAAAGCAGCGGTGCCGAATGGGCTGCCGACACGGCTCTCGACCGGCTGTTCAAGGCACTGTCAGAATAATTCCAACGCACAAAAGTAATTAAATAATGTAAAAGCGTGGGTATTCTCACGCTTTTTCATTATCTTTGCCGTCAAAAACTACTAAAACTAAGAATATGAAAAGACTTTTCCCCTTGTTGCTACTATGCATCGTGGCATTTGCCATGCCCGCCAACGCATGGAACGAGCAGCAGTACAAGCAGATTGAGCAGAGCATCCGTGTGCCGCAGTTTGCACAGAAGGACTACGTGATTACCAAGTACGGCGCCAAGCCGGCCAACACCGCTGCCAAGAACCAGAAGGCCATCCTGGCAGCCATCGACAAGTGTTCGAAGAAAGGCGGCGGGCGCGTCGTCGTTCCCGCCGGGCAGCGGTTCCTCACCGCAGCCATCCAGCTGAAGTCGGGGGTCAATCTGGTCATTGAAGAGGGCGCCGTGCTGGAGTTTGCCTTCGAGCCGGAGCTGTACCCCATCGTGCCCACCCGTTGGGAGGGACTGGACTGCTGGAACCTGTCGCCGCTCATCTATGCCTACCAGGCCAAGGACATAGCCATCACCGGACGGGGCACCATCGACGGCGGCGGCTCTAACGAGACATGGTGGCCCTGGTGCGGCAACAAGCGCTTCGGCATGAAGCCCGGCGGCATAGCCCAGAACCAGGGCGCACGCGCCAAGCTGCTGAAGCAGGCCGAGGACGGCGTTCCCATGGACGAGCGACGCTACGGCCCGACCGACGGGCTGCGCCCGCAGATGATTAACCTGAACCAGTGCGAGGGTATTCTCATCGAGGATGTCACCCTGCTGCGCTCGCCGTTCTGGGTCATCCACCCGCTGCTCTCTACCGACATCACCGTGCGCGGCGTACACATCAACAACGACGGACCGAACGGCGACGGCTGCGACCCGGAGTCGTGCGACCGCGTACTGATAGAGAACTGCTACTTCAACACCGGCGACGACTGCATAGCCATCAAGAGCGGGCGCAATAACGACGGACGCGAGGGCGGACAGGGCAAGTTTG
>OCTX014532232.1_pt1 | contig 15831 bp, 22 predicted proteins | sample 1539691 | NCBI WGS metagenome assembly OCTX01 (sample SAMN02144231, study PRJEB22623) | gut metagenome | biome: sheep rumen | host: Ovis aries | place: New Zealand | reverse complement strand
CTCTGATCCGATACGAAAACGGCGCCGGCCGGCTGAATGTCACTTATTAATCACTTGCACCGTGTGACACCGTTGTGCAAGGTGACGAAATTTTTGAAATCGTAAATATTTCGGCTGCTTGGGTGCTGTACCGTGGTATAATATCGGTGTATCAATATGATCTCATTGTACAGAGAGGAGAAATCACAATGGATAAGATGTTGAATGAGAAAACAGTTACCGTGAAAATTAAAAGGGGTGATCTGTGTGATCTATTGCTTGCGTGCTCTGCGCTATCGCGCGTGCCAGATAGCGCTAAGAAGTGGAAAAGGCTTCACGATCAGTTAAAGCAGATTGTTGACGACTTCGACAGCAAACAAGATTTATAAGCTTAGAGAGGAGATCACGCCATGAAAAACAAAATCTTAGTGGATCAGCTTGGAATTGAGGAAACACTTAGAAACTTAATCGACGCGCACGCCGGCGCGCCGGCAGCATCCTTTAATGCTGCCTTTAAGGCCGGCTTAGAAACGGCCGCGATCATCGTTTCACTCGCAGAGATCGAAGCCGTCCGGGATCCGGATACGGATTATCTCTATTGCTGGTCTAAAGATGCTCATAAGATCAAGCGGCTTATTTACTCGGAGGGCAATTTAAAATGAGTTATTATATCGGTTACTGGCGTTTCCCGGGCAACCGGGATGCGCTGCACGGGATCATTAAAGCAGACACAGAGGAACAGGCTTATGATATTTTAAAGGCGCGGCTTATGCACGGTTGCATTATCACAGCCATTTATAAATGCCGGCCTAACGCGCGGCCGGGGAAGCATGCAATCTATGTGAATACCAGTTGGGAGGAGTTTAACAGTGATCGCAAAAAATAAGACTCGTATCAGTATCAGCGTAGACAAGGCAAAACTTGAGGAGTATAAAACCGCTGCTGATGAGTGGGGGCTTACTCTTTCGGAATACTTTTCAGCGCTGGCGGAGCATGATGTCACTATTGGTATTACAGCACAAGCGCGCTGCATGGTATCAGATCGGCGCGCGGAAAGGATAATCAATGAATAATCTGATCAGAAGAAAGGACTTTAAACCGGATGATTTGATCATCTACCACAACGGGGATAACTACGAAATAGGCAGAATAAAAAGGGTAACTAATGACGGCGCTTTTGTCTGGTACCACGAAGGAGAAACTGCGTCAAAAACGCCGTTCGACTGTATGTACAAGCTAAGAAACGCTTATACTGTGAAAGCAACATCACTTGGCGGAGCTGATTCGGATAAAAGAAAGGATGATAGCGATGTTAATTGATAAAGAAGCATTAATTCGGGATATGTGCAATTCAGTCTGGGATCCGAAAGAGTTACGCAGCGCATTAATGTGCATTGACGAACAACCGGCCGAAGATGATGTTGATACATTTATTGGCAAGTTTAACCAGTGTATAGTAGAACTTTGCGACCCGATGAACCGTAACGACGATGTTATTGAAATTCGCGGCCGGCTGTTTATTCGACTCGTTACGATAGGGAAGATATTAGATCAGTGCGTTAAAGGATGGTGATTAAATGTCGCAGCAAAAAGAATGGCGTATGTCCTCGCTGGCCTCCGGTCAGACTGACCGATGGATCCGTCAGCAATATAACGCAGCTATCAAGGCAGCTAACGACCGAATAAAAACAGTCTCACAGGCCAAATACTTAGATCGCGCACAAGCTTATAAATACTATGTGAAGGGCGATCTGGCCGGTGCTCCATACGTTAAACAGCGCGGCGGTATGACGGTATTTAAGGCCCTTCCACGCGGCGCGGATCGCGGTTTAATGCTGGAAGGTCTGCGAATGGTTGAGCGTTTCTTAGGCGCTAAAACGTCAACTGTGCGCGGCATTTATCAAGTGCAGAGAGAGCGCCGGGAAAATCTTAATGATGTCCTGGCAGATGATTATAAAAAGCGCGGTGGATCCGGCAAGGCTCCGGCACTGACCAAATCAGAAGCTGATGATGTTTTAACATGGATGGGATCAGAAGAAGGAAAGAGCGCGAAGCAGGATTTTGATTCAGCGCAGACCCGTGAAGCAATATCCAAAGCGGTCATTGCTAACAGAGGATCCGGAAAAAGTGTTAGTGACTTGTACGCGGATTTTAAGGACAGTCAACAAACAATGGCGGACTGGCTCTTAAAAGCAGAGAATAAGTTAGGGTATAAACCGATTGGACAAACAACATGATTATTGTGAACCGGCCGCGTGCCATTTCTAAACAGCGTTTAGCAAGCTTTGAAGCATATGAGAACACGGATCTTACTATGATTAAATCCGTGTTTTCAAACTATGTCGAAAACGCGCCGGCGCTGACCAGGAAGAACCGGCCGGATCTTATAAACGATCTGATCACAGTGGATATTGAAACTACAACGATCAGCGCCGGAACCCGGTTTAACAGATCGGATCATCCCTTTGCGTTTCCCTATTTATATCAAATATATTTCGCCGGATCCGTGGTGTTTTTCCGGAATGATCAAAAGTTTACCGATTTTATCATCTGGGCCGATGATCTTCTTAATCACGCCGGCAAAACGCTGCCATGCTACATACACAACGCATCCTTTGAGTATCAGTTTTTCAAGTCGCGGATCCCGATTAATTTTGACAGTGTTTTTGCGCTGCAATCACGCCGGATCGCGCGCTTTGAAACTCTAAAAGGCGGAATAGAGTTTAGATGTTCCTATCTTCTTTCTAATATGAGCCTGGAAAAATTTACAGAGAATTACTGCACTGAAACGTACAGAAAAGATAAGGAATTGATCGACTATGAATTGCTGCGGTTTCCGTGGTCAGATCTGGATAATGAAGTTCTTTATTATTCCGGAATGGATGTAATAACGCTCTATCACGCAGTAAAATCGATCATTGAAAAAGAAGGTGATACCACTAAAACAGTGCCGATAACAAGCACGGGATACGTCCGCCGGGCGTGCCGGTCGGCCTGTATCGGCAATAACACAAAGCACTATCGTACAGAGGAAGAAAAAGAGACTTACAATATTTATAAACGATACCGAAACATGTTTTTAAAATGCGCGCCAACGTATGAGCAATATAACATGCTGCGCGCTGCGTTTCGTGGTGGAAATACTCACGCCAACCGGTTTAAAGCCGGCTTTGTCGTTGAAAACGTGGGATCTTTCGATTTTGCGTCCAGCTATCCGGCTGCGCTGGTATGCTATGACGGTTTTCCCATGGGGAAGCTTATGGAATGTACCCAGGCACTTAAAACGCCGGACGATATAACCAGATATGCAGGCAGGTACTGGCTGGTCATTACAGCCGTTTTTAAAGATCTAAGGCTCCGGGATCCTTATAATACACCTTGTCCCTATATCCCCCTGGCTAAAGGTACCAGGCAATGGGAGCTTGACGAAAACGGGAAAAGGAAACCAAGGCACGGAGAATATGACAACGGTCGGATGCTCATGCAGGACGGATACTTTGAAATGACGTTTCTTGGCTGCGAATGGGATGTGATCAGAAAGCAGTACGAAGGGGAAATCAAAGTTAAGAAAGCTTTTTACACAGTAAAAGGTGAGCTGCCTTATGCGCTGCGTAAAACGTGCTTTGAATGGTATCAGAAAAAAACAGAACTAAAGAATGTTCCCGGCGCGGAATATGAGTATATGAAATCCAAAAACCGCGTCAATTCAGTGTATGGGATGATGGTTGAGCAGATCATTAAGAAGATCATCGACATTGATAAAACCGGCGCTATCAGTGAGCGGCTACCAACAGAGGAAGAAGCACGGGAACAGATCGCGGAGTTTTTAAAACCGCGCAACCGGAAATTCCTGCTTTACCAGTGGGGCGTAACGATCACGGCCATCTGCCGTGTAAGACATATGGAAATCATAGATCTTTTCGGCCGTGACTTTATTTATGGTGATACGGACTCGGTCAAAGCGGAGCATCCGGAAAAGTACTTTAAAGCCGTTGAGGAATACAATGCACGCTGGATCGCCTATGCTAAACAATGCGGCTTGCCTATATCAGCCTATACAAAGGAAGGGGAAGAACAGATCTTAGGTTTTCTGGATTATGAGAAAAGCCACTTTTCCGATAAATTTGTCACGCTGGGAGCTAAGAAGTATTGCAGCGAAACAGACGGGAAACTTGAAATCACGGTTGCCGGTGTGCCTAAAAAGCTTGGCGCGCGTCTCCTGGGATCTATCGACAATTTTAAGCCAGGTTATACTTTTAAAACGTCTGACAGTGACGATCTGGACATCCGGCAAAGCTGGAAAAAGCTGCTTACATACCGGGACGATCTGGACGAGTCAATCATCATTGACGGGCATAAACTCACACTGAAAAGCTGTATTGCCTTAGAGCGTACAACATATGAGTTAGATATTTCAGACGAATATGAAGCGCTGACGGGATACCATGACAGATACGAGACGTTATTAGAGGAAGATCCTGAAATCTGGGAATAAAAATAAGGGCAAAAAGTTATCTTACTTGCTGCCGTCTCCAGATCATCGGCCTTAGTCTCCCGGCCGTATATTCCAACGGTGATCTCCGGAAGACTTGATCAGCAGCAAGTAAGGCTTAATGCCCTATAAATTGAATTATAGTTATGATTGCCTAATTGCGCAATCAGAATTATAATATTATTGTAACTTATTCATGTGTGAGCGCGAACAACCACTAACAATCAAACAAAGAAAGGAAATCAAAAAATGAGTGCTAAAGTCAAAGAAAGCAGCCTTACAGACAAACTTGATATCATGCGTATTACTACGCGTGATGATGCAGTCTCTATGAAAGACGTTCAGACCGGAAAAGAAATCAACATGGTTGCGTATGTGATCCAGGAGATCGTCAAAGATCGCGGCGCGGATCCAAACGGGGAAAAATTTGACAGTATCCTCGTCCTGGATCAGGACGGCACACTGTACGCAACCAGGTCAGAAACTTTCATCGAAAAAGTTCACTCCATTATGGCGGAACTTAGCGGAGATGATGAAACGCCGTATGATTTTAAGGCGAATCCTTTAACGCTCCGGATCAGTCACCAGAAATCACGTAGCGGCAACACGTTTGTTTCATGCTCGCTTGCCTGAGTTCTTCTTTTCATTTTACTTCTCCTGTGCAATAGTAAAAGGGATCCCGGCCGGGATCCTTTTTACTTTGCCGTGATAAAATGCAGCGCGGCCGCTTTACACTTGAGATTTTTAAACTTGAGCTGATTATTTCGGAACCGCTCTTTTAAAACTTTGCGATAGTAAGAGGACGGATCAAAAACAGCGCTCTCTGATATATCTTTTTCAGTGGCTGCATGCTGATATCTAAAAAGGGGATCCGGAGTATTCGCTACATAGTAAAAATAGCCGGCTTCATTATATCGGACAGAATAATAATTATTATCATATCGGATCGTTAATATATACCGGCCATTATCAGCGACAGATGAATCAATCATATCATAGGATGTATTAATATATTTCCGTTCCTGCGTGGCTGCGTTATAAGCAGCGCCGGAGAATGCCCGGTGAAAAGCGGACTCGCTGTGTTTTCTGGCGGATATCTCATTAAAATTTTGCTCGATCACATACCCATCGCCGCGCATAAAGTTAGAATTGAGTTGCAGCCGGTCAATGATCCCCAGGGCATCAAAATATGGATTGATAATGCTGATCATGTTTCCGACAATAATTACCGGGAGATACTTTGACATCTGGCCGTTTCCCCTTGCCAGCGAATCATGTACAGACATAAACAAGTTAATCTCATTTTTTATATAGTTGTCGTTTTCCGGGAATGCCTCATCGAATAAAATGACATTTATATCGCTAAGCAGATGTGAAAACTTTTTGATTTGTTCGGCCGCGCTGATGGCGGCAGCATAACCGCAATGGTACTTTATCGGATGATCAATGTTTTCATAAACATAAAGTTTATCAAAAACATTTTTTACACCGGTTTCCTGTGACATGGAAAGCTTAGGAAAAAACAGTTTGTTTATATCTTTGAAGAAACCATCCGCAGCTTGTGTGATCTCATAGCGCCGGCGATAAAGCAAAAGAAACTTTTTGCCGGATCTCAAAAAGTTATGTAGGATCATCCCGTTAAAGAAAGTTGTTTTTCCGGCGGATCGGTTAGATGCTGCTATGTAGATTTCCGGCTTGTGATCATTAATATCAAGTTTAGACAGCAATTTATAGCCGTTGTAAAATTCCGGATCCGTTTTGAAATTGGAAAATTCTTTTAGTTTCATTTTATCCCCCTTTTAATCATTGTTGAATTTGTCTAACAATTATTATATATTGAAAGTATAATTACCACCAGTGCGAAAGGGGGAATCTTATGAAATGAAAATGTTTATTCTGGGATTTTGGTGTGCCTTGGTGCTTTTCGGAGTCGTTGCTATAATGATCAGCAGGGAATAAAAAGGAAGGTGGTGATTATATGGATGTTGCCAGCATTACACAGTTGATAACAGCAGTTGGTTTTCCTATCGTGGCTTGTCTGATGATGGGGTATTATATCAAGATGCAGACCGACAACTACCGCGCGGATGTTGAGCAGCTCAACGCGCAGCACAAAGACGAAATGTTGAAAGTGACAGAAGCCGTCAATAATAACACAATAGCGCTGACAAAGCTGGCGGATGCTCTGATCGAAAGAGGGCTTGTTAATGGGAATAATGATTGAATTGTCGCCCGTTGTGTCGATCGCGCTGGAAGTGATCGCTGGCGCGTGGGGCGTGAATGAAGAAAGAAAAAAGAAAATTGAAGCGGCCGGATATGATTATAACCGGATACAGAGCTGCGTTAATGAGCTGATGAAAGTTATCAATAAATACGGGGGATGATATATGCCGCGTCAATTTATTTATAGAATAGGGCCAACAGGAACTGTATTAACGCAAGCTGAACAGGATAATAATATTTTATGTATATACGATGTTTTAAAGGGCAATTATAACTGGACTGATGAAGCGATCGCCGGCGCTTGTGGCTGTATACATGAAGAGTCCCATTTTAACCCCGGTATTTATGAAACGTCCCACGGTGGAAATCTTAACAATTTGCCATATTTTCCGGGCGGCATGGGATTATGCCAGTGGACAGATTATCCGGCCTATACGGCACAATATCCTAACCCCCTGGCATGGTCAGCACAAAGAGAGAGTCAGAATTGGTATGATGGCGCTTTTCAGTGCTGGTTAATGACGATGGCAAATGATAGCTCCTATACTGACATGGGATATGGACAAGGCCCGCGCTGGGGATGGCAGACAAGCTCCACTTATGACAGCATTGCATGGAATAGTTATTTATCATATGCCGGATCAGTCGCGCAAGCGTGCAGATATTGGTTTTTTGATTTTGAATGGCATTACACGGAAGCCGGTGCAATAGAGATGTTAGGTCCTACCTGTATAACCGACCGGCAAGCATGGGCACAATATGCTTATGATTTGTTCCATGGTTTAACGCCTGATCCCCCCAGCCCCGGCCCCGGCCCCGGCCCCGGCCCCGGACCCACGCCGGGCGGCGGAACAAAAAGCAAGTTTTGGCTTTACATGAGAAACCACAAAATACGAAAATATTAGAAAGGAAGATGTTAGATGATTATTGAGTCAAGAGAGGAATATCTAAGGCGCGTCGGTGAGCGCGTCGGGGAGAGCGCGGAAGATCTCTCGTTTTTGGAAGACATGACAGATACCTATGATAATCTGGTTACGCTCTCTAACAGTGATACGGTGGAGCGGCTGACAAGAGAGAATGAGGAGCTGCGCAGGAAATACAGAGAAAGATTTTTCTCTCCCGGTGCAGATCCGGATCCGGAACCGGACGAACCGGATGAACCGGATGAAGAAATCAAAACAAAATTCGAAGAACTTTTTAAAGAGGAGGATTGATTATGCCCAGACGAATTGCAAATACAACACTTAACGCATCAACGATCGACATCTTAAATGTGATCCGGCAGAATGCCAGCCTGGAGTATCAGGCGAATGTTCCGGTGGTCACTCAGTCTCAGGATATCCCGAAAGTCGGGGAAGTACTTTTTGGTTATCCGGCACTTGCCAACCAGTTTATTAACGCGCTGGTAAACCGTATTGCCATCGTAAGAGTCCAGAGCGCGACTTTTAATGATCCGTATACGGATCTTAACAAGGGTCTTCTGGAATACGGTGAATCCGTTGAGGAAATCTTTGTTAATATCGCTAAAGTGTTTGTTTTCTCAGAAGAGAAAGCAGAAGCGCGTGAACTGAAAAGATATCTTCCGGATGTAAAAGCAGCTTTCCACGCGGTAAACTGGCAGGTACTTTACCCGGTCACGATCGAAGAAGAATCGCTCAGGCAGGCTTTTCTGTCACTCGAAGGTGTGCAGGATCTGATCGCCCGGATCGTTGACACGGTTTATACGGCGGCCAACTATGACAGCTTCCTTCTTTATAAATATCTGATCATCAAGGCCGTAAATGCCGGAAAAATGTACCCGGTATCTGTTAATGTTACTGACATTAAAAACGCCGGTATTGCTTTTCGTGGTACGTCCAACATGATCCAGTTTATGAGCGATCGCTACAACAGCGCGCGCGTCAAAACAACCACGCCGCGAGATCGTCAGGTTATCTTTATGGATGCCATGTTCAACGCGCAGTATGATGTCAACATTCTGGCGGCTGCCTTTAATATGGAAAAGGCAGACTTTATGGGCCGGCTGCATCTGATCGACGACTTTACAACCTTTGATAATGACCGCTGGGCCGTGATCCGGTCAGAGTCCACCGGCCTTGAGGAAGTCACAGCGGCGGAGCTTGCAATCATGGGCGACGTGATCGGGATCCTGGGAGATCGTGAGTTTTTCCAGGTATATGATAAGCTGGCCAAATTTACAGAAAAGTATGTTGCTTCCGGTCTGCGCTGGAATTACTTCTATCATGTATGGAAGATCATTTCCACGTCGCCCTTTGCAAATATGATCGTGTTTGTTAAATCGACGGCTTCACTTGGTACGCCCACGGCGGCAGTATATACCGTACAGAGCGCGGACACGGACGCAGCCGGCAATCACGTTGTCAATCTGGCAGTTTCCAGCATTACCGGTGGTACGGCGCTGACGTATAATAACATCAACCTTGTACAGAGTCAGACCGCAGTTACAAACGGCGTAGCCGTGCAGCCGTATGGATCAATCATTGTTCCGTCAACGGCTACCGGATCCGCGTCTGTGAATGTTGACGCATACGACGGTGTCAACACGTTCAGACTTGCGCGCACAGTCACGCAGCTTAGAGCGCTCAAGGCCGGTGACACGGTCACTCTTGCGAAGGTCTGATCATATCGGATCGCGTTTTAGTTGTCAGGGGGATTAACAATCCCCCTTCTTTAATAAGGAAGGTGAACAAATGGCAACATTGATTAATAAAAACCCGGAGCGCCGCGTACAGTATAAGATTAACGCAAATAAAACGGAAATCATGTTTCCGAATTTGGAATGCTTATCTGCTGCGCTGCTGCGTGATCTGCTTCCATCCGGATCCACGCCGGCAGGGGATAGCGCGTATATTACCGATGCTTCCGACCTTGTCCCTGTAGAAAGTCTAAAAGTTAATATTCAGGCTGCACAGGCAGGAAGCGGCGATCCGTCTCCGTCCAACGTTCGTCAAATTACAGCATGGGACAGCATAAAAGTAACAGTCACAAACGGCAAGCAAAGCACCGACCCGGATTATGTATCGCAGGATCACACAATTCCCCTTGGGCGTACAGTCTACGGTGGGACGCTGGTTGTTACTACGGGGGAACTGACTACAACATGGGCGGGTATAACGCTTGACGGCTCAGAAAGTTGGTATAAGTCAGGGACTTTATTCTATACTGAGTGTAATGACCTTGCTAAGAGTAATAAGTATGGATCATATATGTTGTGCGACAAGATGACTTTATACTCAAATCAAGGCAATTCCGAGTTCAAAGCATCTGACTATGGCATAACCGGATATTATGATGCCACTAATGAATATCCGGGGCAGAACTGGATTTATGTTCACGTTGCAAGTGCGTCAACCGTGGAAGACTTAAAGTCATGGTTGAGCAATAACCCCGTATTAGTTGTGTATACGCTCACCACCCCTCAGACCTACGCCCTTACCCCTCAGCAGGTAACCTTGCTTAAGGGAATCAATAACGTCTTTGCGGATGCCGGGACGGTTGAGGTTAAGTATAGTGCGGATATACAGGGATACATCGACAAAAAGATTGCAGAAGTACAGGCTCTTGTTTTGGAGAGTTAAGACAGATGAAAACTAAAAAGAAAAATGCAATATTCGGCCGGTATCCATGTTGTGATATGGTCAATAATGCAATACGGCTCATTATAACTGGCCGCCCAAATGCTGCTATAGAAGAACTATTGCAGGCAATATGGAAAGCAGATGGATATATACATGATGATATTGCCGATAAAGTAAATGCAATTCACAAGCAGATATGGGATAACTACCGTGACATTTAAAATAAAGGAGGTATTAAACCATGACCAAGAGAGAAAAAAGAGTTATCACAGCTTTTATTAATTGCATCGCCCACAGGGAATATACCGTAGATTATGCCATCACTCTTATTGAGGACAACGCCCGGTATGGCTGGCTGAGCGAGACGGCGAAGGATTATTTCTATGAGCAGATTGAGCCGGAAGAGGAACCGGAAGAACCGCAGCTTGAAGAAAAAGAGGTTAAATAATGGCGTATGTAGTACCAAACAGTACAGTACAGTATTTTAACAACGTGAACTTGTCCCCAAATTATGAAAACAGCCTATATTTTGCTACCACGGCCAACAAAGATTCCGCGTTTGGCGCGCTGACTCCGCTGGCAACAGAAAGCGCTGTGTCGTATGTGTATAAGGATAAGCCGGTTTTCCGGTCTGCGCTGCCTATGTCAACGCTGGTCAGCGCGCGTTATATGCGCTTTAAGAATACCAGCTTTGAAAATAAATGGTTTTATGCTTTTATAACGCGCGTGGAATATGTCAACAATGGTCTTACTGAAGTAACTTTCGAACTTGATGATCTTGTCACCTGGATGGGATCTTTTGGGATCTCTCCTTGTTTGGTTGTCCGTGAGCATACCGCAACGGATCAGCCCTATGAGCATCTGATAGACGAAGATCTGCCGACCGGGGACTATACACTGTCCGGATATGAGACGATCGCGATCAATTCAGATCCGCAGCTTGTCTTATCCATTGCGCGCAACTCGACCGGAACCGACGCGACCGGCGCGGTGGGACAGTATAAAGGCAACCTTGTATCCGGTGCGGAATATAGAAAATATGATATTTCACCAACCGGTAAGGCAGCGCTGGAAACAGATATTGACGCGCTGATCACCAAAAACCAGAAAGACGCAATGATAAGCGCTCAAATCGTTTTCGGCAAAATGGCCCCGGTTGCAGCATCGGCTGCCCTGGAAGAGCTAGTGCCTATGGCTAACTTTACAGGTAACCACGCTTCAACGGATTTTACCTTTGATGGGTATACGCCGGTTAATAAAAAATTATATCAGTATCCATACTGTGTTATGTCCTTATTTAATTCCGAAGGATCAGAGCAAGAATTTAGATATGAATTTTTTAATAACCACGTCGCGCATTTTTATGTGTTTGGGATCGCTGCCGACGTTCCGGAAATGGCAGCTATTCCGACGCAGTATAAAAACTCGGGGATCGCGTATCTTACGGACCAGATGATGATCATGAAGCAGTGGCCGCAGGCATCCTTATCTGTAGACCAGTTCAAAGCCTACGTTGCGCAGATGACCAGCGGGGGCGGCTGGATCTCCATAGCCGGAAAGATCGCTAAAACGGCGATCGGCGGAGCAACGGCCGGCCTTGCTGCCGGTGGACCTTTAGGCGCTGCCGTAGGAGCTGCCGGCGGTATTGCTACCAGCGCGGCCGGGGAAGCTCTCGGAATCATAGAACAGGCGGTTAAATATGATTCCATGCCGGATGCAGTGCAGGGAACGGCCAACAGCAATATATTGATGGGTATCAATGATAAAAAGTTTGTGATATACCATCGCCGTATTACCGGCGATTATGCACGGACTATTGATAACTTCTTTACAGCTTACGGCTATAAAGTAAATAAGGTTAAAACGCCAAATCTTGCTAACCGGCCGCGCTTTACCTTTGTACAGACTCATAAATCGGCCGTGTATGGTCCTATCCCAGCCAGTGCTGCGCGCAATATTGAAAGCATTCTTGATCGCGGCTGCCGTTTCTGGCGTAACATCGCCGATATCGGGGATCTTTCATTATCTAATACTCCTAGTTGATAAAAGGGGGATAACATGAGGAAAAAGTATGATTCTAATATCGCCGGCGCGGTCGATATCTGGACAACATATAATTATTTTATCCAGCGTTTAAAGTCGATCGCCGTTTCCTGCTTTGACTGGGACGGACTGCCGGAGACGATCAGGCAGCAGCAGCTTGAGATCTCGTTGATGCGGAAGGGCCGCGCGCTTTTCTATTTTGATGAGATCTTAGAAAAATATTTAGCTATGCGCTGCACATGTTCCGGCCCTTTCGACATTTATGACGAACCGGTCAACCGGCGCGCGTATTCTAACAATAATTACCAGTATGCGACGACAAATAAAGACAGTATTTTGATCTGGGATAATTATCTGCATGAAGATATTTGGCCGGCCTTAAATATGTTTGCAAAGCGGCTTACTAATATTGAGCTAACAAAAGATATCAATCTTAGAGCGCAGAAAACGCCTGTAATGATCCTTTGCGATGACCGGCAGCGCTTGACGATGGAAAATCTTTTTATGAAAATCGATATGGGAACGCCGGTTATTTTCGGTAGTAAGGGCCTGGATCTTGAAAACGTCAAAGTTTTAAATCTGGAAGCGCCGTATCTGGTAGATAAGCTACAGGAAGAAAAGATAAATGTGCTGCATGAAGCATTCTCTTTTCTTGGCGTGGGATCCTTGGAGATCGTCAAGCACGAACGGTATATCACGCAGGAGATGCAGACCAGTCAGGAAAGCAATGTTGCTCAGCGTGCTAATCGTCTTAAAGCGCGCACGGAAGCGGCGCGGCTGATTAATGATATGTTTGGATTAAATGTATCTGTGTCTTATTCTCCGATAGGCGACCAGATCGCGGATCAGATGCTGCTACAGGCAGCGCGAGAAGATCCGGATCCTGAAAGGGAGGTGACAGAATGAGCGTATATACCACGCAGCTTAGATATATCTGCGAACAGTACGCCGGGCGGACTATGAGCGCGGATTATAAGGAAACGCCGGCCGTGATCGCGGCAGCGCTTCCTAAGCTCTTTGATTTTGACTTTCCTTTATATGATCCGACATACAAAAGAGCGCTGGAAACTAAAATCGTCAATCATTATTATTTTCGTGAGATCGGAGCGGAAACAGCAGCGCAGTTTAAATTTATGCTTGCCCGGACACTTAACGAGATCATGCCTTATTATAACGAACTTTATAAATCGGCAGATTTACAGTTCAATCCTTTTTATGATGTTGATTATTTCCGTGATCATAAAGGCAAAGACTCCGAAAAGCGCATAAAAGAGGACAGAGGAACCAGCACGACCAGCAGCACGGAAAACGGCCAGACATCCGATAATACACAGTTTACCGGGACAGTGGAAACAGAGACGGCCGGAAACCGTGACACAACAATAAACAGCGAAAGCACGCGAACACTTAATACATCTGATCAGACAACGTATAATACCACGAATACAAAAACACTGGGAACCACGGATACAAAGACACTTAATACTAAAGATACAGTCAGAAACTCCGACACGCCGCAGGGAGCCTTAACCGGTATTGAGAATAACACCTATCTGTCAAGCGCATCGATCACCGATAAGACCGGCACAGAGACGTTAGGCAGGACTGGTACGGAAACAGAAAAGAAAACCGGCACAGATACTTTAACGCGTACCGGCACGGATACCACAGTGACAGAGGAAACGCAGGCAGCCACGGAAGGAAGCAGCTCAACGCAGGAAAGCGGATCCACAACCACAACAGCCGGAACCAACAGTAAGACGACTTCCGGATCCGGAGCAACCACAAACAACGGAACGGAAGATATTAATGGAACGGATGAATATCTGGATCATGTTTATGGTAAAATGGGCGGCGCAACGTACGCAGCGTTATTAACTGAATACCGCGAAACGCTCATAAATATCGACATGATGATCATTAATGATCTTGAAGTGTGCTTTATGAATTTATATTAAGGGGGCCTATATGCTAAACAAATTCAAATTTTGGTGCCAGCGCGTGCTGCCGCTCACATTTGACGACTCATTATCTTATTATGAGGTTCTTTGCAAGCTCACAGCCAAAGTAAATGAAGTAATCGAAAACATTGCAAACAATCTTGAAAATTATATTAAAGAAATTTTACCGCAGATCTTTGTTGATACTACCTATAACGCAAACACTGAAACGCTTGATTTTACATTCGACGAGGGCAGCGGCGAAGGATCCGGAGAGATCGCAAATATCAGCGTTAACTCAGTAAGCCGGCCTGTAAAGGACAGCGCTGCGCGGCTGGATATTGAAACGCTCACTGAGCAGCTCTCGGAAGTCATAGGTGTCGGCCAGTCTAATATCTTGATCGTTGCAAAGCGCGGCGCGCGGTTTTCGACTATTAATGACGCAATCGATTATGCGAAAACATACTGTACGATGACTAACCGCGTTACTATTGTTGTAGTAGGCGGTTATAACGTTGTTTATTCAGAGTATATTGACCTTGATGATAATCCTGGAATTGACTTTCTCGGGATCGCTTCGCCTATTGTGCAATCATCAGTGGCGTGGAGATTGTCAACGTTACGTTGTTCTAATACAATAACCGTGGATGGTTTCTGGTTCATGAATTACTACACACCGCAGTCAGGCGAGACAGCCGGCTATGGTTTACATGCTGACCCGGTAACCGGAAAACAGACATACAAAAACTGTTATTTCTACTCCAATAATAACGCCGGTGTTGGGCTTGGTATGTCCTCTAATGGTTCAATCGATTTTATTAACTGTACGTTTGAAGGCACAGAAGGCGCATATATGCACAACAACGCGTCGAACGGCAGTCAGAATCAGTGGATCCGTTTTTATCAGTGCCGTTTTGCTGGTGACAGCAACCATCAGGCGCTTAGAGTATATGACGCTGCTACAGCATCTAACACGTCATTTACGTCGGTAATGGGATTAAAATTTACGAATTGCACAGCATATCCGAATACCAAAATAAAATACACCTATAATGGATCAACAAACATTTCCTATGTGCCGGCATCAAACCGCGCGAGCGGTATCTCTAATGGTAACATCTTTGTCGTCACTGATTCGATCAGCCCCGGGCTGCTGGGTGTTGATTATTTCCTTAACACTCAGAAGTTTAGACTGACCTATCGGAACTTTGAAACCGGCACTAATTTCTTCACGATAGAAAACGCGAACCGATATAGCTGGTCGGTGACAGCAGCGGCATACTCAAATGACAACGGCGCGACCTGGACGAATTTTAGTAATCCCGGTGGCGTAACATTCGGAACGTATCCGGACAGGCCTTCACAGCTTGCAATCACGGTGCTTGGCCTTACGCCAACGGCCATTATCAGACTAGACATCGAAGCAAAGCCTTTGTAATATTGCACAAAGTTATTGCAAGCACATTTTCGTCACCTTGCACAACGGTGTCACACGGTGCAAGTGATTAATAAGTGACATTCAGCCGGCCGGCGCCGTTTTCGTATCGGATCAGAG
>OCTX012163667.1_pt1 | contig 15832 bp, 14 predicted proteins | sample 1539691 | NCBI WGS metagenome assembly OCTX01 (sample SAMN02144231, study PRJEB22623) | gut metagenome | biome: sheep rumen | host: Ovis aries | place: New Zealand | reverse complement strand
ACTCCGAGCCACCAGCCGTTTTAATGACTCTTCATCAGTGCAAAGGTAATAATTCTTTTTGAATTAACCAAATCTATTCACCATTTTTTCTTTCGAACTTGCTCATCGCTCACATGATGATTGCGGCAACTTATTCTTGGAGATTCATGATTAATTCCATAAATCTCACCACATCCTGCTCAATGATTTTTCCCTATCGGGGTACCTCAAAGATTATCCTTACTATTTCCTTTGGATCGGCATTCGGCTGATTCCTTCTTTTTATTCGTATGACTCGCCTCATCCTTTTAGCACAATCATATAGAGAACCATATTGGGGCCAACAACGCAGTCGTGTCTCGAAACACCTTTGTTCTTCTCGCATAGAGACCATTTGGACACGATCACCATTAAAAAATTCTATAGTCAAGTAGACACAATCCGGCGTTACCCCACACCATGCTTCGGAATAATGCGCACCCTTATGCCATCGTTCCTCATCCTGACCAAAGATATCACAATCCATGGTGTCACATGTTGGATAATCAATTTCACCGACCCTACGGGGTGTAGGGTCATACATATAATGTTTCCGATAATGGAATCCTATAAGGTTTTTATCTGTGATCAGTACGCCGCCAATTTCTTCATATAACAAGGCACTGTCATCATCTGAAACCTTCGCAGTCTCAGAGTTGGCAGCCTCAAGTAGTTCCTTATTCCAGCTAATCTTCCTGTTCTTATATTTGTCATTACCACAAGCTCCCTCCAACATGTCATCGGCTTTCTGGCAGATGATGCGATATAAAGTATAGTGGTGATTGTGTAAAAGACTCCAGTCATCTCTTATATCTTTGTTTTCCGACAAAAGATGTTTCAAGAAAGACCACTCCTCCGCACTCGACGTATTTATAGAAAAATCGAGCTCCTTATGCAGCCCAGAGTCAGACTCACAGCTTACATGCATTTTCAGCTCCATAACTCTACTGTTTTGCATCGTGAATTATCTTCACCTCATCGGGCTTCTTACGAAGGTCATCGAGAGTCTTGGCACCTTTCCAGAAAGCACGTCGGTAAGTGCCGTTAGGCATGAGGTCTATCTGCTCTATGCCATCAGCGGTCTTCTTATTGCTGACAGTACGCTTGTAGTTACGCAAGTCCTTATTCAACCACCATGCACCATCTTCACCTGCATGGACAAACTCCTTTCCATTGAACTGAAGGATATCGTATCGACCTGTATATTGCTGGCAACTCGTATTGGCAAATTCCGAATCTGGGTCATGATCCCCCATAATAGGAACATACAGACGTTTCGTGAACCACTCATAATGGATGCCGAAGCGGTCATCGTCCACTTCCTCAAATGGGAATCCGTCGCTGGCAGCCACCAACTGGTCATACCACATACAGCTTATGACACTATCCTTTTCACCTTCTAACGAGAAAAGTGTAGCAGGCCGTAAATAATTGTCATCGTTAATGATACACATCATGGCCTCATCACAATACAAAAGATGTCCACGTGAGTAGATGAACAGAAAGGCTGGCGGACCATCTGACACATCAATGGAATGCACCCGCTTGGGATATATCTCCAATTCAGGCTCATAGTTTATCAGCGTTGACACATGCGGACCACCAGCAGCCCTGATATATCCGAGCAACGTACGTTTTAGCGTATCCACCTCCATCCAGACCTCACCATCCTCAGACCGTTCAGGCATATAGGCAGGAAGCATCAGCTCATCCTCACCAGCTCGTTCCACCAACACCTGAGCCTCTGGCGAGAGATAGGAGAAAATCTGGCCGTAGGGGAGATTTGCAAGTATGTAGTGATTGCCATAGCCTTGTATGGCAAGTGAAAAGTGGTCGTTTAGCAGCCCATAGCTGTAATCAGTATATTCATCGTCTGGGGAAAAATGCCATCCCGACGCACCTGCCCAGGCATCGGCACTTGTCGTACTGTATTCAGGATAGTTCTCAAAGAAGCGCACTAGGCTGTCGTGGCTGATAATTTCCTTGACCTGATGCCCATCACGCTTGTCAAAAGTATAGAAGTACTTCTCTGAGCCACAACTGGCACCACAATGGAAGAACTCCAGACCATATGTGACATATTTATCTGTTTGAGCCTCCATCTTCATTATCTGGCCGAAAATCCTCCACAAGCTGTCCTGAATCAGCGGTTTATATTTCTCCATATAATGTCCGAGCAACTGTTCACCGTTATCAGTAGACATCTCTTCCTTACTGAACGTTACAAACTTTTCGTCGAAATGGGCATTGCTCTCACAGGCCTCATAAAGTTGTTCGTTGATGAAAGCCATAACAGAGTCCACCAATGCCTTAGGTCCGTTTACTGGCACATCAATAGTGAATGCAGCCCACTCATATGGATTATTCTCATTGCTTCCTCGTACAGTATCGGTCTGCTCTACAACCACCAAATCCTCGGAAGGCTCTGTTTGAGTACTCCGACAACCCATTATGGTCAACGTCGTGACCACAAAGAATAATAATGACCAGTGTTTCTTCATCTCCTCACATCGTTCTTTACTACTTTTTATCAAACCAGCAACCAATGCTTATTGATCCGGAACCAGTGCCAGCAAAGAGGCCTTTGCCTTTCAGGTCTGTAAAAGCACCTTTACCTTCTGTCTGCTTCAACCCGAATTTCTTGAGTTCAACAACCACCCACCAAATCATTGAATCCATTGTAAGGTCTGTCTTTATTTCAATGCTGCGAAGGAGTTTCCCGTCATCCCTATCCTGTGATCTAAGTTCTACTTGAACATAAGATTTAGTAAGCACCTTACCTATATAGCCCCTTTTCACAGCACGCTGATAGTATTGTTGATAGTATCTACCCATACGCCTCATCTCCGCCGAATCAACTTTCAATGTATAGCCTAATGAGTCTACTAAATATGCAATATATGGAGCATCATCAAGTTTACCTGCCTTCTTCTCCTGTAGCATCATATTCGCCAAAACTTTCGGCTGAGGCATTACATCACTTCTGCGCTGAGCATTCGTTGTTACACCAGCCATTATAGATAGAACAATTAACAACAATTTATTTGTAATATGTTTTTTATTCATATCGGATAATCTAAATTACATTATCTAAGACATCGAATAATCTATCTACTCCCTCTGCCACTGCAATGATAACACCAAACTTGCCCCCGTCCTTTGCACCAACTACAGGTTTCATCAGACGAGAACCATCCTCCAGATCGTATTCCACGACCATAGCACCACACACAATTCATCATTCCTCGACCACTACAATACGAACATAAAGAACTGGAACTGCTTGTAGAACTTGATGAATATGATGAACGGGAACTACTTGACGAACTTGATGAACTTGACGAATGGGAGCTGCTTGATGACGAACTTTTCGAATTAGAAAGCGAGGTGATAGCCGCAGCGAGTGCGCCAATAACAAGAATTGCACCTGCAACAGCCGATAGAGAACTTTGATTCGACTTATAATTTGAGTTAGATAATCCTGAACGATTTCCGGAATTAGCATAGTTGGTAGTGGTCTTATGCTGTGTACTAGGTTGAACAAATGAAGGTGTACAATCATTAATAGCCCCCTCATAGTTGTGGGACAACGAACCTCCAAACATCTGCAACCGCATATCTTGGTTGGTACCTTCAGCACCTCCAATTCCAGAAGCGGTAAACGGTATCAATTTAGAGCGAGCTAATGTCTCGGCAAGTCTTCCTATTTCCACCGATGCATAATATCTATTCGTTCCCTTTTTTAGTTGCATATACTTTAATGGGATATACAATTTAACATCTCTATAAGAAGAACCTTTCGGATACTTTACTTCGTCATAAATAATTCTGCAAATGTCACTATATTTTTCCAAGCAACATTCATTTTTGTAAGTTCCAAGCCATCGTTTTTTTTCATTGTCATAAATAAACAAGCGAAGATATAAGAGCTCGTCCGTCCAATTTTCTACATCAAAATCAAGATGAGCAACTAATCCATTGTTCTGATTAACATTAGATTCAATCCAGGCACTACAAATTCTTGCTGATGGTGGCATTCTTTTTTTAGCCATAGCACAACTAAAACAGCACAGTACCAACAATGTCACAAAAATTTTTGTTTTAATGTCTTTAGTCATAATAATTCTGTTTTTGATAAATGAATCCAAATACTATCCAAAATAATTTCCCCAAACATCTGTTTCATATCTCATCTCACAGCATTAAGGATTGCGTTTAGCATTTCATCTTTTCGCTTAAAATTCCGTTTACTTAGTTTCCCATTGATTTTACTCGACGCATAGAGAATCTCGTAGTGGTGAATGACCCTATTGTCATCGTAGTAGGCCTGATAGGTGACATATTCCGAGCCTGACTTAAAATATATCGTACCGTCTTTTTCATATTTTCCCCATGTCCGGAAAATACCTGGCTCGAAATAGTCGCCCGAAGGGTCTTTCGAACGTTCCCAGTCTATTTCCTTTCTCAGCTTGTTGTCTATCCTTTGGTTATTCTCTCTTATTGACTGCATTTTCTGTTCGTAATATCTGCGGTCGCTGGCCACCTTGTTTTCAAACTTACGCAACTTATTCTCCAAAAGCGGGATGGCCTGACTATAGAATGACCGAAAACCGTACTGATTATTGTTCTTCCCGTTTTTAGCGATGTTTAGTCCTTTCTTGAAGAGGTCCCTGTCACCATCCACTTCCTTACTGAGCCAGTCAATACTACCATTGAATTGTATAGCGGTAAAGAAACTATTTACACCATAGTAACGCTCTTGAATGGGATATTGTAGTGCAGCACACACATAATAGGCATCCTTTATGGCCCGAGCTGTTGACAGACGTTTCTTTGGGTCATGGTTTGTCTTACCATAGTTGTTGACAAATCTTGCCACAATGGGGTCTGCCTTAAAACTCTTATAGTTTGACGAACTGAGCGTCTTGGCTTTTTGGTATGCAGCGTCCAGTTTTGCCACGTCACTATCATAAGAAGATTTCATGCATAAACTGATAGCCTGTTTCAGTTTTGAGTCTGTCGTGTTGGCATTTGCAGCAATCATCTCAGGGCTTACGTCTTTCATCTTGAAAGTCTTGCTTTTCTGTTGGCTGAGTTTCCCGATATCATGTTGAGCGATGTATGTAGAGGTCTTTACTGCTTTCGGGAAACCATATTCGAAAGTCCCTTCGAGATAGTGGTACTCATTAGTACCTTTTACCCAGAAAGCTTTTCCACTTCCGTGTAAGAATCCGTTCGACAGAGAGCCAGTCCACAGAACATTGTCATTACGCCAAAAGACGGTTTTGACACCTGAGAGAACTTCTACAATCCCATGTTTCGTATATTGCTTTTCTTCTGCAGGCTGAAAAAAAGACCCTTTCTTCAATTGACGATAGTTCGTCGTTCCACCACTCATGTAATAAAAGACGTATTGTGGATAATCCTGAGTGGCAATAAACTCCATTTTGTCTACAATCTCACGAGCATTGCCAAAACGTTTCTTCAATTGGGTGGTGTAACTAAGGACTGAGTATCCCTTCCTTTTTATATAAGCCGCCATCTCGTCAGTTTCAACAGCCTTTTTGTCGGAGTTGTTGACAAGATAACATCCATTAGACAGTCTTCCACGGCTGATGGCATCACTGAAGAGCCTGTCTTCTTGCGCATAACAGTTGACAGCCATCGCAAGTATCAAGCATAAAAGAAAATTCTTCATAATTAACAGACATTTTTAGAAACTGAAGACAAGTCCTGCATCGGCATAAGCCGTCGTAGGAACGATTGTATAGCGGCCTTTCTCCTTCGAGCCACCTTTGTATCCATAGCCTACACGTGCCGATCCTCCAACGTAGATACCAATATTGTCTGTAACATAGAATTTCAGACGAGCCAGAACAGCCAAGTGACCTATGATATTGTGCAACGGTCCACCTTTCATGTATTCCACGCCTGGGCCAAAATATATCGGAAACTGAACACGACCGTATTTGTTGATTGTTGTACCTACAAACTGAGTAACGCCTACACTAAATACATTCTCTTGTTGGTAAGGGTCAAAATAGTCTGTAGCACCTTTCACCTCATACTTGTCAAACTTTCCCTGCGAGTAGAAAAACTGTGAAAGCAACGTCGTGCCTCCAAACTGTTTCTCGTAACCGAGGTTAGCACTCCAATATGACTTGTAATCATACTTGAATTTGTCGTCTTTGTGTGTAATGCTGACATGGTGATAACCCACAGGAGCGAAGCCTGCAATAATGCTTTTGGCAAAGCCGTCCTCTGCCTTAATGCTGTTACAAATGAACAGAGTGGCAATGGCTAATAATAAATTTTTCTTCATAATTCGTTTGTTCCTGCATAAACGTGTTTTATCCTTAACCTATATATATTTAACTAAAGAGTTTAAAATGTATTTACTTTTTCTTTGCTATTTGTTTCAACTTGTATTTCTCCTTATACAGAATTCGATACATTTTGTTTATTTTCTCTTCACTCATTAATGAGTACATATCAAACCAACTTTGCTCCTCTCCTTTTAGTGATTTACTATTAAGAATCAGATAGACAAGGCAAGGATGCTTTTCTTTCATTTCCTTTGGAATGGTGAATCCCTTAACATCAATAGCTGTTGAACATAAAGAATGGTATTTCTTTCTCCATTCTAAAATTTGATTATCTGTTGGATCTTCATAAAGATATTCTACTTTGTTTGAGATGTCTTGTACTCCACTTGAGGGCTTAAAGTCTGAGCATACCAGCCGCAGGCCTAACGATTTCTTCTTTGTGGACGTTTCTCCCATAGATCTGTCTGAAACACGATAGTAGCACATCTTGTTACTGACGCATGACCCTCCACGTATCACTCTGTACTTACCGTTTGATGCTCCTGTGGGATTTGTCTGATAAGATTTTGTATATGCGCCGTATGAATCTGGTTGATATGGTCCAGCAATGTCTTCACACCATTCACTAACATTACCAGACATGTCATAAATACCGAGTTCGTTGGGAGCCAATGAAGCTACAGCATTTACTTGCCAATCACTATTCATGAAACATATTGCCACATCAAGAATTTCATTGCTACCTGCATATATTGTATGCTTTGATTTTTTCCCACCTCGGGCCGCATACTCCCATTCTGCTTCTGTTGGCAGGCGAAATTTCTTGTTTGTTAAGGTGTTTAATTTTTGGATAAACGTATGACAGTCATTCCAACTAACATTATTCACAGGACAATTCATATCACTTGTTCCAGAAATAGACGGATTATTACCCATTACCGCTTTCCATAGTTTTTGAGTCACCTCTGTTGTTCCTATACTGTAATCACTAAGCACAACAGTATGAACAGGCTTTGTCAAGTCGTTACATTCATTTCCTTGTTCTGGAGTGGCTCCCATAGAGAATTTTCCCCCTTCAACTTTCACCATTTTAAATGAAACGCCATTTACAGTGATAGTCTCCTGATTTTGTGCCATTGCCACCGATACAATGGAGAGCAATGCGATTAATAAAAATTGTTTTTTCATACTCTTTACACATTATACGATTAATAAACGGAACGATTCCACACTAAACTCTGCCCGTCCCACTCAACTACCAGAAAATAAGGCTTGCCATTTTCGATAGTTACCTCTGACGATGCTGGTTCTGATTTAACTTCTTTACCATCAATTTCAAGAATCAACCTGGCATTAGTCATCTTCTTGCCTGTTGGAGCAAATCGAGTCAGCACATAGCCTTTTTCACCAGCGTCTATTTCAAACTCTGAAGAAATCGCATCCGTACCTGTTGCCTTGCCTTCCACAACAGCGTTGATTCCACTTGAGTTGACAATTTTTACGTTAGCGCTGGAATAATACCATTTCTCTTTAGCTTCATATCCTTTGTGCCTAATCTTTATAGATTTGTTTGTTTTATTATGAATTGTCAGCACCTCTGAAGCTGTAATGTATTTAGCCTGTGCAATGGAACCATAGCCTAATCCTAAGTCAGCAATATACCATGCACAGACTCTCAATTCATCCCCTTTTTCTAAATCTGCATTACAGACAATTGCTCCATTTTCCAACTTAGCACCACATAAATAATCCACAGCAATCGCTTTATATGGGCTGTTCATATCAATCTGTGAATTAATAGGAATATCAATTGTCAGATTTGCTTTCTTGTTTGAAACGGAGTTTTCGTTTGAATGTATTTTGCCAATAGACCATAAATTTGATCCTTGTACTAAATACACATCAAACGAAAAACCACTTTCAGACCAATTATTCGACAATGACCCCCATGAGTCTTCAAGGAGATAATCCCCGCGTATACGAGCATTTTCTATAGTTATTGTAACGGTTTTAGACGTATCATTCGGTTTTTCTTCATCATCTTTGCTGCAACTTGTTAACAAACAGACTATTGTGCATAACAACAAACCTGAAAGGCATAAGAAATACGACTTTTTCATATTGAGTATATTTTTATTCATGTTACGTTTTTCTATACGGTGGATAGCCAACTTCATACTGACACTACTGGGTTATCCATTCTAAACTACTCCCGTCCCATGAGACGCGCAGAAAATATGGCTTCCCATTCTCTATAGCCTTATTTGAAGAAGCAGGTGGTGTTTTTATTTCCTTTCCATCAATATCCAGGATTAGTATTGCATCTTTCATTTTGTTGCCATTAGGAACAAATCGTGATAAAATCAATCCTGTTTCGCCTGCAGCTATATCTACTTCTTCTGACGATACGTCTTGTCCGACAGCCCCTCCCTCTGGAATAGCCATGATGCTACCATTGTTGACTATTCTTACTTTGGCTGAAGTGTAGTACCATTTTTCCGATGCTTCATAGCCTTTATGTCTCACTTTTATTGGTTTCTCCGAATAGTTCTTTATCCAGAGGCATTCCGATGCAGTGATAAATTGGGTTTCTGCGCTGGAAACAAAACCTTTCCCAACATCAGACACATAAAAACCATATACGCGTAATTGAGGGGATCTGGACAAGTTCCCATCACACACAATTGCACCATTATTCATCGTTGTTTCACAACCATGATCAACAGCTATGATCCTATAGTCATAATCAGTGTTTATCATGGAAGTAATTGGGACATTAACTGTCACATCGGAATGTTCATCCTCTAAAGATGTTTCATTAGTATTTGCCTTTCCTACATATGAAATTCCTGTACCTTGAACCAAGAACAACTTGAACTGATAGCCATTTTCACCCCAGCTTTGACGTAATGTATTCCAGCGATTTTCCAATAAATAATCACCTCTTATTTCGTTACTCACTATTGTTATCGTTTCTGTGGAAGTGACGGGGCTGTCAATTTTCTTATCTTCTTCTTCATCGTCACCACCACAGCCAATAATAGATATCGACAAAATCAGTACTGTTAAGATCCGTACTGAATAAAATATTTTATTCATTATCTTCTGTTATTTGTTATTTTAAAAACGCACATTATTATTCCTATAATTCTTCTTCATCATTTATAGACGGGACGGACAGGAAGGCCAATATAGCGCTCGAAATCGCGTCCGGACCCAATCCCCATTCCCTCTCTATATTGGAGATAATTTGCGAAATCATTACCCTTCGAGCTTTTATTGGATAACCAGCAATAGATATTGTCCGGATAATAAGTACCAGAGTCCCATCGGCATCCTGTAAAAGGCAGGAAAATGCTTTTCCCATTCTTCCGGCTTGTTAATCGAAGTCCTTTGACGCCATTCAAAGTGACTACTTGGTTTGTACAATTTACAATTACTTCCTGCCATTCGTCTATTGTTGGCATACGCCAATTAGCTCCCCACTTAACATGAGCTACATCATATTGCGTTCCACTGATGTTTTCTCCAATGTCATGACAAGTTCCTTCTTTCCCACTACAAAGTGAGTAGTTGCTCCACTCATATACTTTCTTCTCCTCAGTCTCTCCCCATGCATAGTAACCACCGACTTCTTCTGGTTTGGTGGCACCTACATTACATGAAGCCCATAAAGTTCCACTAGGCAGACCAAGGTCGACAGCTTCGGCAGGAACATTGGGTTGAGAACCATTGACATCTGTGAAATACCCTGGTTTTCCTGGACCGCCATCAATGCGTGCATATTCAGCATCAGTATGATTACTGTCGTAATTTGTTCCTTTGCCACCCACAAGACATGCACAGCCACTAAACATATCCGATGAATATGCAATGTTTTTAACATTCCAAAGTACTCCACACTTTATAGTTTTAAGATTGTTACAACCAAAAAACATTCCTTGCAAAGCATTTTCTTCGTATTCATCCACTAAACTGGAGATGTCAAAACTACTAATGTCTATACTTGTTAAAGAGCTGCAACCTCCGAACATCCACGTCATATTATAAACGTTTGACGTGTTGAAATTACTTACATCAATTTCCAATAATCGAGAACATCCATAGAACATTGAGGACATCTGTGTTGTTTGGGATGTATTGAAACCACTTACATCTAATTCCGATAATCTTGAACATCCATAAAACATTGAAGACATATCTGTAGTTTTAGATGTATCAAAATTGCTCACATTGAGTGAAGTGAGATTTGAACACTCTGCAAACATATTCTTCATTTCTGTTGTATTTGATGTGTCAAAGTTATTAATATCAAGTTTCGTGAGAGAAGAACACATACGGAACATGCTCATCATACTCGTTACTTTTGAGGTATTGAAATGGCTTACATCAAGAGATACAAGACTAGAGCATTCGTCGAACATATAACCCATATATGTCACTTTCGAGGTGTTGAAATGACTTACATCAAGTGTCTTTAAGTTAGAGCAACCATAAAACATTTCTGACATACATGTCACTTCTGAAGTGTTAAGATATTGTAACCCTTCAATTTCTGTGATTGAGGACATATCACTAAACCAAGCCATAGTACATTTTGGTCTTGCTTTTGCAAATGAGGAATCAAAAACTACACGTTTAACATTTTTCCCATCAATATAGCGAGACATATCTGAACTATTTCTATGCCATTCTGGACTAGACCAATAATCAGGCATATCGTAAGTCTCTCCACTCCTTAATAATCTGTCCCCGTCACAATAAAACGATAATGTCCCATTATTATACAAAGCATAGGCTTCGTCTTCATCAGGTTCGTTGGGTTCATCGGGTTCCCCTCCATTTTCTTTGAATGGCTTGGCCTTGACAACAATAATCGGCCATGACATTCGTATTTCATTCGTAAATTCTTTATCAGCAGCAGCAGTGATGACATATACACCATTATCAGGGAACTGTAATTTTACCTGTTTGTAACTATTGTCCTCTTTTTTCTTTAAAGTGTATATTTCCGATGATGCATCAGACCTGAGAGGTGTTACTCTTATATATATTTTTTTAAGATAAGAATCAGGATGGCCTCCCGCATCGTCACACATTTCAAATGTAACATTACAATTCTTACTACTGGTAAACCATGGTCCTTCAAGTGTTTTTGAACGCAAGTACCAAACACCATGACGGAAATAATCTGAATCTGTCTTTGGGATAAGTGTATATCCTCCACCAAACTTGCCCCATAGTCCTCTGAGCTGACTTTTCACATATGCCGCTTTGGTTACAGGATCTATATTCCAATTTTTTTTTCGGTCAAGGGCATAATCCATAGTCTTTCCATTCATTAAGTGATAAAACAATACTGCCACATGTGCCTGTGCTGTAGCATTTGGTCCGTCCCATCCGATGCTTGTGCCCTGTAAATTACCATACTTATATGCATCACAAGAACCCATATAAAGAATCACGTTATCATGCAGCTTCATTTTGTTTACATTGACTGCAATGTCGTATCTGCCACTGCCGCCAATAGCACTGAATCCCTCATTCCAAAATCTAGCACTGAAAGGTACTTCGTCATTTTCAGATGCCTCGTCTTCAATAAAACTTTTAACATTTTTGTCAGAATTGCACCTGTCATAAGCCTCACCAATAGCAAAATACGAGCGTCTCTTATCATCATTAGAAAAGCCGTGTGTCATAATGATTACAGCCGTATATGCAGGATTATAAACTGATGATGCTATAACTCTTCTAAGATTGTCAACAGTAAATTCTTCGTAAGGATAATATTCAACCCCAAAGTCATGGTTGTTAAGGTCATACATCATATATTCAAGTATCTTGTTCTGCGTTTTGTGGGTCATCGTCTGGTTGCTAAAATAATTAAACACAGCCACTTTACCCCGAGAACCTGTTGTGCGGAACTGTGAAGAAACCTTCCTGCTGGGTGCTCTAGATCTTGAATATGAGGTCTCATCTGTTTCATCGCCAAAGGGGTCTTTTAGCTGTTTCACAGGGTAGACAGAATATACGTCCGTGTCTTTATATTTAACGATTAGCGACTGACCGTCACTAGAAGATTGTGCATCTTCTACATTCGTATTTTCTTTTAGCATGGCTGCAACGGCTTCAGCATCAGCTTGATTGTTACCAGAAATCCCTTCAAGCATAGTAGTCACATCGTCTACAGAACCAGTAGCAAGTGTACTATTAGTACGAGCAATATAGCCCAAGTCTTCGATATTACCACGTTTTGTTCCGTCTGCTTTCCATATATATCGATAACCCCATGATGTTCGGTCACCATATTGTTCTTGCTGGAAGATGAGACTCTGCACTAATTGGGAGCTGCCATTTTTGTCGGCCACAATAAATGAGGTCTGGCTTTGTGCTATCATCGTGATAGCGACAAAAAGAAATAAAATAGAAAAGATGATTCGTTTCATAAAGCATATCCTCCTTGTTTATTTTTTCATGAACTTGAAAGTCTGGGTTCCTGTCTTTACGATATAAACTCCACTGGGCAAGTGGGCAATGCTAATAATGGTCTCTCCCTCTGTTGCTTTCGTTCGTGTCTGTAAGGAGCCAGCCGTATTATAGATTGCAATCTCACCATTTGCACCAATCAGAGTCAACTTGTCAGAGGCAATACGGGCTATCATATTGCCTGACGATTTAATCGGCTTGATTCCCGTTGAACCATTTGCCTGGAACGAAACTTTGAGCACTCCCTCAGCCAAGATATCACCCGATGTGGAAAGGATTGTAAAATCGTAGGCATCATCGACGGCCACCAAACTTCCTATACTTGCCATAGGAATTTGTTGCTCCACTCCATAAGCATCTTGGAATACTATCACCCAGTCGTCGTTAGCCATCATAGGCAAACTGAAGGTCAACACGACTGCAAATAACAAGCTACGAATTATAGCTAAAAATTTAATACGAAAAAAATGTTTCATTAGAATTGATGATACAAAAAAGGCGTACAACCATTCGCAACTTGCATACATTTCTGGTTACCGCCAAGTAGACCTTTGACCTTACAAGTGTTGAATAGCCCACGCCTTAAAAGCGTGAACCTTCAGACTACTTGTTCTCGGTCTGATGCCTACTTGCATCATCTGAATATTGGCGGTATTCGAAATGTGAGAACAAAGAGCTAAAAGCTCATTTTTCCAATAAGTACGAACGGGAACGTCGCGCCAGTCTTTGGGTTATTGACTACGTTACTTATTCCCTTTTGGGAGAGCCTCACTAAGCGAGGTCATCATCCCTGATGTCGTTTAATTACTATCTGTTTCTTATTCCACGTTTTAAGTTTGTTACTTGCATCCCGAATGCAAACTTGGGATAATACTTTGCAAAAATACGAAAAGTTTTGGAATTCAATCCAGTTTTTCCTAATTATTTTTGAAAAATTGCTCAAAATAGAATAGGATTAGAGAAAAACCTATAAAATCTTGCTGTTTTTCTTAGCTTTTGCTGAATTTTGTCGCGACTCATCAAAGAAAATGCACTTTTTGATTTCGCTGCTCCAAAATTTGGAACTTTCAGAAATTATGCCTATCTTTGCGGCGGCAGGTAAGTCCTATGAGACATGAGACGGAGTGATAAGTGTCATAAGTGTATTTTGAATACACCTCCCTTTAGGGGCTGCCATTTTTTATGCGCATACGTATGGTAAACATATACATGGATGAAATATGACGAGGTTAACCTGATTCGCGACAACAGAACGGTAAAGGTGGCATCGGGAAACTCCTTGATTGACTATCTGCAGACATTCATGTGGTTTGAGTTGAAAGGGACTACTGTGTTGTACGATATGCCGTTGGACAGCAAGAGTACTCGCAAACTGGTGTTCATCGACGGGATGAACAATATCATTTGGGGACATTACGAGGATGGCAACGATGCTGCATATAAGATTCTGAAAAGTTGCCTGCACGAAAGAAAACTATTCTTCAGGAAGTGTGTCTAAACACGTCAGCTACAACCTTGGTCCTCGTTTCTTTTTCTGACGATTGGTACTCACCATCGGACGATTGGTACTCACCATCGTCTTCTGTTGCAAACGACGACGGAAGGCTTCTTCTGGGTCATAGACAGGGTTGGTTGTATCAAATAATCCCAATAAAGGAATAGGAATAGATGAACTGAAAGCGTGCTACTGAGATTCACCATGACACTCCTGCTGCTCTGGTCTATGTTCTTGTCTGGCCTGTTCGCTTTGGCTTGTTTGCTGCTGATAAGAGGCTTTGGCCTCCTGTTCCTTATGTGCATTCCTCTTCAATATATTGTCCATTTTTGTGTATGTCATTCCCCTGCGAATCTGGGAAGCTTTGAAGGTCTTACAGTCTTTTGTGAAGCGAAGTCCCTGTATGTCGGCTATCTTAGTACTGCCGTTTTTCTTCATCACAATGTCCATCTCAACACCGTTTCGCTTTAGTTCTTCTGTGAACTCTCGCCATGATGTAGCCTGTACCAACGTGTTCATGACGATATGATAAACCTCGTATCTCGTCTTCTCGTTTCCTCTTAATCGCTCGGTTTTAGTAGTTCCCTTGCCTTTTGGAAAAGAGAGTCCGTACTTGCGTTTAAGCTGTTTTGTTACCTGTTCATTGCGTCTAAAATCATTCTGGTCTGATATGGTCTTACCCTCGTTGTTGGTACGGTTATAGACCAGATGGCAGTGGGGATTACCATTGTCGAAGTGACGGACAAGGAGAAACTGAGTGTCCTTGATGCCCATAAGTTCCATATACTCCATTACGATCTTGGTCATCATCTCGTCTGTCATTTTGTCTTTATCCTCTGGCAGAAAGCTCAGGGCGATATGGCCTACGGGCTTGGAGATTCTGGGATTTAACTGCTGCTGGAACTCAAAACTGTCAATGACGTCCTGTGTTGATGTCAGCAATACACCGTCGGAAGCAAGGATTTTTGCATCTTCCTTGCCTGTCACGTATTGGACGCACCGTTTGAACGATGCAGCCTTCATAATCTTTCCTATCATCTTTTTCTCTTCTTGTTGGTTTCTTGTTTATACTCTCTCACTATATGGCTGATGTAGCCAAGCAGACTGTTTAGCGGAACATACAGATAGATGATTCCTTCTTGGTGAGCCATCTTTGTCAGTTGGTTCAAGTTGTTCGCCATTCCCACAAGCATACGGTAGTCTTTCGTTAGTGCCTCTAAAGGCTGCTGTGCTACCTCAGAGTTTAGGGCAGAGTCCCTGATATACTCAGCCATGTGCTTGTTTGCCTTCTTGCTCCTGTTCATCAGAATCTCGTAATCCTTCTTGGAGAACTTGACCGTGACAGCCTTTGACAAACGCCTAGATTCGACAACCGTCGGTCTGCCTCCGTGCTTCTTCGTGTTTTGAGTGCCTGTTACTATCATCGTTTCAGTGTATTCACTTTAGTGACTGAACTGACTGAATCTGCGACCAGTGGGGAGCGGATTCCTCCCCGCAGCGTGAGTGC
>OCTX012268746.1_pt1 | contig 15835 bp, 2 predicted proteins | sample 1539691 | NCBI WGS metagenome assembly OCTX01 (sample SAMN02144231, study PRJEB22623) | gut metagenome | biome: sheep rumen | host: Ovis aries | place: New Zealand | reverse complement strand
GGCCTGCTTCTTGAATCGCTCGTTGGTCTTCTTCAGGAAGGGGAAGTGGTTGTAGAGCGTCTCCAGGTTGACGGTTCCGTTGACGTCGATGGTGCGGTTGTTGGCAATGGTGTTGCCCAGCGATGTGCCGTCGTCGAGCTCTGTACCACGCTGCCAGGAGTACGTCGAGGTGTACTTGGCGTCGGCCTTGAGCCAGTCCAGGAATGGAATCTTCTCGAGCGGCGGCTGGTAGGACGCGGAGAAGTTCTGGTGGTAGTCGAGCGGTGTTCCCCAGTGCTTCAGGCTGGACCATACGGAGTCTTTCCATGCCTCGTAGGCGTCGGGGTACAGGTCTTTGTTGATGGGGGTGTAGGGCTCCTCAATCTCTGCGCGTGTGGCCGAGGAGAAGCTCATGTGTAGGTTCTTGGTGAAGTCCCATCGCAGCTGTAGCTCGCGGTTCCACAGGAACTGCTCTGAGAAGGTGATGGGCAGCGAGGGGTTCTCGGTGTTCTGCAGGTCGCGCTCCTGCAGCTCCGAGTAGGTGCGGTGCCACTCGCTGTTGATGGAGAGGCTCTGCGGCAAGTAGTTGATGCCGATGGCCTGCCCCAGCTGTGCCCACTTGCTGCCTCCCGACTTCGACTGCGACTGCTGTGTGCGCTGGTTGCGGTTGTTTCTGGCGTTACGCTGTGAGGCGTCGGCCTTCTTCGTCTTGTTGAATGGCTCCCACGTCTTGTAGACGGGCGAGTAGGCATAGTTGATGATGCCCTTCCAGTCGTCGCGGTTGTCGTAGACGGTGGTCTGTCCGGTGTTGTGCGAGTGTGAGTGGGCGTAGGTGAAAGAGAAGTTGGCGGGGTCGATGGGCAGCGGGAACTTCTTGTTCTTGATGTCCACGCGCATGTTCGACAGCGAGAAGTTGCTGCTGATGCGCTTCGTCACGGCGATGCTCTCTATGCTGTCACGCTCCTGCTTGGTGGGCGCGTTGTCGAGAGCGTCGTCCAGCTCCATGTCGGTGTCCAGCGGGTTGTACTTGGGGCTGACGATTTCCTTGCTGTAGGTGTAGTATAGCGGTGCGCTGACCTTTGCCTTGTCTGGGAAGAACTTTCCCAGCTCTATGTTGGCGGTGATGGCGTATGACTTCTGCGTCTCCGTGGAGCGCTGTAGGACGGTCTCCTCCAGTCCGCCGAATCCGTCGGTCTTGTATCGTCCGCTGACGTTGACGGTGCCGATGTCGCTCAGCTTCAGGGCCATGGCTCCCGACGCTGCCCATCCGCCGTCGATGACGGGGTCTTGCAGTCGCAGCTCGTTGACCCACACCTCGCCGCTCTTGAGCGTGTTGCTCAGGTTGCGCACGCCGATAATCATGGTCTTCACCTCGCCCAGTGAGGGGTTGCCCATGATGCTTATCCTGTTGTTGGGCTTGTTGGGGTCGTAGTCGGTGAAGAGCGATGTGTAGCTGGCCGAGCCGTCGGCGCGGGCCAGGTTGCGCTTCTTCTTCAGGTCGGTGAAGATGCTGAGGTCGATGTCGACCATGTTCTCCTCGGGCCACACGAGTGGTCGGTCCGACTGCACGTTCCAGCGGTAGCGGCCCTCGGGCGTGAGCTTCAGGGGGATGAGGTACTCGTAGTAGTTGCCCTTGTAGTCGCTACCCAGGCGTATGAAGACTGCCAGCTGGTTGTCTTCGAGCTGAGTGCTGTTGGGCACGAGGTGGTTGGCGTGTACAAACATCTGCAGGTGGTTGTACTGCCGGAGGTTCAGGTTGGTGTTCTTGTATACGGCCTTCGACTCGTTCTGCGAGAGGTTCTTCACGATGAGGCACAGCGACTGCTCGTTCTCCTCGGTGAGCTGTGGCTGGTTGGGGTCGCTCACGCGTGTGATGCCCGGCGGCAGGACGTAGGCCACTGGCTGCCGCTCGGTGTTTTCCTCTACGTTGACGGCGCTCATCTCGAGCGTTCCCGTCTCTGCTCCGGCGCTGGTCTGCAGGTTCTGCTTATACTGTCGCCAGGTGCCGCGCACCAGGTCGAGCGAGCCGAAACGCAGGACGATGTCCTCGTCGAATCCCGTGAGGAACATACGCATGAAGCGGATGGAGGTGAAGTCGTTGATGCTGCCGAACTTCGAGTCGTACTTGGCCAGTGGTATGCGGTACTGGTACCACCGCACGGTGATGCTGTCGCCGTTGCGCAGCTTGGCGTTGTAGTCGCGGTGGTCTACGATGTATGAGTGCTCGCCCTTCTGCCCGTGGTTGTAGGCCTGCAGCTCTTCGTCGCTGATGGGCACGCGGTACTGGTAGAATCGCTCGTACTCGTTGAGGGTGTAGTCCTGGTTGATGTCCTCTACGTCGGGTCCTGTCTTGTAGCTGGTGTCGTAGGTCTCGGTCTGGTTGTCGCTTGAGGGCGAGTTTCCCTGCGGGTTGTTGATGAGCTTGTATCGGTCCATGATGCTCTTCTGCTCTGCGTCGTAGTCCGAGCCTCGGTAGTAGTGGTAGTTGTCGCCTGCGGGGTCAGTGCGCCACGCCTCGAGCAGGCTGTCGTTGTCGGTGACGATGGTGCTCACCTGGTTGAGCCATTCGGCGTAGGCTCCGTAGGTCTGCTCCTCGGTGTCGGTGAGTCCGTTGAGTCCCACGTCCTGCAGCTCGCGCGAGCCGGCGGTGGTTGCGAAGGCGTAGGTCTCTGTGGCCTGGCGTGGAATCTTTCCCCACTGTGTGGTCTCGAAGCTGCTGGTGCCGTCGACGGGCATACCGCTCTCGTAGAACTTCTTTCCGTCGCGCAGCACGTCCTCGCTGACCTCGCCCAGGTTGATGTACAGTTCTCCGCTGTGGCGCGACGCTGTGCCCTCCTTGCGGGTGTAGATGAAGGGGTCGAGCAGCCAGAACTCCACATATTCTATATTAGACTGCTCGAAGTCGGTGGTCTCCAGCCGTCGCATCATGCCTCCCCACTTCGATGCCGGGTCTTGCAGTGAGCCGTCGGCGTTGAGTCGCGTGGTGAGGTTGTAGGGTCCTCGCTCGGTGGGGTAGTAGGCCAGGTTGAGCACGGGCAGTGTGGAGGTGGCTCCGCTGTAGGTCGACTGCTGGCGGTTAGGGTAAAGCTCGCGCACGTAGACCTCGCGCACGTAGTGGTTGGAGAGCTGCTCCAGGTCGCTCTTGATGTGTGAGGGTGTGAGGCTCGACGAGCGTCGGGTGAAGATGGGGTCCACGCTGTACCATGCCAGCCGTGCGCGGTCGTAGCCCGACTTGACGCTGTTCTTGTCGTTGTAGTCGGGGAACATGGGTGGCACCGACGATAGCACCCACGCCTTGGGGTCGCTGACGTCGTAGAGGTCCTTGGCGCTCTCGAAGTCGTCGAGGTAGGAGGCGTTGTCCTGTGTGCCGCTGGCCTTTCCTGCTATGAGCTGTGCAAACTCTCCTGTGAACGTGAGCGACGATGGCTGCGTGCAGTGCAGCAGGGGCAGCTTGTCGAGCATGTTGGTGAGCCACTGCGACTCCTGCTTCCAGTTCACGTTGAGGCCCCAGATGGTGTTGTTGAGTGGCTCCTCGCCCATGGTGACCTTGGTGGTCATGGCCTGTTCGGAGAGGTGCATGATGGTTCCGCCGAGGGTGAAGTTCTTGTTGAAGTCGTACTCCCAGTTCAGTCCGAACATGGTCTTTCGCTGCATGCCGTACTGGGTGTTGTCCTCGTAGGATGCCTGCACGCTGGTGCCGGCGTCGAGTATGCTCTGGTTGAGGATGGTGACCTCTCCTGCCGAGTAGTCCACGCTGTAGTCGCTGCCCTCCTGCAGCTCTACGCCTCCGGCCGTGACCTTGACGGAGCCTCGCGGCACGTTGAAGGCGTTGAGCGAGATGACGTTGGCCGACGTTCCCTTGAACTGACCCGTGAGCAGGAACTTGTCTTTCTCTGCAATCTGTCGCGCCACGGTCTTTGTCGAGTCATAGAGCTCGTCGAAGCAGTAGGTGTCGGCCACGTGGCCCATGCCCTGGCTCTCGAGGTATCGCCTCAGGTAGCTGCCGAAGGGCTCTGCCGAGGGGAGGAAGATACGTCCGCTGCTGACGGTGTAGCCGTTGACGTAGTCGAACTGTCCGTTGGCGTGGGGCTTCATGTTGGCGTCGAGTCGGTCCAGGCCCATCATCTTCAGCAGCGTGATGCTCTTGAGCTTCTCCTCGGGCAGGTAGGTGAGGTATGTGCCGGTGGTGTCGCTCTGGTACTTGATGTCCATGCGGAAGGCCGTCTGCTCCACGCTCGAGGCGAGGTAGTAGACGTTCTTCATCATCAGGTCCCAGTTGGCCTGCTGCGGGTTGTTGCTGGTGTTCTTCAGTGCCTTGACGAAGAGGCAGTGGTTGGTGTTGGTCATGTCGGTGGCGAACTCTCCCACCTGGTAGGTACGCCCGCCGTAGGTGTACTCGTAGGCCACGGCCAGCACCTGGTCGGTCTGCAGTCCGGTCTTCAGCGAGATGAATCCCAGGCCCGCGTTCACAGTGTACTCTGTCGAGCTGAGCAGCCTGGCGCTGGACAGCTTCTCGTAGTCTTCGCCGCCCTCGAAGCGGTCCCACGACTCCAGCTCGGCGGTGACGGCCTCCACCGAGCGCGAGGCGGTGTCAATGACGGAGACGAGCGTGGAGTACTCGTCGTTGGCCAGGTTCGACGGCACGTTCATGCCCGTTGGCGACCAGCGGGCGGTGTTCTTGATGCGTCGGTTCTCGCCCAGGTCTGAGAAGGCGAAGAGGTTGCGCGAGTTCGACGTGGTGCCCGTCTTGTTGGTCACCCACACCTCCACGCGGTTGATGTGTACGCCGGTGGTGATGTTTGGCAGCGAAGACATGGCCTGGTCGTAGATTTCGCGGAAGAAGTGTGAGAGGAAGAAGTGTCGGTTCTCCTCGTAGTCGGCCACGTCAATCTCGAAGGGCATGGTCTGCGTTCCTCCGCGCGAGGAGACGCTCTTCGACGTGGACTTCTTCTGCGAGATGACGGTCTGCAGCTTGAGCTTGCCAAACTGCCAGTCGGTCCTGATGCCGAAGAGCGACGAGGCACCGTGTACCAGCGAGTTGTTCGAGGGGAAGGTGACGTTGCCGGCCTCTACCAGCTTCACCATCTCGTCTTCCTTGCCGTCGTACTTCAGCTTGAGGTTCTTCGTGTCGAAGTCGAAGGTGGCGTCGGTGTTGTAGTTCAGGTTCATGTTCACCTTGTCGCCCACCTTTCCGTTGACCGAGAGGTTAATTTTCTCGTCGAAGTCGAACGACGTGGTCTTTCGGTTGTTGATGGGCAGCGAGGGGTTGTCAATGTTCTTCAGCGTGGCGCCCACCTTCAGCTCGGCCGTTCCCTGCGTCTTGACGCGCACGCCGCCGGGGCCGAAGATTTTCTCGGCCGGGCCCAGGTCGAACTGCATGTCGGCGAAGTCGAACTTGTTCTCGCCCTTGGCCTTGACGTTCTCCAGGTCTTTCTGTCGGAAGTACTGCGAGCGTGCGCGGCGCTCGCTCCAGAGCATGTACTCCTCGGGCGTCATCACGATGGGTGCGCCCAGGTAGTTGCTGCCTATGGTCGTCGAGCCACCCTTTGCGTTGCCGCCCGTAGACTGGCTGCCGAGTATGGAGCCCACGAAGTAGAGGTTGAGTGAGTCGTTGTATACGGCCTCCTGGCGTATGTTCTCAGGCATACGCAGGTCGAGGGCGCTGGAGTCGAGGTCGTGATAGAGTATGGGCACCGTGGGCTGTATGCGCCATCGGGCGTGGAGCAGCGAGTCGGGAATGGTGTCGTCCTCCACCTTCAGCGAGCGCGGCTGTGCCTTCGGCTGAGCCTTGGGCTGCGTCTTCGCGCTGTCGGCCTGGGCGCCGCGGCGTGCCGGCCGTGACGGCCGTGACGGTCGGGCCTGACGGTCAGGAGCATCATCGCCGCCGCCCACAGCGCGGCTGCGCTGCGCGGGCCTGCCACCAGTCCGTGTAACGTCATCCTGCGGGGGCATGGCAAGAGCGGTGATGCCCAGCAGGAAGAATAATATGTACGCGTAGCGCTTCATACTCTCAGCCCCATGTAGCGAACAGAGCATCCCCTGTTCAGCAGGGGGCAGGGGCAGAACAATACCCCCAACGATTATTTAACGCTCAGAAACCAACTTTTATTGCACAGAAAGGGAAAAAGGACTTGAAACATAAAATCCCCCGCAGCCTCTTGGTGGGCGGCGGGGGATTTTTCATATAGTGCCAATACGACTTATCTCATCAGCTTCTGTACCTGTGTGAGTCCGTTCTTGAAGATCACCTGTTGGTAGTATACACCCGATGGCATAGCCTTCAGGTCTTTCTTAGTCAGGAGGCGTGTCGGGCTGTCGACACTGCGCACGAGTCGTCCGCTGGCATCATAAAGCTGGATGCCCTTAATCTGTCCCTTGAACATAGACATATCAATGCCGGTAGCCTCGCCGAGCTGCAGCTCGTAGGGCTGAGCCATTGTGCCCAGCATGGCGTTGGTCTGGAAGGCCTCGGTCTGGGCAAGCATGAACTCTCCGTCCTCAGTCTTTACGACGAAGGTCAGCACATCGTCCTGTCCGCCTTCTCCGCCGATGGTCAGGAAGTGGCGGTCGTTGCTCACGGCCTCAGTAGAGCGTCCGCGCAGCTCGGTGCCGGCATAGACGCTCACCTGGGCATCGGCAACCACTTCGTTGCCATTCTTCACCACGGCAATCATGGTCATGTTGTCCTCGAACAGGCTGGTGAGCGGTGACGATTGAGCGGAGCTATCCATGCGGCGAGGTGCGTTCCTGCGTCCGCTGACAATGGGCTTCGGGTAGTTGAAGGTCTTGGCCGCGCCGCTATTGCTATACATGTAGCCGTCGCCGGGAACCAGTGCTTTCAGCAGACCTACCCACTCACCCTCCGTGTAGCACGAGAAGCTCGTCTGGTTCTTCACCAGGTCGCCCTCCTGTGCCACGCTGGCGAAGGCGGCGTCGAGCGAGTTCGTAGCCTGGCAGGGATAGCCAATCCACGTCCAGCCGCTCTTCAGCGTGATGTCTGTCTCGGCATAGTTCACAGGCTCACCGATGAGGGTCTCCTCGTAGGGCTCGGCGGAGTTCAGCTTGTACATCTTGTCGTAGGCGAAGCTCTTCAGGCCGCCCATCCAGTTAATCAGCGAGTTCTGTCCGTCGGTGATGGTGTTGATGGCGTCCTTGGCGTCCTTGAACACCACGCTTACGTCGTTCGTTTTGGGCTGTACGTAGAGCGAGAACCACTTCCACGAAGCCTTATCGTGGCTCAGGTCTTGCTCAATCTCGTTCAGCGGAGCGAACACCACGGGCTCGGTGAAAGAGCCGATGGCCTTGTCGGAGACGAACGTGAAGGCGCTCTCGTTGCTCACGTTGACCGATGGATAGATGGTGCCCGTCGAGGCGTCGTAGGCCTTGTAGGTCAGCTCAGCCTCGTCCTTGCCGTAGATGTTGAGCATCACCATGTAGCTGTCATAGCGGCTGAAGTACTTCGGACTGGCTACGCCGACACATTCGGTGCCCCTGAAGGCGGCCACCAGGTCCTTCGTGTCGCTGCTCTGCACTCCGTCGATGTTCAGGGTGCCCACGATGGTCATCGTCGTCTCACCGAGTACTGCATTCCACAGCGGTGCGTCACCCTCACAGGTCACGGTGATGAAGAGCGGTGCGGCAATGTTCTGCGAACCCGTCAGGTAGACGGTCGTCTCGTAGGTGCCGATGGGTAAGACATCGGCCACGGTGAACGTCAGCTTACCAGTCGTCAGCGGCGACAGCGTACCTCCCTCCACGTTGGCGCTCAGCCATGTGGGCAGACCGCTTAGGCTCCAGGACTCGCTCTGCGAGCCGCGGTTCTCGATGGTAGCGGTGAACTGAGCATCCTCGGTGTCTGTCTTTGTCACGGCGATGTCGTTCTCCTGCCAGCGCAGGTTGTTCTGCTGCACGAAGACGCTCCAGGTGATGGGCAGGGCGGCGTTGCCGTTGATGTCCCTCACGTTCTTGGCGGTGATGTAGATGTTGCATCCCTCTATCTTGGCGGGCTGTTCCTCGAGGTTCACCTTGATCTGTCGCTCGCTGGCCACGAAGGAGAACTGCACGCTCTCCATGGTCGGTGCGGGCTTCAGGGCAGCAGTGTTGTCCTTGCTGGCGGTGCCTGTGGTGGTGGCGGCGCCCTCGGTGTAGAAGGCGATGTTTCCGGCCTGCTTCTCTGTGACGTCAGACAACGTAGCGGTTGATACGAGCTGGTTGTACGAGTCGAGGACGAAACTCTCCATTGGGTAGTAGGCCACGAGACCCGTCTCGTCGGTCTTTACGCGCTGATGCATCGTGTTCCTGATGACGTCGGCCGTGCGGCGTCCCTTCCAGATGCGCACCTCGTCGATGGCACCCTTCAGCATCTGGTCGTAGGTGTAGAGCCCCTGCCCGTCGAGGCTGGTGCGGTGGCTGCCCAGCATCAGCCTGTCGCCGTAGAGGGCGGGCATGGCCGAGCTGGCGAGCTGCTTGCGCTGCTGTCCGTCGACGTAGATGATGCCGCTGCCGTTGGTGCTCTTCAACACGTTCACGGCCACATGGTGCCACTGACCGTCGCGCAGGTCGGTGCTCATCACCTCGACGGGAGAACCGCCGAGGGCGAGCTCCATCTTGCCATTAGCGTTGAGGCGCAGGTCCATGACCTGCGAGCTGAGGATGGAAGCGGTGGTGGTGTTGCTCTTGTCGGCCTTGAACCAAGCCTCGATGAGGTAGTCCTCCGAGGCCGTGGTGTTCAGTGCGCCGATGTTGAGGGCAGCAGCCTTCGTGCCGTCGAGTGTCAGCGCATAGTTGTCGCCGTTTATCCACCAGGCGTTTGTGCCGGGCAGCGTCATGTTGCGGCTGCGGGCACGGTCGGTGGCCACGTCACCGTGACCCTCGTTCAGCTGCCAGTAGCCGATGAGGCCGTTGGTGAATTGGCTTTTCGTGGTGTACATGTCGGCCTGGGCCTCGGCCATGGAGCGGGCGCTGTTCCAGAAGGCCAGCTCCTGTACCTTGGCGGTCAGGTTCTCACCGCCAACGCTGACGGGGCCGTTGCCCTCGTAGGCGGGCAGTTCGGCGTTAGACAGCAGCGAGACGGTCTCGGCATCCTTGGCGTAGCCAGCGCTGACCGTGTTGTTCTCAGCGTCGTAGCTCACGTTCAGGTACATCCACTTGCCAGCAGGCAGGGTGGCCGAAGAGGTGGCCTTGGTGCCGTTAACGGCTGCCACGAGCTTGCCGCCCTCTATGGCGACGGTGAAGTTCTGATCCTTGGTGCCATGCATCAGCAGACGGCCGTCGGTGCTGTAGTTCACCCACAGGCTGGCGCTGAACGACTTGCCGCTCAGGTCTATTGTACCCTCGGTCTTGGCGGCGTTCTCGCCTGTCAGGCTCAGAGCAACGTCATGAGCCACCTCGCTCTCGTTCAGAACGCCCACTACGTCGAAGTTAGTGGTCTTCGACAGAATGCCGCTTTTGATGTCCTCGTTGAAGGTGATGGTGAGGTCGTCGCCGCTGCTCAGGATGCCGCTCGCTGGCGAAGGTGTTGCCATGAGCTGTGGTCGGGCCATGTCGCGGACGATGGTCAGCTCCTGGCTCTCGTTGTTTACCTCAACACCGCCCTGGTCGCAAACCGTGATGGCGCGGAACACGTAGGTCTGGTCGCTGAAGTCGCTCTGACGAAGGTCGATAACATAGTTCAGCTTGCTCGTTCCCTCGAGGGCTGGAAGCAGAAGCAGGTTCGCATCATGGGCCACCTTCTCCTCGTCCTTGGTGTATTCCTGAAGGGTCTTGAAGTTAGCATCGTTCTGACCCTTGTACTGCAGTCGGATGCCCGTCAGAGAGGCCATCGAGTAGTTGTAGCCGCTGATGGACAGTGTCTGCGCCGTCTCGGTGTCGGTGTTGACAAGGCTGTGGGTAGCAGCCAGCTGCACATCAGAGCAAGTGGGCTGGAAGAAAAACGAAACCATCGTCGTGTCGGCAATCTCCGGGAACACGCCCGTGTTATCGGCCTGGCAGGTTGACGATATGCGGAGCATGATGTCCTCGTAGTTCAGGACGTCGGGGTTCGACTGCTCCACGGTGAACGTCTTCGTCATGGTCTCGCCGGAGGGTACCAGGATGGTACGGCCCTTGTTGATGTTCACACCGTCCATCTTGACAATCAGTCCGTCGGGGTTCGACGTGTCGACCACGTTCAGGTTGTACCATACGTCCTCGCCAGTGTCACTGTTGTTGCGCAGATAGACCTTGAAGGTGCCTGTGCCGCCGGCGGGTATGCCGGTGATGAGCTGAGAGGCAGCCTCAATCTCGGGCTTCTCAATCTGAACAGTCTTCTCTGAGATGACGGTGCCAGGCTCGTAGTACTTCGTCTGAATCTCGTCCTCGTAGGGGCAGCTGGTGGCGCCGCCACGAGTGTAGAAGATGGGGCCGTAGTTGTCGGGAGCGTTGAACACGTCGACCGACAGATAGTCGTCGTCGCCGCTCTCAGCAATCGTGAAGCTGAAGCCGGTCGTCTTCTCGTCGGTATTCACGTAGGTCGTGGAGGCAGAATAGTTGCTATAGATTTCAATCTTCATCTCAAAGCCGTTGCCGTCCTGGTCTAACTTACCGGAATCGGAGAACACGGCGTTAATCTCCTCCGTATTCTCGAACGAGTGGCTGTCCACGTCCGTCACCTCGGTGGTGCGTGTGAGGGCTCCGCCGGCGTCTATGGTGTAGTTGTCGATGAGATACTCGTCGCGGTTCTTGATGGCCAGCACCTTCGCTTCCTCATTACGTGCCAGCTGCTTGCGCCAGCCCTTGATCTGTTCGTTGTAGAACTGCACCATGTCCTGATAGATCTCGCCTGACGTCTTCCAGTCTTCCGGCAGAATCATCCAGTACGACGGGCCGCGGAAGATGCCGTCGGCATCTGTTCCCTTCGCCATCTCCTTGGCCGCGCTGCCCCAGACCGTCTTGTCGCTGTTGTTCGTTCCGAACTTCTCGTCGGTCTTCTGAAGCGTGGTCACGTAGAGCGGGTTCTCACCCTTGGCGGGATGTGCCACGGCGGCGGGGTCGGCGACGACGATGAGGAGGCTGTCGCGCAGCTTCTCATAGTCGGGGATGAGCCGGTTCTCAATGTAGTGCTGTGTGTGCATGAAGGTGGTGCCGAACTGCTCGCCGGCGCTGAAGCCGTCCTCCATCGCCAGCTCGTAGCTGCCGCTCACCTCGTTCTTCTTCACCTTGACGACATGGCATGCGCCGAAGATGGTGTTCTTCGACACGCCGATGAACAGGTCGCCCGGGGCTCCCACGAAGTCGGGCTCTGCGCTCGTCGTGATGTCCTCGTTGAGTACGGTGGTGTGTGCCCACGAATTGTTGGTGCCCACGGTGGCGCTCGTCTCCAGCGAGCCGCCTGTCTGTCCGCTGACGGTGCTCTCGGTGATGACGGCGACGCCGACGCCGTTGGCCGTCTTTATCTGTATGGCGCCGTTGGTGAAGTACTCAAAGGAGCCGCCCGCCTTGGCGCTGATGCTCAGCGTGCCCTCCTCGGTGTGAGAGGTGCCCTTCGAATAGGTGATGCTGGAGCCGGTGCCGGGCGGGTCGCGCAGCACCATCAGCACCTGGTCGGGAGCCTGCGTGGTGAAGTTGTTGCCCGTGGAGATGGCACCCAGCACGATGGCCTTGAACGTGGCGTTGCCCTCCCAGCTGAGCCAGGTGCCGCCGTTCTCGAAGGCTATCGACAGCCCACGGGTGAAGGGCGCCTGGATGTTGGGCAGGCCAGCCGTGAAGGTATACGAGAGGCAGCCCAGGGAGTCGAGGGTGAACTCCTTCTCGTTGCCCTCGACGATGGAGCCGTCGGCCAGGCTCACCATGACGCCCGTGGCATACTGGTTCTCAATCTTCACCTGCTTCTCGGCCAGGGGCACGAGGTCTTCGAGGGCCGGCGTCACGTCGCGGTTCTCATAGCGCTCGTAGGCATGGAGCTGGTAGGTGTAGATGCCCATCTCCTGATAGACGGGGTAGCCGAAGGTGTAGCTGATGGCGCCGTCGGCCGTGGTGTAGAGGTCGATGTCGGCCTCCTTGCCGTCGAGCCCTTTTACGCGTAGGCTCCTGTCGCCGAAGCCGCCGTCGGCGTTCTCCATGAGGTCGATGATGCTCTTGCTCTTATACGCTATCTTGGCGCTGGCCACATACTGGAACTCCTCGTCGCTGCCGGCCAGGGTGTCGGTGAGCACGCGCGTGGGGTTGGTGGCGTCGATGTCGGGGAGGTTGCTGAAGGTGATGTCCTTGTTAGACGGTATCTCGACGCTCTCCACGGTGTACTTCAGCGGCAGCAGCTCGGCCACCCACTCGCCCGTCTCGCCGTCGGTCTCGATGGTCACCTTGTTGGCACCCTTTGCCACGTAGGCCTTGCTGCCCATGTTGTCGGGGGCGTCGAAGTCGCGCTGACTGGTGGTGTTGTTGTCCCAGCTGACGGGCGTGCCCTGCTCGGTGGCGTTGATGAAGTATTTCTCGCTGTTGGCGTAGGTGAGCGTGAGGCGGGCCTTGCCGCGTGAAGCGGGTGCCCACGCTGTCGGGGTCGGCGGGGAAGCGGCCGTTGCCGGCAAAGACGTGGCCGCTCTTCTTCACCTGCAGGAAGTGGTCGCCGATGGGGACGTCGACGCTGAACTCACCGTCGGCGTTGGTCTTGATGGCCTCGCCGTCACGGGCGGCCAGGTTGCCGTCGACATAGACCAGGACATCCTCGACGGGGATGTTGGTCCCGTCGTAGACCACGCGGCCGCTGACGGGGAAGGAAGAGACGTCCTCGAAGTTCACGCCGCTGTAAGAGAGGGAGTTGAGGTTGAAGAAGCGGCTCTCGTTGTTGGGGTTGAAGCGGTGGACGCCCAGCGTGGGGGTGATGGTGTAGCTGGTGCCCTCGCCCTGGAAGGGTATGCCGCGGAGCATGTAGTTGCCGTCCTTGTCGGTGTAGGTCATGAGGCTCAGCTGCGCCTCGCTGGGGACGACGTCCTTCTCGCTCTTGGCGGCGACGTTCGTCGTGGCGTGGTGGCCGTTGCTCACGCCGTTCTGCTTGCTGAAGTCGTAGGCGATGGTCTGGCTGGCCAGTCCCTCGTCCAGCGGCCAATAGACCTGCAGGCCCTCCTCAGAGCCGTTGAGCGTGTGGTTGTAGTTCTTCTCCAGCTCGCTGTGGCTAAGGGCGCGGTTGAACACGCGGAACTCGTCGATATAGCCGTTATAGCAGACGGCGGCCTTGCGTGCTGCCCAGTTGGCGATGCCGAACATGCCGCCGGCATTCGCCACCTGACCGTCGTTCATCGCCTTGGTGGCCGTCGACACCCTGGCGGGGGTGCTGCCGTTCTGGCTGTAGACGGTGATGAGACTGGCCGATTTCTCATAGGTCATGGCCACGTTGGTCCACTGGTCGTAAGGAGCGAAGATGGTGTCGCTCAGCGTGGCGGCGCTGTTGTTCAGGCCGACAACGACCATGGCCCGCTTAGCGTCGACCTTCTGCAGTTCGATGAAGATGGCACGGGGAACATCGAAGAACACGACGGCCTCCTCATGACGATTCATCTCCGATGACGGGTTGATCCACATCTGAACGGTGAAGTCGCTGCCGAAGATGTTCACCAGGTCGTCGGAAGTGGTGGTGCAGGTAAGGCCCGAACCGCCGGTGGAGGTGTTGGCGCTGCCGTCGAAGCGCAGCGAGCGGTTGCTCTTCACGCTCTCGCCGTCGGCATTGTTGGCGCCCAGCGTAATCTTAACACCCTCGACAGCGGTGCCCGAGCCGTAGGTGATGCGGCCGCTGACCACACCGGTGGCCAGGCAGAAGCCGTCGGTCTTCTTGGGAGTGCCCTCATAGCGCACACCCTCATACATGTCGAAAATCTTCAGACGATACTCGTTGAACGAGCCCGGCTGGGCAGTATTGTCGTCATAGCTGTAAGTGCTCGAGGTGCCCGAGGTGGTGTAGATGTCGGCCCACATGTTCTCGCTGGTGCTGCCCAGGGGACGGCGCTGAAGGCTGAAGTAAGTGGGCTCGGTACCTACCTGGTTGACGGTCCAGCTGAGCTTCACCGAGGTGCTGTAGTTGCCACGAGAAGCGGTGAAGCTCGTCAGGCTGGAGCCGGTGGTCACCGTGGCCGTCTCGGGAGAGCTGTAGACGTCCTGGTCCTGCACGTTGATTTTCACCCGATACTGGTAGGGCTTGTGTGTCTGCACATTGGCGTCGGTATAGCTGCCGCTCGTCGTCGAAGAGCTGGTGATGTAGTCTGTCCGGAGGTCGGTCCATGTCGAGCCGCCGTCGTCACTGCGCTGCACATAGAGCTTATAGGTCTTCGAGGTGCTGGCATCCTTGATTTCGTTGTGGCTCCAGTTGAAGGTGATCTTTCCTTCGTTCACCTCGGTAGAAAGGTTGGAGAAGGCGAAGTCGCGGTTCAGGGTGTAGCGCACGAACGAGCTGAGCCCTTCGGCATCGCCCTCGCTGTTGATGGTCCATCCCTTAGGCTGGTAGCACACGGTGTAGGTATAGGTGGTGCCGTAGGTGAGGTCGCCCTTTGTGTCGGTAAAGGTATATGTGCCGTTGGCCGTCTCGCCCAGCTTTACCTGCGATGAGGCATTGCCGGTAATCTTGCGGTAGATGATCCATTTGCCGTCGGTGGCCGTGTTGGAGTCGTAGGCATCACGCTTCCAGCTGATGGTCACATTCTTGCTGTAGGTGTTGTAGCCCGACAGCTCGACATCCGTGGGACGTGGCTGGCCGGGGATGGTGATGGCGCCGTAGTCCTTGTCGAAGCGGATGGGCTCTGTGGTGGTGCTTGCACTCGACGGTTTTTCATTCTTGTAGTACTCAAAGCGGGGATAGATGGTGACGGGCGTGTAGTTGTCGGTGACATCAAACTCGCCAGTGCCTGTCAGCGTGGAAAAAGCATTGCTGTTGGGGTCCAGCCACTTTTCCGTGCAGTCATACTTGTACATGATGGTCTGTGTGGACCAGCCTGAGTAGTTCGTGAAAGCAGGATAGTTGAACTTGATTTTCTTGTTGCTGGAGCGTGAGAAATTGGTGATGCTGATGGTCGGCATGGTCACGCTGGGCTTATCGGTGGTGAAGAGCGTCTGGTCGACTTGCTTGCCGCTGCCGTTGTTGTAGTTCCAGTAGCCCTTCCAGCCTATTTTCCACTGCTTGTCAGAGAAATTGCGCTCGATGGCTATGTCGATGGTAATCCAATAGCTCTTGTTGCCGTTCTTGTCTTTGTAAGGGTTGATGGCAGAGACGTAGACATTTGTCACGCCGCTGATGCCATAGGTCCTCGTGACGACTAACCCGTCGTATTTCTCAACAAAATTCTTGGCTTTGTCCTCGTTGTTGCTGCCTACTTCGTAATAGCCAGAGAGCAATTCCTTGAACGAGCAGAGCTGCATGCCGTCGATCATGAGGACAGTCTTTCCGCTTCCGCCGACGTTGTCGCCTCGCCAGAAGAAGTTGTCGCCGCCATAGTCGAAGAACATGACATCGAACGAATAATGGAGCGTGCCGTTGATCGACACCGATTTCGAGAAGTTCACGAAGTCGGGGCCGTATGCTCCGGCCCAGGCCCCTTGCCCCAAGAAGAGCAGCATCAGGGGCGCCAGGCAGCGCCGCAATGCCCGTCCGAGGCACGGTGTCAGCGTCCCTATCGGAACGTTACGCCAATTGAACAATAGTTTTTTTGTTTCCATAATTGAATGGTTGGTTAAAGAATAGTGTTATGTATAGATAATTTCTATTAATCTCTTATGTATAGATAATTTGGCTCTACAAGAATTAGTGCGGATGAGACGCACTATTCATGCTTGCTTGTAGAGATAAGTGCCACTTTCCTCTGGGATAAGTGGCACTTATCTGACAGATAAGAGGCAC
>OCTX014525378.1_pt1 | contig 15838 bp, 7 predicted proteins | sample 1539691 | NCBI WGS metagenome assembly OCTX01 (sample SAMN02144231, study PRJEB22623) | gut metagenome | biome: sheep rumen | host: Ovis aries | place: New Zealand | reverse complement strand
ATGGTTATCAAACTTTTATGCGATTATTACAAACAAGGCGTGGTAACAGGCAAGAACTATGGCACTTATGCCGGCAAATATTTTGACACTCCGGAGAACCAGTAATTCTCTGAAGTAGCAGAAATGATTATTAGAAGATATCTTATTAACTACAATTCAAAAGTGCACACGGACTTATAGTGCATAAGATTATGGCAGCAGAAAAATACAGTCAAAAGTGTTCCCGGTGTGGGAAATGGTTTGAAGTACACGTTACTACGATGGGGGTACCCGGTGGAAAAGAGAAAGAAGAAGTCAATTGTCCGTATTGCCATTCTGAAGAAGGTTATAGAATGACGGATGGATTTGTCTATACATATAAAATAGAACCTCAACCGGAACCATAATAATTTAATGAAACCTCCTTTTTGTCCCTGCGAAACCTTGAAAAAAGAAAATAGGAAAAATTAGGAATAAGTAGAGCGACGTTACGTATCGAGACCGCAGGCGGCGAACAGGTAGGTCAATTTATTGTTGAATAAAAAGAAAAATGAAAAATTATTTGGCGGTGTGAAGAATCCCAACATTTTCCCAAGTGCAAAAATTGCTCATGTCGAAAATTTGTAGTACCTTTGCACCGTCAAATAGTACTTTTATAAGTACTAACTTTAAATTAAAGATCTTATGAAACGTTATTTTATACTATTGGCATTGGTACTATTTGCAATCAATTCCTATTCAACTCCGGTCACTATTTATCCCGGTCTTACTTTGGAAGAGAATAGTGGTACATATTATGTTCATTTTGAAATGCCGAAATATGAGATAGTAACAGACACTTTTACCGTCACTCATCCCACACCACTTCCTACAAACCAATTGGGACATGCGCAAGGAGACTATTATTTTTCAAGAGTTGAGCCTGTCGAGGATGATTATTTTGACTATCTGAGTGTAGATGGGCGTCCAGAGCTACCCTTCTATTCGTTGAACTTATTAATGCCTCTTGATGGAGGTGATTATATGGTGGGAAATATCAATATAATAAGTGCAGATACGATAAAATTGCCATATCCATATACTCCTTCACAGGCAGAGAACTATACTTTTGAGGACTTTTCGTTCGATGCAAGTTACTATGTATCATACAACAATACGTGGTATTGGGATGAGTGCGCAGCTGATACTATTTGGTATCGAAATTCAAAGGGTTTTACATTTTCTGTTTTTCCATGCCATTATGAGCCTTCAGGACAAGAATTAGTGGTTGTTACAGAAGCAGAATATGAGATAATACATAATGGGTCATATTTGACAGGTTCCTATCTGGAATACATGCTAAGCCAGGATCGTTCATTCTATTTCTTCTATGATAATTTTGTAGGATTCACGGAACCGTATCCACTGATTAATGGCGATGAATATCTCATTATTACGGCAGATGCATGGAATAATACGACGGAAATAGCAGATTTTATTCATCATAAAGAGTCATTAGGTTATCACGTAACTAAGACTCCTTTACACGATATTGGCTATGACTCGGAAAGCATCCGAAAATATATCAAAGAAGAATATGAAACCAATAATACAAAATTCGTTCTATTGGTTGGAAATGTAGGGGATACAGATTCGCTGGCTTTTTCCGACGGCGTTCAGGAAGATGATTATAATCCGCCAACCGATATATATTATTCGTGCTTAAGCAAGGACGATATTAATGATCAGTGGAAAGATTACAGTCCTACGGTGTTTGTGGGAAGATGGCCCATACAGGATGGTACGCAACTCAGAAATATTGTAAACAAAACAATTGCAAGCGATTTATATTTGGGACATGCACTAATTCATAATGGAAGGAGCAAAATAGCTCTCTTTTCTGGTGAGGATTCTAACATATATTTAAGAAATTATTGGTACAATGATTGTAAATATATATATAATCACATTGTCCAAAATTATAGTTACTATACGGGGTGTGTTCATGACGGTCGTTCTTCTACTATGAATTTGGATACGATGAAGCGATGTATGGAGATAGTAGACAACCCTGCGTGGATGTTTGTTTATAATGGGCATGGTTGGAACACATGGATTGCTACTCCTTACTGCTGGTATAACTTTGATATTAACTATATAGTAACAAGCACATTGGATTTTCAGCCTTTCGGTTTTGGATTCTCATGTTTGACAGGTAATATTTATGCAAGTGAAAATTTTGCCAGATCATGGTTAACGGAGCAAAATGGAGGAATTACTTATTTGGGATCAACTACAATGTCTACAAACGTGTGCAATAGATATTTTTCCCGAAAAATGTTTAACCAATTAAAAGGACGTCCAAACATGACAATAGGAGAATTTGTCGGTAATGCAAAGGCAAAGTACTACAATCCGGACAAAGTAATCTGGCGGCGCAGAGAGGCAAAAAAATATGTATTGTACGGAGACCCGAGTTTGTACTTGTTTGGTTTAGATATTCAGTATAATCAGCCATACAATATCCAGAAACGCTTACAGCAAGGTGATGAGGAATTTGTTGGTGATATTATTTCAGTTAACATTTATTCTATGACAGGACAATTATTACGTGCTTGTAATGGTGATAAACCAAACACGCAAGGACTACCAGCCGGAACATATATGGTTGTGTATAACTCAAGCAATAATAGTATAACTAAAAAATTTGTATTACAATGAAAACGAAACTATTTTTGATTGGCCTTATTATGGCTGCTGTGTGTTTTTCTTCGTGTGAACCAAGAAATGATGGCGCTGACGGCAAACTCACGGAAAAAGATCTGAATAATTATATCGCTGCACTTTCACATTACTATCCCTATACTATAAACGATGATTTTATCTTCAGGAATGAAAAGTCGGGAGAAAAATGGGAAAATAAACCATTTGTCTATGATGGAGATAGTATTTATCCAGAAGTTGAAATCTGGTTGTGCAACGATCCAAAGGCATCTTGTTATGGAGACAGAGTGGCTCATATATATTCCTATTTCATAGAAAATGGGGTTTCGCGATACGAATATGCCCCAAGTCGCGTAGCTACTTTTATTGCCAAGGCTGGCTCTGTAGATATGGATATCACATGGGATGTTTATCTTTCTTTTGGAGCAAATGATTATTATCAAGGATTCTACAGGGTTAGTTGTTTGCCGAAAGAAGTATTAGCGCAACTGACAGATACCATTATTATTCCCATTCAGCGACAAGGCACTGTAAGCGGAGACATTGCCGCACCCGATGGTGCTTATGCTCGTATTGTCAAAGACCAAGGGCTGTCAGATTTCTCTACTGATGGCATTACAATTTGGCGTCGTGTGGAGGAATAGTTTTTCCTTTTGCAACAATAAAGAAAATTGTATTACAATGAAAACTAAATTATTTCTGATAAGCCTCATAGGCACTTTTGCATTATTGACCGCGTGTACACCGGTCCCCGAATTAAATGAAGTAACACCGAAAACATGTGTTGTCGCCCTTTCGAAGTATTTTCCGTATTCGACAGACGAAAAGTTCATTTTTGTCAACGAGAGCCTGAATCATAGAATTGAGGCAAAGGCCTATGATGCATATAAGCAAGGTATCTATCCGCAGACAATTGTCGAAGCAGACCAAGGGGAAGAGGGGGAATGGAGCAGTTCCGTTCATGCATATATGTTTAACACTCAGATTAATCCGGATAGTTTGTCTTGGACTCATTATTGGGTGGAACGTATATCTGCGTGGATATACAATACTCCGTCAGAAAGCGTAGCCCCCATCTGGCTGGTGTGGGGGATGAGTTTCCGCTTAAGTATGCGTAAACCGCAAGAGTACTTTACTGCCTATTGGGATGTGCATTGCAAGCCGTCCGAACTGGCTTCCTTGTTGACGGATACCATCTCGATGCCTATTCAAACGATTGTCAGCCCGGATATGGATACTACGATTGTTGATGGCGCGTGTGTTCATATTGTAAGGGACAAAGGCATTGTCGATTTCTCCTTGGATGGCAAAACCTTCTGGCGACGTGTGAAAGAATAGAATAACAATTTAGATATTTTACCACTAATTATTCGCACAAATCGAAAAAAAACAATAAATTTGCAGTTGATTTAAATGACAGTATTTGCGTATGTTCACAATAGGATACCGTATTAGAAATTCGATATCGGTCATTGATATCTGTTTCTGAAAATCCAGTGAAATAGTTGAAGTAAAAATAATACACAATGAAACTAATCAATAAAACAAATCTATGTATAATGTCAATGGAATTAATATTCATATTGGCGTTTATCAAAAGTATTGATATTCCAGTTTATTTTGGACCAGACTGGGAATTTGTCGGATGGGGTAATCTGTTTCTGGATCGGCCAAGGAATTTTGTAGCCCTCTTTTGCCTGTTGGGATTCCTGTGGAGTCAATGTGTGTATTGGATGCTGCGCCATAAGTTAAAAGGCTCGCCGGACACGCTGCCAGTAAAAATCCAGAATATTGAAAACAAGGATGCTGAATACATGTCATTACTATTTACCATTTTGACAATAGTGAGTTTTGATTTTGGCAATATAAGGGATATTATTGTTTTTGCTGTGATATTCCTTATGTATTGTGTCATTCTGAAAAGAACGGATTGGTATGCAGCCAGTCCGATATTGGCTTTAAAAGGATTTCACCTCTATGCGGGGAAAACAGACCAATTGCCGAAGGGGACGTTATTTCTCACAAACGAAGAGATATCTCCAGATACGGATGTGACTCGGCCGTATCTGCAAATATCGAAAACAGTCTGTTGGCTCTACCCGAATGCATGATTGTATAACACCTTAAATAATTTAATTATGACGAAAGAAACATTACAAGCCAAATTAGATGAGCTAATTGCCCAACAAGAATGCGGGATGAACTTGTATTTCATCCTACATCAACAAGATGAATATATATTGAAGAAAGCAAATGTCCGCTATGATGCATTTGATCCTATAAAAGAAGTCCTGCGCGATAATCTGATTCAACTTCGACAAATGATGGATGAACCCACCTTCGCGGTGTTAAATCTATCAGGAGCTGAGGATAGAAAAAATGTAATCTATCAATATGATTTAGCCGAAGAACTCCGTCCGATATCGTTGATGAAAGAGGTGGATATAAACTTGTTCAACGATGGATACTTCACTGCGAATAACAATCGTGTATTCAATTTTGATACCGATAACTTTGAAGATGTGGATGCCTGGGTTGCTAGTTATGGCGTGGAAGGAAATCATATCATTATCTATCGTAAAACCTTTTCCGTCAATCTTTTGAAACAAGGGCGCAACTTGTTCATCTTTAAAGATGCAGAGCAAATTGATATTGTAAAAGATGATATCTTTAGAATTGATGGAAAAATAGATTTCTTCCTCTTAGATAATACGGCCTTGATATACAATATCTCCATATTGGAGAAGTTCAACGACTTCAAGGATATCGTACAGCGCTCCGCACGTAGTTCAATACAGCAGATTGCTGCAGTGGATTTGGTCGAGGATATTGCTAAACTACGGGAGAGAGCTGAAAGTGACATCTCATTTGCTAGAAAGTTAATCAAGGTAACAACCAATGCATTAATTTTAAATGTGGTTGACAAAGAAAGGATAATTCAATTCGCGAGGGAACATGCTTACCTTTCGAGAAGGCTGAAAGTCTCTGCTGATAATAAATTTGAATTAGAAAAGAAATCAGCACAAAATCTGTTTATCCAGTTATTGGACGATGCTTTTCTGCATTCCGAATTATCCAGCAATGACTATCTCTCTCCGGGAAAGGATATTCTCCGGACGGAAGAGGCACAGGAGGCCTAATGAAGTTCTAAAAGAAGGCACTTTTACATATTGAGAAATAAAAGACCTACACCCTCCAAGGTCAGCAGGTGGAATAAGATTTAAATAAGACTCAAGTAAGAGGCAACTCGTGGTCATTTTCGATTTGAGCATTAAAAATGCACTTTTCTCTTGCGAGATTCGAAAAATCTTCGTACCTTTGGAGCGTGAATAACATCAATTAAGATTATCATGAGAAAAATTCTTTTATCCACTTGCGCACTTTTACTCTTGTATTTTGGTCTTTGGGCCTCCGAAACACCGGATATATGGTATCGCCCGGATTCGTTAATCTCCCTGCCGCAGGAAGATTCTATCCCATGGACGGACGAATATACCGTTTTTGCCGTTCTGCGTAGTATGGAAGCGGATAGTATAGAAAACCTATGGAGCTTCTCCGAGAACGACACCATCGTGAATGCTGTTCTTACGAAAGGCCTGTATATACCTGCTGGTCTTCTCCTGTCCCGCAATCCGCGTGATTTCTCGCGTTGGTGCATCTATGCCTATCATAGCGGTATCCGATTAGATAGTACGAAGACGCATACGTTTCGGTTAGGCGAACAACTGGTGACGAGACAAGATAGTGCAGGCTTCTTCATCGATACACTGCATGCAAAAATAGAAACTGAGGAGTTGGCTTATTTTAAGGGGAATGTCTCCAAACATATCTTGGGTTCGTTCCAAACATATCTTGCGCTCAAATATGGCATTACGCTTGATTATGCTCCATACATATCTCAAACAGGGGATACTTTGTGGCATCCTGCACAAGATGATAACTTTTATCATCACGTTTTGGGTATAGGCTGTGACACGGTGTATGATTGGCAGAGCATACTATCATATAGCAAAGAGCAAACTGTACTTTATATCCGGACCGATAGTATGGCTCCGAATGAATATATCTTGTTAGGGGATAATAATGGTGATCTGGGCTGGCGACCGGAATTCGGTGGCAAATCGGTCTTACGGAGGGAGTGGCGGATGAGGCAGTCTGTTAAACAGCCTAAACGGATACACCTTATGCTCCGGTTAGCGGGATTGGATGAACCGGCAGACTCTGTTCGGTTGGTGACAACGGATGTTGATGGAGGCAATATACATACTTTTTTGCCGGATAGTATTGTCGGAGATAGTATAGGTTATTTTACATTAAATGGAATAGACACTCTCTCCCATCTTCGGTTCTACGGGGTGATTACTAACCCTATACATAGGAATAAGAATAGGAATCAATCTGGCTTAGACACCTCCGCCAATACAGATATCCATTTCGATGCAGAAAGTAACACTATTGCTATTGATAACTATCCGGAAGGTCAGGTGTTTGTGTTATACCTATATGACCCTACCGGGAAGTATGTATCGTCTCTCTCAAGCATGAGCCCTGTTGATGTCAGTATGCTGCCGAGCAGTATTTTCTATGTTGAGGTTACGGCAAACGACCATATCGTAGGGGCGATACCTCTGCCTGCTAATATGTACAAATAATCTGCCCTTGAAACACCTCCTTTCCATATTATCTCTTCTATGCGTATGCAGCATGGAATCCTATAAAGTACGTTGATCCGGATGGTTGTTTTTCAATGGAAAATATAGATGGGGGTACTAACTATGAGACAATATTAGTATTACCCTCGGAATCCGTAAGAAAAGACATGGTATTCTATGATGTAAAAAACATCTTATATATGAAACGCTTTACTCACATCGCGCTATTAGCACTAACCCTCATGGCAGCCCCTGTAACGGCAGAAACATCTGTACCTGCAGACGCACGTTCTGTTTCTTCCCTCCGGCCCTATTCGGGCATATTCTCATATACTGCCTTGTCACCCGTTCGTATTGAAACGGAAGGCTTTGCCTTGAAGACGGATAGCGGCAGTTTAAAATACGATATAGATATCCGTGTAACGAAACTTCCCTACAAAGGAGGTACTGCCATGCGCTCGAATATGGTGAATGTCTCCGCACATAGTGACGGCATACGGTTATTGCCTAATGGTGAACATTTCTCCGAAGCAAGTCCGGCTCTTATTACGCTATCATATGACCCCGACCGTCTGCCGGTAGGCTACCAACCGAAAGACATATATACCTATTATTGTGATGATGGGCGTAATTGGTTTCGTCTGGAACGCGTATCTGTAGATACTGCCGCACATACTATCACCTCCTATACCACTCACTTCACCGATTTCGCCAATGCCGTCATCAAAGTTCCTGAGATGCCGGAAAGCAAAGCGTTCGTTCCGACAGCAATGACTGATTTGCCTGATGCCGATCCTATGCACGGCATTCCGATGATAGAGGTTCCCACGCCCAATAATAAGGGAACGGCAGAACTGACCTATCCTATAGAACTGCCTAAAGGAAGACGTGGGTTGCAACCCAACGTGGATTTGCACTACTCTAGCGCTGGCGGCAATGGTATATTAGGAGTCGGATGGAGCCTCTCCACCCCTGCCATCACGATTGATACGCGCTGGGGAGTCCCTAGATATAATCTCCTTTATGAAACAGAACAATACTTAGTTAACGGAGCAACGGTCTTACTGCGCAATCAGGATGGTACTGCTATTGCTTTGCCGTATCAGGATAGCATTTTTCAAGAACGTCAAAAAGGGATAGTTCGTTTTTCGGCAAGGGATACCAAAAACCAAGACCTTGTACATCGTATTGGGACCGATCCCACTAATTATTGGTGGGCGGTAACCGACAAAAATGGAGTCGTGACATATTATGGCCGTAAGTTTGATCCCAAGCATCCGGAAGATGAATCACTGGATGATAATAGTATCGTTAAAACAACATCTGGTTCAATCGCCTATTGGGCTGCTACTGCCAGCATAGATGCATATGGCAACTATATCAAATATACCAATGAAAAGAAAGGTAATACTATATATGTGCGGCAGATAGACTATACAGGTAATATCTATTACAAGATTGACCCTTCATTCAGGGTTTGTATGAGCTACAAAGATCGTTCAGACCAATCATCTTCCGGGCGATTGGGTGTCTTGCAAACCACAGGTAGTTTACTTTGTCATTTATTGGTCCAATACCATGATCCCGGCAGAAAGGAACCTGATTATACGGATAATATTGCTGCCTATTTCATGCGATATTCCGGTCCCTCTGAACAGACGTTATTCAAAAGCCGCTTAGAAGAAGTGGTTATGCTGGATTCCGTACACGATTTAATATTAGATGATGTATGTGATCTAGATGATATAATAAAAGAATTCGATAAACGTAATCTATTATCGGATGATTGGATTGCAGAGGCTCAAGCCGAGGGTCGTTATGTATTGGCTGAGGAGATTATAAGGGCTGTCAGAGAACCATATGGTGCTAGTATTCCAGCCAGCACGACTCGCTTTTCTTATGCATCGGCACCTGTAACCAGTCAACTATTTAAACCGGCTGTTGCTCTCGCAAATTCTAATGGCAAGGAACTCTCTTCTAATCAAAGTCGAAGTTGGGGGATAGGCGGAACTGCAACAGTCGGATTTGGACCAGATATAGTTACCACCTTGTTGTCCGGTGGCGGAAATTACGACTTCAGTCAAAGCAAAGGAGAGTGTAAGTCCATGCTGATGGATCTGAATGGAGATGGTTTGACGGATATTGTCTATGAGCAGAATGGATCTGTATGGTATTGTAAACAATATAAAAATGATGATAATTACGGATTCGAGAACGCTCGCCTAGTGCCCGGCTTGACGCGCTTGTCACGTGAAGTAAGCGACACGCACACCTGGGGACTACAGCTATCTTTTGGTGCCGATTTTAGTTACAGCAATCCTATCACGACATCCTATACAGATACCTATTTCTCGGATGTTAATGGAGACGGTTTGCCGGATATGATTGACGGAGACAAGATCTTAATAAATCATCTTGATCACAATAATCCGTCTTTTGAAGCATTTACAGGAGTGGAGCATAAAACTATCTCCGTGCATAATAATTATTGCCATAGTATTATTCTTGATGGAGAGGTGGATGAGCATTTGGAATGTGAGTTACGGGAGATACCGGTGATTAGTTATCCTAAACAATCTGTGTTTGGTAGTATGCCTACCTATGGATTCGGACATGATGCGGTTATTGATTCGCTTTTAGACTATCCTGATATTGAATATTCTAAAGACGAACCGGTGATTATTCCCGACCAGGAAGCTATATTCCATGAGATAGATGCTTTTACTGGTCACACCCTGGATATCCCAGATTTTGAATATCCAAGAAACTCTAATGGGGCAAAAAGTGGCATACAATGGAATGACAGTTTGATATATCGCATAGAAGGAAACAATGTTGTCGGTTACCGTTTGGAATATGTTTGCGTGCCGGTTAAAGTCGATCCGGATATTGAAACTGTACGTGTTTGGGCGGCTCCACATTCAGGTACTGTTATCATAACCGATACGATATCATTGTTAAATGTTCCTACGCTTTCTCGTGCACAATCTCGTACAGCTGACGGTGTGTCTTATTCTATCCAACTTTGCGACTCCATAACATCGGATGATGGTATTCATCTACATGCGAATAGTTACACATTGTTGCATCAGGGGGAGATAGTTGCAAATGATACTATAACCCCTCATGAGTGGTCGGAATCAGTAACTGTCAAACAAGGAGATTTATTGCTGTTCCGTTTGCGTTCGGGTGAGAATAATCGTTATGACAGGACATCATGGAGACACAGTATCCGATATAGTGATGAATCGCAAATATATGATTCCCAACGGGACTTTATTTGTACCGGAGACGGTTCTTTCCAAGCATATCAAGCAGGTGATGTTGTTTTGACATTCTCCGGAAGTAATGCTGGAACAGATCCGGTTGTATTGGGAGTGAGACATAATCAATCATCACAATTTCTTTATAAGGACACTTTGCAACATGGTGTTGTAAACATTTCTCGGCCTTTGTTCCATATGGCAGCACGTGATAGTCTGATTATTACATTGGAACCATTAAATAATAGTGTCCCGGAACCCCGATGGAGTGATATACATATTATACCTCATTTGCAGTACATTTCCGATTTTACAACAGATAGCATAGGAACAACCGTCCACGATACCGTAAGCTATTACCCGGATGTACGTATCGCACATAGTTCAAACTATACGCCATCTTCTCCATATCGTACCTTGTTTGGCCCTATGCATAAAGGTTGGGGTGCTTTTGCTTATCAAAACCTCAATAATAATAACATTATAGTCCTTGATTCGCTCGTTAATACACAACGTCTTCTCGCTAATAATTTAGCACATAATAGTGCAGATAGTTTGAGGTACTCGACTTATACACCTAATATTTCACATAGAGATAGCATCAGTAATGATTCATTGTTGTCAGAAATAGATAATGTCTTCGCAGAATCCGAGGTGTATAATCCTATTGCAGAATCCAACTATTGGGTCCCCATGAAAGCAGATTGTCATACTGAACAATGGATTGCATATGGAAATATGGGGTGTATTGGTAAAACCCTGCATAGTAATGCTCGTGAGGTAACAATGCAGGATACAATAGAAGAGATTGTGGAGTATGATAGTGCTATTCCATTTAAGGAGGGAGAAGAAAGAGTCAATAACTTTGTGCGTAAAAAAACTCAATCTATACAACATAGTATCTCAGCCGGGGCTATCTTTTATAATGAATCATTCAGTTTTGGTTCGTATAATGCAGTTGTCGATTATATGGATATGAATGGAGATGGTTATCCTGATTTTGTAGGGAAAGAGGGTATCCAGTATAGTATGCCATGGGGAGGTATAGGCAAGCTGGAGAAGGTTGATAATTTTACGCCTTTCCGAAGTACAAATGATGCTGCCGGCATAGCTTTCTCAGCCTGCCCTATTAAAGAGGAAAAGTCTATTGGAAATGGCATCCGTGATGGCAAATTCCATTTGAATGCTTCCATGGGAGCATCTATGGGAAAGGGCAATACGCATACGCGAACCCAGTATGCCGATGTAAACGCAGATGGTTTACCGGATAAAATAAATGTGGATAGTAATACTGTTCGGTATAATCTCGGCTATAGTTTTTCTGCCCCACGGCCCTTTGGTGCTGTGGTTTCCGAAGGAAGTAATGTAAATGGCGGTTTTAATGCGAATATCAGCTCCGCCATTGAGGGTATCCTTTCTTTTAAAGATTCAAAAGCATTTTCATTGGGGCAAGTTAGTATCAGTGGCGGTGTCGGAAAATCCATCTCATCCAATGAGACGAATGAACTGCTTGTTGATATCAATGGAGACGGATTACCTGACAGAATAAGAGCTTTTGACAACAATATCATAAAGGTTGCTTATAATCGTGGAAATAACAACTATAGTCAATGGAAAGAACTATCCAATATATCGTCAATAAGTAATGATGAAACGGAGTGTGTGACAAGTACACTCGGTGTAACTGGCGGAGTTGCTTTTCTTTGTGTGAAATTGAATTTCGGAGTGCAAGCCACCCCATTTGGTCTTTCTTCCTCGCATGGTAAATCCATGCTGACGGATATGGATGGAGATGGATACGTTGACTATGTGTATAAAAATACGAATAGTGGTGCTATATATGTATGCTATAACAGAATCGGTAAAGCTAATCTATTGACAGCAATTGAAAATCCGACAGGGCAGACTATTTATCTGGACTATTCACTTTCAGAACCATCATCGGCACACAAAAGCAGACAATGGAACATGACAAATATTGTCAGTCAAGCCCCCGTACATCCCATGCAGATACTTCAAAGTGATACAATCGAAATCAGGTATTCTTATCCGTATTATGATAATTATGAAAAAACGGATTATGGTTATAATTATGTACGCACAGAAGAGTTGGGGAAAAAGATTAACAGGTCCATATATAACAATCGTTCGTTGCTCCAAAATGGTGAATTAGAAGAAGATGAACTTATGGATGAGGATGGACATATGTATATTTATCGTCAGCATGGAAGTCGTTATCGCGATATAGCCACCGATTCCATAATAAACGGAGAAGATGCAATATGCGATGATGCGAATTATCGCGTGTTAGAAGATGGTTATTGGACAGAATATTATGAAGGAGAATCGGAACCAACTATAACCACACGATACAACATACAATATGATCAATATCATAATATAGTAGAATATTTAGATGAAGGTGATATATCTACTCCTGCTGATGACTGGAGGCAGGTTATAACCTATCTTGATAACAATGTCAATAATATGGTTTCGCTGCCGAAGACGGAGAAAGTCTATAATAGCTCAGGTCAACTTTTACGCAGTTCGTGGGTAAACTACAATCAATTAGGAAGTCCGGCACATATTCATTTCGAAGATTCTATTCATCATGCTGTCGCTACAACACACATTGCATATGATACCTTGGGTAATATTGTGTTTGTCATCGCCCCTGAGGATATCAATCATCTCAATAACTGGTACATGTTCTCATATGATACAGTAACATACTCCAACGTGGTGTGTATTGATAATCCGCATAAGTGTAGAACGTATACTACATATGATTATTGCTGGGGACTGCCCAAGAAAATAATCGATCCTGCAGGAAACGAAATGCATTTTATGTATGATTATAAGGGGCGGGTTGAAACAGTGCGCACACCGATAGAATTAAGCAGAGGGAATGATTATTCTGTAAAATATTCATACTATCTTTTCCAACACAATCTGGTCGTACCGGATACGCTTAAGTATACTTATGTCAAAAAAGAAATGTATGACTCACTTTTCGTTCAGCAAGAGGTGACTATTTACGATGCATACGGTAGGACTCTGCAAAAAAAGCACTACGCGGAAGTAGATGGATCTAATACTTGGGTGGTTGATGGGGCTGAAGAATGGGATGCTTTCGGAAGAGTGATTGCGTGCGAATATCCATTTGTTGCCCAACGGCTGCCGTATGAATACGAGCCGATGAATCCCACACATGCTATTGTTCAGACCTCATATGATATAATGGATCGTCCTCTGATACAGACAAATGCAGATGGTTCGACGAAAAACATATTTTATTTTTTTGAAAAAGACTCGATGGGCATTGATCGCTTTTTAACTCAAATAACTGATGAAAACGGCATTCGCACAAAGGTGCTCAAATCGCCTCAAGATTGGGTTATCCAACAAGAAGCGGGCGATAGTAGTATTACATTCTTCGAATATTCACCTATTGGTGAGCTCCTGCATAGCACAGATGCAGATGGCTATCAGACCTCTTACCAATATGATATGTTTGGTCGCTTGCAAAGCCGTTTTCACCCGGATGCTGGAGAAACAAAAATGGAATATGATCTCGCAGGAAATTTGCTTAGAAAGCAGACTGCTAATCTATACCAAACTAATGACACTATAGAATATACATATGATTATGGTAGGTTAAAAGAAATATCATATCCTCATCATGTAGAAAATAATGTTACTTTTCAATACGATTCAGCAGGTAGAGTTGCTATACGGCAGGATGGTACAGGTTCAGAAGAATTTGTTTATGACCCCATGGGTAACGTTGCCCAATCTGTACGTCGCGTTGTTATTCCGACGGAAAAACAGGCATATGTTTTCCGCACATTGTTTAAATACGATAGTTTTGGACGTATGCGCAATATTGTCTATCCGGATGGAGAGGTCGTTCATTATGGTTATACAACCGGCGGCCTTCTATGGAATGTAGCTGGATGGAAACAGGGACATACTAATGTGTATTTGTGGGGGAGAATCTATGACGAGCAAGGGCGGAAGACATATCAAATAGACGGAAACGACGTTTGGACAAAATATGTTTATAATCCACAGCGTCAATGGCTTGATTCTATGTATACAGAATTACCGGATTATAATGTATTACAAGATTTGGCGTATCGTTATGATAGTGTAGGAAATATTATAAGTATTTCACAAATTGCTCACTCTTTGCCGACATCAAGTATAGATTTGGGTGGACCATATACTAACACATATACGTACGATCGGCAGTATCGTCTCATCCAATCAAACGGGAATGATTATTTCCCATATTCGTTTAATGCTACATATTCACATGCCGGTAGAATGGGTAACAAGAATACACAGGCTTACCATCTTCAGAATAATCTGTTATTCGGATATGACAAAGCGCGTATGACTCATCAGCCAAGGACAATTTATGATTTTGATGCCGCCGAAAATGCAGCAATGTTCTGGGATCGCAATGGTAATCTTGCCCAAATAATAAGTTGCACTCAAAATTCGGCCAGATTACATGAATGGGATGAGGAAAATCGATTGAGGTTTGTCTTGGGTGATAGTTATGCTGGCTATTATGGGTATGATGCTAATGGCGAAAGAGTATATAAACTTATCGGAACGAACACTACAAGCCAACTTAATTCCGCAAATCCTTACGCGGAAGTGTTTTTTGATGATGCGGTGCTATATCCAAACCCTTATATGGTTATAACTCCCAAAGGCTACACCAAGCACTACTATGCCGGCACGGAGCGCCTTGCAACGGTGATAGGTCGTGGCGGATTTTCAGACTTAATCACTCCGATAGAAACACTAAGTTCACAAGAAGTTGACGATATTGTGAACCCGTTCTACACACATTACGGACACCATACATATGATCCGTTTTATTATGAAGATGCATTAAGTTCTGTAGTAGTCACGGAGAATATAGCGGGGATACAACAACAAGATCTGCAATATCAGTGTCAGCCAATCGCTCTGGAATTCGTAGAGGCTCTTGCTGCAAATGATATCCTGATTAATGCAATTTATGATAACGAACAGGTAAATGATATAGAAACTGAAATCTATTTCTACCATGGAGACCATTTGGGCTCTGCCAACTGGATAACGGATGCCTATGGTGAGGCAATCCAATATATCCACTATGCTCCATATGGTGAACTTATTGATAATCAGATGTCCTACTTGTATGATGAACGATACAAGTTCACGGGCAAGGAACGTGAT
>OCTX012272861.1_pt1 | contig 15840 bp, 9 predicted proteins | sample 1539691 | NCBI WGS metagenome assembly OCTX01 (sample SAMN02144231, study PRJEB22623) | gut metagenome | biome: sheep rumen | host: Ovis aries | place: New Zealand | reverse complement strand
GAAAATTGACAAATGACTGTCTCTATGCTAAAAAGTACATGTAGAATTGTTTAATTTGAGGCCAAAAGCAGGACAGAATAGTCATTCTGTAAAGCTCCCTGGGGTATTGGATGCGGGTACTGCATCAGAAAGGCAGGGCGGCAGGATAAGGAAAGCAAAATGATAGATTTCAGGGATAAAATCATCGGTCTGGGAAAAGTAAACAGAAAAAGGCAGCCGGTGACCGAAGAGAATGAACTCAGACATCTGGACCGGATCAGGCTTATGGAGCTGATCGTTGACCAGAAGAAAAAGATAGAAGAGCTGGAGAAGAGGCTGGAAGAAGCAAACAGCCGCCTGGAATCCAGGACCATCCGGCTTGATATAGAAAATGTAGGAGAGAAAAAGGACCTGTCCAGGGCGCTCAGGACGGCCCTTAGAGAAGTGGAGGGCACTTTTGGAACAGACTAAACAGGAAAACCTGATGGATATAGGAGCCGAGCACTGGGAAGAAGAACTCGGCCGCCTGAAATACAGACGCAGGTTCATCCAGACCATGTACAGCACCATCGGCATGCTGATCACGGTATCGGCAGCGGCCATCCTGGTAGCGGTTCTGCTTCTTCCGGTTCTCCGCATTTACGGAACATCTATGACCCCGACCCTGACGGAAGGAGACTACGTCATATCCGTCAAAGGGTCTGATTATTCGACCGGGGATATCTGCTGCTTCTACTACAACAATAAGATTCTGGTCAAGCGGGTCATCGCAAAATCGGGAGACTGGGTGGACATCGACGAAGACGGAAATGTCTACGTAAATCATGAAAAGATCGAAGAACCCTATGTGACGGATCTGGCTCTCGGCGAGTGTGATATCGATCTTCCCTACCAGGTGCCTGAAAAAAGACTTTTCGTTCTGGGAGACCACAGAAGCGTTTCGGTAGATTCAAGAAGTACGACCATCGGCTGCGTAGCGGAGGAGCAGATAGTCGGCAAAGTCATTTTCAGAGTATGGCCTTTGGGGGTCGGATTCGGAAAAATCAGATGATCCAGGAATGCAATGTCCGGCATTCGCAAAAACATAAGCAGGAGATATAAAAGCAGGCATAGCAGCATTTTCTTCTTAAGGAGGAAATAGATATGTACAGCATTAAAAAATCAGCGGCAGGGCGACGCATCGGCATTTTCGAAATGACTGCCGCGTTTTCGTTTACCGGCAGGGCCGGCCCATTACTTTATGCACCAGGCGGAGATGCCCGGGAGGCAGATTCCGCTCTGATGTACGGTTTCAGACTGAGGCATAGGAGAAAGGAGGTTAAAAAATAGCCTCTGTTCTCGACGAATAATCTGCCGCCGAAGACTGAAACCGGCATATATGTAACTGTCAACAGTTTTTGAAAAGTCTATGTAAGACAAAAATCAAGAAAGGAAAAATCAATCATGAAGAAAATGAAAAAGATGATTGCACTGGTCATTGCCATGATGGTGATGGCAGCGATGGCGCTTCCTGCAATGGCAGCCAGCGTATCCATGGACATTGCCGCGACTGATACACATGAATACAAGGTTTATCAGATCTTTACCGGCGATCTGGAAGACGGAAATCTCGTCAGGGTCAAGTACGGCAACAGCGGCTATGGGACAGCGGGCGCCAATGTTGCAGAATCTGTACTGGACGGCATTACAGATGCTGATGCATATGCAAAGTCTATCGCGTCTCAGTGCACGAATCCTGTAGGTACTCTGACGAAAGACAATAAATCCCTTACAGGCCTTGCTACAGGCTATTATCTGATCGTGGATGATACTGAAAAGGAACTCGCAGATGGCGATTCCTATTCTGCTTATATCGTAAAAGTACTTGGCGATGATAACATCGAGATCGAGCCCAAGAAGGATACTGTATCTTCCGATAAGAAGATCACCACGGATACTCTTGGAAAAGACGATGCTACAACAACCGTAAACGGCAAGGTAGACGATATCAGCATCGGCGATACTGTAAACTTTGAAGTTACAGGCACTGTTCCTTCCCATGCAACTGACTATGATTACTATTTCTTCATCATCGGCGATACTCTTACAGAAGGCCTGACTTTTAATGCTGCTTCCGTAGCTGTCAAGGCCGGAGACGACGATCTGACAGCAAATGCAGACTACAAGCTCTATACAGGTGATGATGCTGACGGAAAGACATTCCAGATCGCTCTGACAGATGCTAAATCTCTGGCAGGCAAGACAATCACTGTTACCTACAATGCCACACTGAACGAAAAGGCCAAGATCGGCGAACTTTCCAACGACAACACAGTCGTTATCGAATACTCCAACAATCCGAACCACGATTACGACGGTGACAAAGATAATGAAAATCCCGGAAAGCCTGCTGAAGAAAGCCATTCTCCTTTAGGCGAAACTCCCGAGCAGAAGACACAGACCTATACCACCGGCATCCAGATCACAAAGGTCGATGAGAACGGCGATGCTCTGAAAGGCGCAGAATTCACAATTACCGGCGACAATATGGAAATCGTTCTTGTTTCTTCTGAAACATTTGCAGAAGATCCAGAAGGCGATTACTACAAGCTGACCAATGGTACCTATACAACCGAGGCTCCTGTGACAGCAGATACCATGAGGCAAGCCGAAACAGGCGCAACAGCGGGCTATGTCGTGGATCCAAACTACACCGGTGAAGACAAGGTCGAGATTGGCGGTGTGACCTATCGTCCTTACAATGCAGAAACTGATACAAGCGCTACTGTTTACATTCTTGTAAAAGCGAACGCAGGCGAGTATGACAGCACAACCAAGAAGTACAAGAAGACTGTTACCTACACTCAGAAAGATACAAATACAGAAGGCGTTACAGCAACCGCGACTGTCGGCGACGACGGTGTCGTGATCTTCAACGGTCTTGGAGCAGGCACATATACAATTACAGAGTCCAAAGCACCTGAAGGATACAATGCTGCAGCTGATATGAATGTTACCATTGCCTTCACTGCTGATCCTGAAACCGGTGCTGTTCACTGGTCCAAGACTTCCGGCGATGCAACTTACAATGCTGCAACCGGCGAATTTGAAATCACTGTTGTGAACCAGAAGGGCGCAGAGCTTCCTACTACCGGTGGTATCGGTACAACCATCTTCTATGTCATGGGCACTGTCCTTGTTATCACTGCCGGCGTAGTTCTGGTGACCCGCCGCCGCATGAACGTACAGTAAGACTTTTCCGATTTTCAGGCTGAGGCCTATGCCGCAGGATGGAATCGAAATGATTGACAGTACATACCGCCCGGCATGACCGCATCGAGAACAGACCATGCCGGGCTAAGTAAAACAACAAATATTTATCTGTCAGCCAGCAGAGCCACGGCACTGGGCCGTGGCTCTCTGGTGACAGATTCGAAGAAAAAGTTTATCCGGATCGTCCTTATAGACAGAATTCAGTCAGTATGGCGGTGAACTGCCAGAACGAAAATGCTGCTGTCTGCCATGGAGGGAAACATTCCTGCTTCCATCTATGGCAGGCCGCATCATGGGCCGGACAGCACTATCTTTTCCGGACAGCTGTGCCGGAAAATGTTTCACATATCAATAAAGCAAAGGGGACAGTCCTTAATTGTTTATAAAAAAGCACCTGTCTACAATCCTGCTGGTTCTGATGCTTGTTACCGGCGTCTCTCTTCTCGTTTACCCGTCTTTCAGCAACTGGTGGAATTCTTTCCATCAGTCCCGTGCAGTAGCCAGCTATACAGAGATGGTTTCGCACATCGGTGATGACGAATACGGGCAGATCATGAAGGAAGCCTTAGGCTATAATGATGCGCTTGCAGCATCTGGAATCAAGTGGCAGCTGACAGAACAGGAAAAAACACAGTACAAGAGCCTGCTGGATATCAGTGGAACCGGCATTATGGCTTATATTGAGATACCCAGGATCAATGTTACCCTGCCTGTCTATCACGGGACGGATGAGAGCGTCCTGCAGACAGCTATCGGCCATCTGGAAGGGACAAGTCTTCCGGTGGGAGGAGAGACCAGCCACTGCGTACTTTCTGGACACAGAGGCCTTCCAAGCGCAAGACTTTTCACTGATCTGGACCGGCTGACCGTGGGCGATACGTTTGTGCTGAACGTCCTGGACGAGGTGCTGATGTACGAGGTAGATCAGATCCGGATCGTCCTTCCGAGCGATCTGTCCGAACTGACGATGGCGGAAGGCAAGGATTACTGTACTCTGGTAACCTGCACTCCCTATGGCGTAAATACGCATCGTCTTCTGGTAAGAGGAAAGCGGATCGAATCGAAGCGTGCACTGTCAGTCCGAGTTACGGCGGATGCAATGCTGGTGGACAGAGTCATAGTAGCTATAGCTTTCGGCGTGCCGATGCTGCTGATCATCCTGACCGTCTGGATTGTTATTACGGGATTGCAGCGGAGAGGAAGAGCAAAAACAGATTTCTAATCTGGTGAAAGAGAGTGATGTTATGAAAAAAAGGTTCTTATCCAAGTTCTTATCCGTCATTTTTTCCATAATGGCGGTTCCGCTCATGTGCATGCCGGCGCAGGCATCCGCTGCAGATCTGCAGCCGGACTTCAGCAGGAGGGGATCTGTGACAGTTGATATCAGAGAAGCCGATGGGAAAGCTGTCAGCGGAGGGACTCTGACGATCTTTACTGCAGCGGAAGCTGCATCTGACAAAACAGGCAGTTACTTCGCCTATACAGAAGATTTTGCCGGGTGCGGTCTGGATCTGAACAGGATAGACGAAGAAGAAAACGGAGCTCCTGAGCTGTCTGAAGAACTGGCTGCCTGGGCTGCTGAAAAGGGTCTTAAAGGAGAAGAAAAAAAGATCGATGAATCCGGCAGAGTCATATTTGAAGATCTTTCCCTGGGCCTTTATCTCTTTATTCAGGAAACGCCTGCAGAAGGATATGAAAGTCTCCGTCCTTTCCTGGTGACCGTTCCGCTCAGAGACGGAGAAAATTTCATATATGACGTGGAAGCAGGACCTAAAGTCGGTACAGCTGCAGGACTTACCAGTATTGAGCCTAATGTAAAGAAGGAATTTAAGGCAAAAAGCGGGACCCTGCCCAAGGGAGAGACTTTCCGCTTCCGTATCGTTCCGGCAAAGAAGGACCAGCCTATGCCTGCGCCGGAGGGGATCGTAAAAGATCCCGAAACGGGATCCATTACTGTGACACACGGGGCTGGAACGTTTTCTTTTGGGAAAATCTGGTTCGGCACAGAAGACATAGGAAAGACCTACACTTACAAAATCGGCGAGGTTGCCGGGGGCAATACCCATATTACTTATGACAAGACCGTCTATACGATGAAGGTCGAAGTCGCAGAAAATGCAGACACAGGAAAAATTGAATGCAAAGTCGTTTTAAAAGATCAGAGCGGAAAAGAGGCGAAGGAAATAGTATTTACCAATACTTATGACAACCCTCCTACTCCGGGCACCCCCGGAAAACCCGGTACCCCCGGAAAACCCAAGCTTCCACAGACAGGACAGCTCTGGTGGCCTGTGCCGCTGCTGGCCCTGGCAGGAATCCTCTTCTTTGGGATTGGCAGAATCCGCGGCCGCAATTAAATGGCTATTTAATACACCAGTGAAAGCGGGGACTTTCGCTGATAACATGGATTTGAAGCTGTATGTTTATACAGCACAAAAAGCAATAATGTTCAGAACCGGGCAAGACAGCCCGGGAGAAGCGTCTTGAAAGATTCCCTGTATATGCAATCCCGGAAAGAATGCAGTTTCTATCCCGGATGCATTAATGGAGTGATTATGGAAAGAAAAATTTTTATTGCAGATGATGACAGGGAAATCAGGGAAAAGATAGGCGCTTTGCTTGAGAGAGAAGGGTTCAATGTCATCAGCTTTGAAACGGGAGACGCTCTTTTGGAGGAATGCAGCAAAAGCCTTCCGGATATGGTTCTGCTGGATATAGTCATGCCAGGAACAGACGGACTCAGCTGCTGTTCCATTCTCAGAAAAGAACATGAAGAGCTCCCCATCATGATCATATCCGCCAAGGACAGCCCGTATGACAGAATCACAGCTCTCAGCCTGGGATGTGACGACTATATGGTAAAGCCGTTCCATCCTCTGGAGCTTACCATGCGGATCAAGGCAATTCTGCGAAGATGCGGGAGAGAAGAGGATAAACAGGAGGAAACACGCCTGGAATATGGTCCCCTGACTCTGATTCCCGGACAGAAGATGTGTTTGAACAACGGACAATCTATCTCGCTGGCACCGGGTGAATTCAATTTTCTTTCCTATTTAATAAGAAGACCCGGGCATTCAGCCAGCCGAGGGGAATTGCTAAGAGATCTGTGGCATTTGGAGGAAGAATCAGGGACACGCGTCGTTGATTATCTGGTAAAGCGCCTAAGAAAAAAACTGGATGACAATGATTCCAAGGTCATAATCGAAACTGTCTGGGGATACGGCTTCCGACTTAACCTGAAAGCTGGATAAAGAATAAAAATACAGTAAATCTGAAGGATATTTTGTCCTAAATTTCAAACAATACACTTTTGGCCGGGTGTTTCTTGCAGAACCAGCCGGCAATGATCCCTATAAAAAGGCCTGACAGAATAAGCAAAACGTGGACAGGAGTCCGTTTGAAAGCGCAGCTGACGTAACAGGAATGGTAAGAGTGATTTATAGGAGTAACTGAAAAGCAGGGATATCTGTTTACCTGAGCAACAAGTCAATGAAGTAATGCCTTACTGCGGACTAATACACCACAGTTGTGTTCAAAATGGTTCGCTGAAACTTTGCCTGGGAGCTTTGTGACAGAGTATCTTTTCTTCTGAAGGAGGAATTTCTGATGAAAAGATTTGAAAAAATGATGAGAGGCTGGAGCATATGGAAAAAGAGAATATCTGCTGCTCTTGCATGCATCGTGGTCTTCGTAACGGTATACGCCATGGTGCTGCCTGCAATCACTCTGGATCAGAATACTGCAGATGACGATCAGGGAATCGTTTTTGATACAGAAGATACGGAAGATAGCGATGACAGGGATCTGTTCGATGATTCTGAGGATGACGGCTCTTATGCAGATGAAGCAGAGAAAGAGGATGAGGATTCACCCAAGTGGTCTGTAGAACTTCACTGGCCAGATGATTTTTTGGCAGAAAAAGAGGAAACATCCGATATTGAGGAAGAAGAGATCTTTGAAGAAACTGAGAAAATCGACTATTCAGTTACAGCATCGTTTACTGATAAAGCAGGCTTATCTCCGGATGCTGTTCTTCGTGTAAGGGAGATTAAAAGAGGAACAGAGGAATATAAACAGTACTGTGATATGGCTTTGGGCGCAGTCAGTAGTGATGAAGATGATGGAACCAGGATTCATTATGCCCGGTTCTTTGATATTTCATTTCTTGAAAACGGCGTGGAAGTCGAGCCGACCGGCCCTGTCAACATTGTAATCGATTATAAAGATGAAAAAGATCTCGACACGGAAGTTGCAGAGGAGGTAAATGTCGTTCATTTCCCTCAGGAAAACGAACAGGAACCCGTTCTGGTGGAGACGGTCGAGACGGAAGAAAACCATGGTCAGGTAGAAAGCGTTACCTTTGACACGAATGAATTTTCGGTTTATGGCGTAGTAGGAACATATACTGTAGATTTTGAGTATGAAGTGGACGGAGCTGCGTATGACTTCAGTCTTGAAGGCGGCGGCTTTGTCAGTTTTACGGATCTGGTAGAAGTACTGGGCATCCTTGATGATGCAATTATCGGACAAACAGAAGCGGCAGCAAAGAAATTCGTAGCTGAGGTGGAGGACGTAGAATTTTCTGATCCGAGCCTTGTGTGGGTAGGAAAAACTGACGGATATACCACAATTGGTGCGCTGAAAGAAGAAAATGGACTGGAATGTCAGTACAGTTCGGAACTTACAGCAGAGACGATTGAAAAGATCAACAGCAGTGCAGTCGAAGCTGGAGACTGGGCTTTAATCAGCATGCAGCCGTTTACTAGCGAAGAAACACTGACTGTCACCATGAAGAATGAGGAACAGTTCACTGTGAAGGTGACCGACGCACAGATTACGACAATGTATCTGAGCGATGCAGGTAAAATGTTCGAGGTCACTGTTTCTTTTGATGACAAAGCAGAAATTCCGGACGATGCGGAACTGAATATCACAGAATTTGACGAGAATTCTAAAGAATATCTTGAAGCTAGAACGGCACTCGTTGAAAAGCGTGTCAAAGAGGATGAATTCTTCAATGATGAAACTTTTGGCATGACTGCGCTGGATATCTCTATTCTTGACAGGGACGGAAACGAAATTGAACCCAGGACGCCCGTACAGGTTTCAATGAAAGTGAAATCACTTCCCGGAGTAGAAGATATTCAGAGCATTACAGAAACACTGAGAGTTGATCATCTCGTAGACAGGGAAGGCAGACAGCAGATAGAGGAGATGGTTTCACAGATTTCGGATACATCAGACGGAAGCCTGGAACTGTCATTTGAAACTCCTTCTTTCTCGACTTTTACAGCAAGCTGGGGAGGACTTTCACTTGCATCTGTGAACGGAGCGTCAAGCGGCCAGTATATTATATTTGCAAAAAACCCAGCAGACGGAAAATATTATGCGCTGACACCTACAAATCCTCTGCGTACTGTCGAAGTAGAAATTCAGGCTCCAGGAGAGATTATCTATAATGGCAACGAGAATCTGTACTGGACACTTAATAGAAAAAACGTAACCGTAAACTATGCATCAGGCCCTGAGACCCTAAGCGGCTACCAGTTCTACTTTGATACGGGATCAGGATATAATTCAAGAAGATATTATCTTACATGGAGTGAAAGCCAGGGCGTATATCTGTCAACGACAGAATATGGTTATAATGAATGGAATGGCTACGGATATAACCCCACAGGGACGTGGCTTGAATGGAGTGGACATTTATATTCCGCTTATAACTGTTTTCTTAGATATGAAAATGGCCAGTTTACTGTCACGGACGTAACCGGAGATGCAGACTGGGAAAAGAAATCTCTTGTTTATCTTGGAAAAAATGTTACACCTGGCAGTGTACAGATCAAATATGAAGATGAAAACGGAGAGGAACTTACGATAAGCAACGAAGGTCAGCCTGAGGCTGATAATACTCCGGCATATCTGATTTATGATATCGATAATTATGAGTACGATTACACATATCTTGGCAATGATAAGAATAACAAAATCACGCCTATTCTCAATATGGGAGGGAAATGGCAGTATACTACAGGAAAAGAATTAAACGGTGATGTCACATGGACAGACTTGAATGACGGCGATGTTGTACATGTGGTCTATAAGCCTAAAACTAAACCTACTACAGGAGGTGTTCCCAAACCAGGAACAGACTGGACAAAGCCGGCGAATCCCGTTATTACCAAAACTTCTAAGATGAACGGGGACGGTACCAACACACTTGCTTTAAGCGTGACCGCTCCCTCCAAACAGTTCGATTCAGACAAGCTGGCAGAGGTCATCGTTATTCTGGATGTCTCCGGCAGTATGAGATCCAATATGGATGGTGAATGGGCTGGAGGTGTGGAAGATACACCATGGGAGCCCGCTTCTGAGCGAAGAATCAGCATTGCGAAGGAAGCGCTGTACGAACTGTCTGACATGCTTCTGCGACAGCAGAACACATCGCAGCACAATCAGCTGATTCGAATGTCTCTGTATACGTTTTCCAATATAGCGCAGGGACCAGTCCAGGACTATACATTTAACGCGGATGACTTTGACACAACCGTTGAAAATCTCTCAGATATAAAAGGTGGTACTAACTGGGAGCATGCACTGAAGCTGGCCAACTTGCAGGCGACAGATCCTGATCGTGCCACTTACGTTATATTCGTGACGGATGGAGAGCCTACTTTCCGTTTATCGCGCGAAGTTCTGAGCAATGGAAATGGCATAGACGGATTAGCGGAACATGATGTATCTACCTATTATTACGGCTATAACGTTTATGGTGCGGGTAATTCGGACGATTTTGGACGCAACTATGCAGCGGCGCTGAAGGAAGCGAAGGCGATTGTTAATAGCAACAAGAGCTTTTATACCATCGGTATTTCTAATGATGTTCAGAATCTTGAAACCTTTACCGATGAGTCCGGTGCAGGGGACGGCCATAGTTTTACAGCCAATTCAGAGCAGGGACTGAAAGATGCTTTTGAGGATATCGGAAGAAGCATTCTTGCAACAGCAGGTTACAGCTCGATTTCTATTGATGACGGAATCACTGATCTTTCACAGATCGTCCAGAAATCCGATCTGGTAAATGGAGACGTAAATTTCGATTCTGACAGCTTTACCTATTACAAGGGCAAAGTAATTGCTGGCAGAGTAGCTACTCAGGCGGATGTAGATGCCGGGCTGGCTCAGGAAGTCGGCGGTACAGTGGTAGAAAGCTGGGAAAGCTGGGACCCTGCCAGCGAAAACTGTAATCCTGCATCCTATAATTCGGCTACCGGTGCTGTAGAGTGGCACATGGGCAATCACTTTATGCCGGAGGACGGATATACGTATCAGGTCCGTTTCAGAATCTGGCCAAGTCAGGAGGCATATGACCTGCTGGCTGACCTGAACAACGGAGTAAAAGCCTATAACGATCTGGAACCGGAAGTAAAGCAGCAGATTAAGGAACCTGATGCAAATTCAAACGGACAGTATACACTGAAAACAAACACAGATACAGGCTACAGCTGGAGGGAAGCGACAAAGGTAGGCGACACTATAACACCGACTAGCGATCCTACCGAGCCTGTCGGGTTCGAAGACGTGGATCCGCTGTATCTTGAACCCAAGCCTCTTAAGATCAAAAAGCAGTGGGATTATAACTACGTGGACAGCCGTCTTGTGCCCAAGGAGATCGATCTGGAACTTTTCGGAGTAAGTCCCAGCGGGCAGCTTGAAAGTGACAGATCCTTCAGGAAAATCAAGCTGAAAGAAGAAAACGGCTGGTACGATGAGAATAACTTTGTATCCTATGGTCTTGTGACACTGGATAAACAGCATCCGGATAGTCCCAATACGAAGATATATGAGACAGGCCATGATTTCACTCTTCGGGAACTGGGAGAAAATGCACATTATTATGAACTGAGCGCAGATATTTTCCGCCCCATGGTCATCAACGGAACCAGCACTGTTCTGATGCGTGTAGATCAGCCATCCGGAATGGAGGATTCCGATTTCTACTATACCAACGGAAGGAACGAATATTATCGTCTCGATGGTAAGGTGTATATGGATGTCAAGTCTGATGTCCTGCTGCTTGCGACAAACACACATCGAAGCTTCATGGATTTAACCAAGGTGCTCGATGATATGGAAGTTCCTAATCCGGCTCCGGAATTTCAATATGAGATAAAGTTTACGATTCCGGAAGAGATACGCAATAATACTTCGCTTTATGAGGAATATGAGAAGTATATCTGGTTCAGTGTTTACGATCCGGTTCAGCATAGAACACTTGCACCTAACGAATATACACATTCCAATCTCTGGACTGCTGACAAATTAGGCCAGGAAATTGGGCATCCTGAATTCTCAGGACCTGACTTCTCCGGTTATCTTATAGCTTTTGACGGTGAGACCTTTACTCTTAACATCAAGCCGGGATGGAATGTTCGTTTCCTGAACCTTCCTGTCGGTACGACCTATGAGTTCAAAGAGACCAATATACCGAATGAGTATGAATTCCGAAGCGCAGATGTCAGCGGCACGGTCTGGAATGAGAATACTCAGTCTGCCAGACAGATTAACGGGCTTCCTGTAAACGATGGCAGCGACCTGTCAAATACAGTAATCAGCAGTACCATTGAGATGGCGAATGCCCGGTATAAGACAACCTATCATAACGGCCCTTATACGCTCAGGAAATCGATTACTGTGACCAAGCAGTGGAGTGATGTGCAGCAGAATAATCACTCCGGAGATACTATTACTTTTACGCTATATCAGAAGGCGACAGACGAAAATGGAAACGTCATAAGAGACAGCGCATATACTGGCCCATATGACAATACGATTACGGGAAGCGGTACTGTTACCATAGAAGACCTGCCAGCTTCCGGTAAGATTAACGGAACACCTGTTGACTTTACCTATTACGTAGAGGAGACGGCGGGAGTGACCGGATATGATCCTGTAATCAGTCACACAGAAGGCAGCGAGGGCACTCCGGATGCATGGACCATAGAGAATGTTAAAAGGGGGAGCAATCCCAGAACCACATCTGTTCCTGTAACTAAAAAATGGATGGAGAACGGTCAGGATGTGACGGGAAGTCATACACTGGATGAAATAACGGTAAGGCTGACACAGAAGATTCTGGACACCGGCTATGTCCCAGTGACGTTGACGCTGAAGGATGCTGACAATACCACGAACAGGACTGAAAACTTATTCATAAAGAAAGGACAGGTCACATTTACAGCAAGCAGGAGTCAGGTGGGCAATAACTACCCTGACAATTATGGAATCACTCTCACTGTCAACGGCAACGGCTTGGGCAGTCAATCTGGTTCATCTGGCAACTATCAGTTTGAGGTTACCGGACCTGTTTCTATGACTGCCGCACTGAATGGAAGCAAACGAGTTCAAACCGGCTTTATTATCCCTGTAACTACCACGTATTATGAGAGGTGGAGCAATAAGAACAATAGTACAAGCGCTGTATGGAGCCCCACACTCACAGATACACTGGCTACAGAAGATGCTGTCTTCGCAGCTGCTCAGAACGGAAGTATCGGTACAGAACTTTCTTCCCTGGAATACACTTACACTTTCAGCAAGGATTCCCTGACCGGCGGTATTTATCCAGCTACTGCCGAAGGTTGGAACGGAACCATCTCGGATCTTCCTTTGTTTAGTCAGGCACCTGATGGTACTTACTACTACTATACATACACCATTGATGAAATTGCTGTTAACGGTAACCCTGTAAATAATGGTGATACAGTTGGCTATACAGTCTCTGTAGATCAGACATCCGGTACAATTACAAATACCAGGAAACCGCCCATTGATGTTACGATTCGGAAGGTGGATTGGGCAGATCTGGATAATATGTCAGCGGATACCCTGTCCGGAGCAGAATTCACACTGGAGAAGTATACAGATTCCAACTATGCAATTGAGGATACCACATGGACGGAACAGAGTGATTCAGACAGCAATGATGATGGTATATTTACTTTCACCGGTCTGTATGAAGGCTATTATCAGCTTGTAGAGACAGCTATTCCCGAGGGCTATGTGAAGACTTCAGAAGATCCGAAATTCCATGTTAAGGAAGAAGAGGGGCAGCTGAAGATCTATATCATAGACATTGACGGAACAGAGAAACTTCAGGGCAGCATCATGAAGGTAGAGAATCATACTATTAACGTTGGCAATGTTCCCGGAGCATCGCTTCCTTACACCGGCGGTATGGGAACAAGGCGCTTCACGATCCTTGGGTCAATTCTGATCGGAGGTGCGGGACTGCTTCTGTGGAGAAGACGCAGATACATCTGAATTATGTTTTAAAGAAAGGCCAGTTCACTTTGGTGGACTGGTCTTTTCTTTCAAAAAAGTCAGAAAGAAGCGGTCTTAGGATGATTAATGCAATAACTTAGGAGTAATAAACTTTTCCCAATGGAAGACAGAGCATGATTCCTTATGAATACGAAATATGCGTACCATAATGATCTTTTTTTCCATATAGGAGATGTGATATGAAAATGACAGAGAAAATAAAAAAGAACTGGTACTTTCTGAGAAAGAGGATATCTGCTGTAATGGCATGTATTGTTGTTTTTGTGACAGTATATGCTATGGTGCTTCCTGCAATTACACTGGATCATATTGATGCAGAAAAGGCAGAAGGAATTAATCTGGACTCAGAAAGTCCGGAGAAAGAGTCTGGATGGGAATTTACGGATGATCCAGAAGCACTGGATGATGCCGATGAGGACGTCGGGAATGGCTGGAATTCTGAAAACTGGCCTCTGACGCTGACCGTGGAAGGAGAGGATTATACCGTCACAGCTGTCATTGAAGAGGAATCCGGACTGCCCTGGGATGTTTTCCTTCAGGTGGAGGAGATAGAAAAAGATTCCGAGGAATATGCGGCATACTGTGATAAAGCCCTGGAAGCTGTCAGCCAGGAAAGTGATGATCAGAAAGAACTTTCCTATGCCCGCTTTTTTGATATCTCATTTCTTACGGATGAGGGAGTGGTTGAACCCACCGGTCCTGTAAGTATTGTCATCGATTATCAAAATGAAAAAGAACTGGCTGCGGAAACGATGGAAGAACTGAGTGTCGTTCATTTTGATCAGGAAGATGCGGAAGACCCTGCGCTAATAGAAGCAGAGACTCAGGAAAACGAAGGGCAGGTAGAAAGTGTCGCTTTTACAGCGGAGAGCTTTTCTGTCTACGGTGTCGTAGGAACCTATACTGTGGACTTCCACTGGGAAGTGGACGGAAAAACGTATGATTTCAGCATTCCCGGAGGCGGTTTCGTTTCTTTTGAACATCTGGTGGAACTGCTGGGTATAAATAAAGATGCTGCATACAGCGAAAATGACTCAGAAAGTACCGGAAACGGGACTCAAAACGACATGGACTTTTCAGAAGAAGGGAGTGGTATAGACAGCACTGCTGTATACTCTGCAGCGGATCTGAATGCCCTGGAGATTTCGGAACAGACCCGAAAATTTGTCGCGGATGTGGAGAATGTAGAGTTTTCATCTCCGGAACTGGTATGGGTCGGAAAGGTCGATGACGATAACACGGTCGGCGGGCTGAAAGAAGCAAATGGCCTGGAAGTACAGTACAGTGCGGATCTGACGGAGGAGCAGATCGAGGAAATCAATGCGCAGACGGTGGAAGCCGGGGACTGGGCTCTGATTAGTATGATACCGTTTACGAGTGAGGAAAGTCTGACGGTCACCATGAAGAACGGAGACCAGTTTGTTGTGAGGGTAACGGATGCATCAAGACTGGCAGTAAATTATGACAGTCTGAATTCCGCCATCGATGCAAACAACGGAAGCGCTAAATTTTTGCTATACGCTACGAAGGATTCCAAAAACTACTATCTGAAAAATGACGGAACAACAACGACAACTCCTCCGGACGCGAGTACTTTAAACAACTATACCTGGACAGTCTCTATAAGTAATAGAAATAGTCATCAGTATTATTTTAAAGGTAGAAACGGACTGTATTTAAATCTTAACAGCGGCGGGCTCACCAGTACCACGTCAGGTGCAGTCATCCTGACGCAGGATGGTACAGAATTCAAGATGACAACAAGCTCCCGCAGCATGGGCTGGGATGGTACTAATAATAAGTTCTATAAGAGAGATGATATAAACCCGGCTAAGTTCAGTCTTTATTATGTAGATCCTTCTAACTCATCAGGCGGGTCTACCAGTACTCCGGGTATCGAACTTACAGATGACGAGCGTCAGGATCTTGAGACCTGGAAGAATACCCTGGCTCAGTTTAATACGCTGACCGACTATGACAAAACAGCGGAAGTGGTTGGGGACGGCGATAACCGTATGTATAAGGTTGATCTGACTGCATCCTCCGGTATTATGGACTTCTATAGGGATGTAGACTTGGGCTTTGTGCTTGATGTTTCCAATTCTATGAAGTTTCCTTCGAGTTTAAAGGCCATAAGCAATACTCAGATCATGATGACACAGAATGATTTAAACAATTGGGGTTAGTCAATAAACGTGTTGGTCTAATCAGATCAGCGTCAGGTTTAGCTGCTTCACGTCCTTTACGCAATGCCAGTACCGGTAT
>OCTX012214099.1_pt1 | contig 15840 bp, 10 predicted proteins | sample 1539691 | NCBI WGS metagenome assembly OCTX01 (sample SAMN02144231, study PRJEB22623) | gut metagenome | biome: sheep rumen | host: Ovis aries | place: New Zealand | reverse complement strand
CCATCCACAAAACCACTCACTGGTTGTTGACGAACGACATTTGTTTGGGTTACCAATTGCCAACCATTTTGAGGATTAGATATATTGAGAGCATAAACCTGATTGTTTCCAAAAACTACCAGACTATCTCCTTGCAAAGCACCCGTAAAATTATCAAGTGGTACGGGTAAGGAAGGCAACGATTCTATCATCGTCTTTCTCCCTTTTAACTTAATCTTAAAAACAGAACGAAGAGATTCTTTTTCATTGCAACCACCCACGCAGATAACACCATCTGAAACACTCACGCTTACACCGTATGCAGCAGCGACGGGTAAAGAACCCACACGTTGCCAATCTAAACGGTTGCCACCATCAAGACGAGCCATATAAATTCCACGATAATAACGTTTCTTTCCACCCTCTGCAACGGGTTTTTCAGGGAAATTACAACCTCCCGCCATCAATAGGCAATCATCTATAGTACCTGCATAACAAGCAGAAACACCTTTTTCAATACCTTTCTCGTCTGCAGGAAAGTTTTCCAAAGATTCCACTACAAATGAAGACCTATCGTAAAAAGTAGATACAGGCATTCCACCTTTCCCCATCAAATTGGCTCTCGTAAAGGGTTGCCAAGCATATCGCACATATATAGGAACGTCAACTTGTGGAGAAGAGAGATTAACCCGATTTCCTTCTATCTTACCTGTTGCTGGATAATAAACACTATCTTGACCAGCAACATCAAAACCCAGCAATTCATTTCCATGAACATAACATCCTTCATTCTCCGGGAAATCAATCATCATACGATGACCGTCCGTTGTAACCATGGAAGGCGTAGGACTATCTGCCATAAGATTGAAACCGTATGTATGTTGTAAAGCCTGACAAGCCAACCGTTCACCAAGCGGACGTTTATTGCGGAAGTGAACATCAAGAGAATCACCCACATCATGACAAACGGCTAACCATGTATCTGGAAGATGGGTAGATAAACGTCGTTGACTATCACGGAATCGTGGCCAAGAGGGACGATTCAATCCTGATAATTGAACGACATAAAAAGGTAAATTGGGTTGCTTGAAATAGTTTCTCCAACTCTGTTCAAGCAATGTGAATAGTCGTTCGTGCAATTCAATATTATGCGCATTACTCTCTCCCTGATACCAAGCTACACCTTTTATATAATAATGAGCCAATGGCAACATCCCTGCCTCAAACATATAACACGGTTCGTAGGGATGTCTCTGTAGTTTATTCGTGGCTTTAGCTATATTCTTCAACGCCCTTCCACGCGCCCAAGGTTGTCCGAAATCACCATGATACCAATCATAGAGTATTTGCGGGAATTGCCATTCGAGCGTATTTCTATCAATCCATGACTCAGTTGTAGTGCCTCCCACCGCATTGCAAATCACTCCCACATGTACTTGAAGACTATCTGTAAGCACACGACCAAAATGATAAGCTATAGCGGAAAAGTCTTTCACCGTTTCCGCATTTGCCCTTTGCCATTGGGGATATTTCAAGAGACGTAGATTGTTAATGGAGTCAAGAACATCACTCTCCCACTCTATAGCATCCGTAGGATAACGAGTTGACATATTGCAGAGATGTACTTTGTCCACATTGTTTGCCTTTGCCAAATCCTCTAACGCAGTAGTTGTCTTTCCCAACGGGAACTCCATATTCGATTGTCCACTACACAACCACACTTCACCCAACCATACATCTGTCAAATGAATCTGACGTTGACGAGTCTTAAAATCCAAAGTATATGGTCCTCCAGCCTTCATCGGCGGAAGTACTATATCCCATTGACCATTCTCGTTGGCAGAAACAACATGTGTCTTTCCATTAAACACAATCTCCACTTGTTCATTGGCATTCGCTATTCCATTGAAATGAATAGGCACATCACGTTGAATGACCATACCCGAACCATAGATGGCAGGCAATTGCAAACCACCATAATTGCCAGAAAGAGCCTGATACACGGTACGAGCCAATATCTTTGCGCCTTCTGCATCAGGATGTAAGGCATCTGGAAAAAGGTCTGGACGAGTATAAAAGGGAGTATGTAAGTCTATCAATCCCACTCTTGCATTGGCGGCAACTCTACGAATGGCCGATTGAATGGCAGCATGCCAGTCGCGTGTTCCACTTTGAAACCGATGATGACGATGACCAATAGGCGTCATCAAACAAATCCATATTCTTGCATTGGGATTGGCTACGCGAAAAGAGTCTATAAGCGAGAGATAATCCGTGATAAATTCATCCGCGTAATCAGGCCAATTGCGAGGGTCCGTATCATTCAATCCCAAATGAATTACCACACGATCAGCCTTAAAGTCCATAGCCTCTCGAAATTCCGTTTGCAACACATACGGACGATGACCATGCTTGAGCAATGTAGTACCTGAATGACCAAAATTCCTCACGTCGTAATCATCCCCAAGCAATTGTTGCAAAACCACAGGATAAGCTTGCGTCTCTCGTTCTGCAAGTCCGTATCCAAAAGTCACACTATTACCTACACAAGCAACACGAACCTTGCCTTTCGCCAACGTATTCACGATTGGCAAAACCAACAAAACTACACAAAAGAAAAACCTATTTATACGCATGGAAAAGGTTAGTAATAAGGTAATAAACAAAAGATTCTCACAAAAGGCATAAAAAGAGTATCTCCCTTCCCTTTTATTCAAGGAGAAGGGAGAAAAAAGAAATGTCTACAAAAGTTTGTATTCCACAAACGCCTCCATTGCCTCATAGCAAGCAAGCCCCAAATGGTCGTAGAGGTCGGCTGTTCCTCTATTTCTATCTTCGGCTCTCTGCCAGAACAATCGTTCATCATTGCCCAAGAATGGTGCACTCTCCATCTGCGATTGATGTTTGAGAATGGCATTTCGCTTGGTACGCAATTCCTCTGGACTCATGGGAACACACATCTCGATATTCTCGATTTCCCATTCTGCCCATGCGCCACGATACATCCATATTCTGCAATCCTTCAACCACTCGGCACCAGCATTCTTTTCCTCATCGATGGCTGCCAAGACCGCATCCGTACATTTACGATGCGTTCCATGCGGGTCGGCAAGGTCGCCTGCCACGTATATCTGATGTGGTTGGATTTCCGCGATAAGCTTTTGCACAATTCTCACATCCTTCTCACCCATTGGCAATTTCTCTATCTTACCACTCTCATAAAATGGTAAATCCAAGAAATGTACACGATCAAGAGGAATATGACTGAAAGTACTTGCCGTGCGAGCCTCTCCTCTACGAATCAATCCCTTGATAGTCAGGATGTCTTGCGTATCCATATCACCCTCTTTCTTTGATGCAAGGAACGCCTTGATTTCCTCATACTTCTTGATAATCACCTTGTCTTCCGAATTACCGAAGAGTTGGTTGAAACCATTGATAAAGTGCATGAAACGAGTAACCTCCTCATCGCCAACGGCAATATTACCACTCGTTTCGTAAGCAATATGTACCTCATGACCTTGCGACACCAATCTTTGAATGGTTCCTCCCATGGAAATGACATCATCATCAGGATGGGGAGAGAATACCAATACACGTTTGGGGAATGGAGTTGCACGTTCTGGACGATACGTATCATCCGCATCAGGCTTTCCGCCTGGCCATCCCGTAATCGTATGTTGCAAGTCATTAAATATCTTGATGTTGGCATTATATGCAGAACCATACAATGCAAGCAATTCACTCAAGCCATTTTCATTGTAATCCTTATTGGTTAGTTTCAGAATAGGCTTTCCCGTCAGTTGGCACAACCATACCAACGCTGAACGAACAAGCTTATCAGTCCAATTACAAGACTTTACCAACCAAGGATGAACGATACGCGTCAATCTGGAGGCAGCAGCTAAGTCGATAACGACATGCGCATCGTTATGTGTCTGAAGGAAAGACGCTGGAATAGCATCCGTAATAGTTCCTTCCACCGTTTTACGAATAATGTCAGCCTTTTCTTCACCCCATGCCGTCAGGAAAATCTTCCTTGACGAGAGGATTGTGGAAATACCCATCGTAATAGAGCAAGGCGGAACGGGTTCGTTCGTACCAAAACTCATGGTCATTTCCTCTCTTGACGTTGGGTCAATCAATATGATACGCGACGTACTGGTAAGTCCCGAACCTGGTTCATTCGTAGCAATGTTACCAATACGACCGATGCCCAACAACATGACATCTATACCGCCAAAAGTCTTGATACGTTGTTCAAATCGTCTACAATGTTGCTGTACGTCTTCTTGCGAAATCGTACCGTCAGGCGAAAACACATTCTGCGGTTCGATATCAACAAAGTTCAAGAAACGATCACGCAACTGGTTAATAGCACTGTGTTGGGATGTTGGGGAAAGTGGAAAATATTCATAGGCATTGAATACCACCACGTTGTTGAAACTAAGATTATTTTCCTTGTGACGACGAATCAACTCGTTGAACACTGGCGTGAGGGAATTTCCCGTACCTAATCCCAACACGCAATAATTTCCCACACGTTGTTTCAGTCGGATTTCATCCTCAATAACATCAACAATACTCTTGACAGCCTCATCCACTTTCGGAAAGATGTCTGTGGGAAGTTTCTCTAATCTTGTAATTTCCGAGCGTTCTATAGCCGTTTTCGGCTTATAGAACTCCTCGGGAATTTTGTTTAAAACTATCTGAGAACTCAGATTAAGTCTCATAAATTATTCTTTTCAATATCCTTAAAATACTTATACGTACCAACTTTCAATTCATCAGTAGCAGCCTCGTCGCAAACAATGATACCATGCTGATGCATTTGTAAAGCACTAATAGTCCACATTTGGCAAACACCACCCTCTACGGCAGCCTGCAAAGCACGAGCCTTATGATGTCCGTTTACCAAAATCATCACCTCGCGAGCATCCATAACGGTACCCACACCAACAGTAAGCGCCAACTTTGGCACCTTATTAATATCATTGTCGAAGAAACGACTATTGGCAATGATGGTGTCTGTTGTCAATGTCTTTACGCGAGTGCGAGATGACAGAGAACTACCTGGTTCATTGAAGGCAATATGTCCATCAGGACCTATGCCACCTAAGAACAAGTCTACCCCACCTGCTTCCTTGATCATTTCCTCATAATGTGCACATTCTGCTTCCAAGTCTTCTGCGTTGCCATTGAGAATGTGGATATTCTCCTTGGGGCAATCGATATGATCAAACAAGTTGCGAGCCATAAATGAATGATAGCTTTCGGGGTGCTCTTCTGGCAATCCTACATACTCATCCATATTAAACGTCAATACGTTCTTGAAAGAAACACGTCCTTCCTTGTTGGCTTTTACCAGTTCTGCATACATTCCCTCTGGTGAAGAACCCGTAGGAAGGCCAAGCACGAATTTACGTTCTGGCGTTGGGTTAAACTCGTTAATACGTTTGATCACATGCTCTGCTGCCCACTTAGACATTTGCGCATAATTCGGTTCAATAATTACTCTCATTTTTATTTTGTGTTATGTTATTAAAAAATCTACTGCAAAGATACATTATTCCTTTCTGACAACAAAAAAAACTCTTATTTTTTTTTCATAATTCTTTCTCACCGTTAGAAGAAACACTTCTTCATCCCAAATTCTCACTTCAAACATCACAACAAATTTATGTCTGGATTTTCTTGTAAAATAGAATCAGGGAAGCGAAAAAATAGGTTAAAATGCCTCAAACGATTCGTCTTATTGAACAAAATAATGAGTTACGATTGCTAAACATATCATTTTTTTGGCAAAAATATATGCTTTAGCTGTGCTAAAACTATGCTTTACAAACGGAAAAACAGTACTTTTTTCAAGGAAAAAGATGGTTTTCATTCCTCTATTTTATCATTCAAAATACGCAAGTAATTGATTGCCAACTGATTGACAAACCGCCACTATTTTTCAATATTTCGCACTACGTTTAAAAAGTTTTGAAATAATGGCTGGAATTTGCATCAAAATTGCGAAATTACATGACAAAGCAAGAAACAATAGCAAGAAGTTTTAGCCGTGAAAACAAGTAAGCCATAAAAGTAAAAAACGCCTCTATGTTGATAGAGACGTTTTAACATTTTTGCTGTTTTGGTACATTCCTTAGAGTAGTTATGCTTCGAAAATCGAATTTTCAATGTGCAAATTTAGAAATGAAATTGATAAAAATCAAAAAAAACGCGTTTTTTTGCAATTTAATTTACGTAAACGTTTACGACTCATATAACCGAAAAACGCCCCACTTTCCTCCTTTCCTAATATGATATGAGTCACTAAATAATTACGAAGGTCATGAAAATAAGGTTTATTCAACATTATTTAAATAAATTATTTCCGTAAGAAAGAAAATATCAGTAACTTTGCCATTCAAAACCAAAAAGAAATGACACGACCAATTTTCATTGCGGGTCCTTGCGTAATTGAATCGAAGGAATTATTAGATAACGTAGCACAAGAAATTTGTAGAATCAACCAAAAATTTGGCACGAATATTGTATTCAAGTCTTCGTTTGACAAAGCCAATCGCACATCCATCCACTCCTATCGTGGACCAGGCATTGACAAAGGTTTGCAAATGCTTGCTGATGTCAAGGACAAATACGGCTTACAAATCTTGACCGACATTCATGAGAGTTGGCAAGCTGACGCCGTTGGAAAAGTTTGCGACGTGATACAGATACCCGCCTTTCTATGTAGGCAAACCGACTTATTGGTTGCTGCCGCACGCACGGGGAAAGTCGTGAACATCAAAAAGGCTCAATTCCTCAGCGGAAAAGACATGAGGTATCCCGTAGAAAAAGCCTTGGATGCAGGCGCAAAGGAAGTTTGGTTGACCGAAAGAGGCAATTCATTTGGTTATAACAATTTGGTAGTTGATTTCAGGAACATTCCTGACATGAAAGAAATCGTCCCTCGCGTCATCATGGATTGTACCCATAGCGTACAACGTCCAGGTGCTGGAGATGGAAAGACAAGCGGTGACCGTAAATATATCCCCGCGATGGCTCTTGCGGCAAAAGCATTTGGCGCTACGGGATATTTCTTCGAAGTACACCCCAATCCTGACAAAGGTTTGAGTGATGGTCCAAACATGTTGGAACTCGCTCGCTTGGAACAACTGATTGAACAATTATTATGAAGGAAGAAACATATAGTGAATATCATGTAAGAGGATTTGCCGAACGCTGTCTTCGTGAAGAGGCAGATGCTATTCTCGACCTGATTCCTCAACTTGACGAGCATTTTGACAAAGCCGTTGAGATGATGCATCATTGTCGGGGAAAGGTTATCGTTACTGGCGTTGGCAAGAGTGGAAACATTGGTGCTAAGATTGCTGCAACACTCGCCTCTACGGGAACACCCGCCTTTTATGTCAATCCATTGGATGTCTATCATGGCGACTTAGGTGTCATCACCAAAGATGATATTGTGCTTGCATTGAGCAATTCAGGACAAACAGACGAGTTGTTGCGTTTCATTCCAATCGTTCTTCACATGAACGTGCCGATTATCAGTATGACAGGAAACAGCAATTCTCTGCTTGCCAAATATAGTGACTCGCACATCAAGGTGAAAGTCAAGAAAGAGGCTTGTCCGTTGAATCTTGCTCCTACCAGTAGCACTACCGCCATGTTGGCCATGGGCGACGCATTGGCAATCGCCTTGATGCAAGTAAGGAATTTCCAACCGCAAGACTTCGCACACTTACATCCAGGCGGAGAACTTGGAAAGCGATTGTTGACAACCGCTTCCGACGTGATGCGTTCGAACGATTTGCCTATCATCCCACAAGAAATGCACTTGGGAGAAGCCATTATTCACGTGAGCAAAGGTAAGTTAGGATTGGGCGTTTCATTGGAAGACGGCAAGGTCATAGGATTGATTACAGACGGAGACATCCGTCGTGCAATGGAAAAATGGCAAGCCCAGTTCTTCGACAAGACGGTGAGCGACATCATGACACGACATCCCAAGATGGTATTGCCCGACACCAAGATAACGGAAATACAGAACATCATGCACCAAAACAAGGTACATACCGTTTTGGTTGTTGATGAAGACTTGCATCTGTTGGGTGTAGTCGATCATTATAGTTGTATGATTTAAAGAGAGAGAACGAATGAGAATAACAACGAACAGGCTTATCTTGTTTTTTGCTTTGATGGCAACTAACATATTGGCGATGGCTCAGACATCGGATTCTCTTATTGTCAACGAGTTGCGGAAAGACGGTGTTCGTTTTTCCTCCAACAACACGGTAGTTTTACTGAAGAGTGGACAAGAGAAATTCGATGATATGTTTGAAGCCATTCGCCACGCCAAAAGTTCTGTTCATTTGGAATATTTTAACTTCAGGAATGATTCCATCGCAAGATGTCTCTTTGAGATACTTGAAGAAAAAGCCAAGGAAGGCGTAGAGATAAGGGCGTTGTTTGATGCTTTTGGAAATGCCTCCAACAACCGACCCTTGAAGCGCAAACATCTTAAAGCAATACGAGAAAAAGGTGTTGAAATCGTGAAATACGACCCTCTGTGTTTCCCTTGGATTAACCACGTATTTACAAGAGACCATCGAAAGATTGTGATTGTTGACGGCCAAATCGCCTATACAGGTGGAATGAACGTGGCAGATTATTACATCAACGGTACCAAACAAGTGGGTACGTGGCGAGACATGCATTGCAGGATAGAAGGTGATGAAGTGAATGAATTGCAAAAGATATTCTTGCGAATATGGAACAAGGCAACCAAGCAAAACGTTCATGGTGCCAAATACTATCGTGGAATCAGAACGCCTGAGTATTTCACGGGATTAATTGAAGACACTTGCGAAACGGCTGGTAAGAAAATGGTGGGCATCATCAACCGTGAACCTCGTACGAGCAATAAAATCATTCGTCAGTTCTATACGAACGCCATCAACTTTGCCCAAGATAGCATCAAGATTATCAATCCCTATCTCACGTTGAACCATCAACTGAAAAAGGCTTTGAAGAATGCTGTCAAGAGAGGCGTAAAGGTGGAAATCATGGTGTCAACGCATAGCGATATTCCATTGACACCCGATTGCGTGTTCTACAACGTTCACAAACTCATGAAAAAAGGTGTGGACGTGTGGATGTATCAACCAGGCTTCCATCATTCCAAGATTATCATGGTAGACGGGAAGTTTTGTACCGTGGGAAGTTCTAACCTCAACTCTCGTAGTTTGAGATGGGATTATGAGGAGAATGCCGTTATCATTGATCCATGTACAACCGGTGAATTGAGCAACCTATTCGATAGCGACAAGAAAGATTGTTTCAAGTTGACCGAAGAAAGTTGGGATGAATTCCGAACGCCATGGAATAAGTTTGTGGGATGGTTTGCCCATCTATTGGCTCCATTCCTTTAGAGACAAGTTAGTATTAACGAAACATATCAATCAATTGGAAAGACCGAAAATTGCCATCATCGACCCTAACACATTGGCTGCAATGGGGTTGCAACAGATTCTACATAATGTAATGCCGATTATAGAAATCGACACATTTGGTTCGTTTTCCGAATTCGAGTCAACCCATTATGAGGAATTTGTGCATTATTTCGTATCTATGCACGTCGTCTTGGAGAATCGTACGTTTTTCCTTACCTATCGTCGCAAGACCATCGTATTGACTACGTCGGTCAATCCCAATACACAATTGAGTGATTTCAATTGCATCTGCGTGAACGTACCCGAAAAGCAACTCATTCGTTCGTTGCTGATATTGGAGCAACATGGTCACAGACATGGCAAAAACATGCCCATGATAGACAACGCGAATGACCGCATCTTGTCGGATAGGGAAATAGAGGTGCTTTCGTTAATCGTACAAGGATATATCAACAAAGAGATAGCTAACCAATTAAACATAGGTATTACCACCGTGATTACGCACAGAAAAAACATCATGGAGAAGTTGGGAATGAAGAGCGTATCTGCCCTGACCATCTATGCGGTGATGCACGGTTATGTGGACATAAACAAAATTTAGACATGAACAAGAAAAGCAATACATCCATTCAAATGATAGCAGACTTTGAAGGAGATATTTCCAAGTTGTTGGAAGAGAAGTTTGATGGCGAGATGCCCATCCTTGCAACACGCGATATGGTTGCATTCCCTGGAGTCATTAACCCTATCATTATTGGCAGGGAAACCAGCACGAACCTTATCAAGAAGGCAAACAAAAATCCAGAAATGGTGTTTGCCGTAATCTGTCAGAAGAAAAGGGAAGTAAACCACCCCTTGCAAGATGACTTATACGAATATGGCGTATTCGCCAAACTGACCAGGGTACTGGAGATGCCTGGAAACGAAGGTGCCATGACAGCCATTGTCCAGTCGTTTGGTCGTTGTCGTTTGATTAAGATTACCGATGACGAGCCTTATTTGAAAGGTATCGTTGAAAGCTTACCAGAGGAAATACCTTCCAAGAACGACAAGGTATTCAAGACAGCCATTGACGACTTGCGGAAGCAAACGAAAATATACATTCGTGCCAATGAGGAGATTCCTGATGAATCTGAATTTGCCTTACGTAACATCCACAATGAGATTTTATCGCTCAACTATATCTGTACGGTGATGCCGTTTAGCGTAACTGACAAGATAAAGATGTTGCGTGCAGACTCTCTTTTCGAACGTGTCATCATCTGCCTCAAGGTATTGAACAAGGAAATCCAACTCCTTGAAATTCATCATAACATCGTTTCAAAGACGCGTGAGGAAATCGACGAACAGCAACGAGAATACTTCCTCCAACAACAAATCAAGAACATCAAGGAGGAATTAGGAAACGGAGAAGGTTCGCCTGAACGCCATGAGTTGGAAGAGAAAGCGTTGAGAAAGAAATGGCCAGATGATATTCAGATGACTTTCTACAAGGAACTTGATAAGTTGGATATCTTGAATCCGCAAGGTCCTGAATATAGCGTGCAACTCAACTATCTACAAACGATGGTCAACCTTCCTTGGAACGAATATACCAAGGACGACCTTGACTTGAAGCGTGCGCAGAAGATACTCAATAAAGACCACTACGGAATGGAAAAAGTAAAGGAGAGAATCCTTGAGTACATCTCCGTATTGCAATTGCGTGGTGACTTGAAGTCGCCTATCATTTGCTTGTATGGCCCTCCAGGAGTTGGCAAGACTTCTCTTGGAAAGAGTATTGCCGAAGCCATGAAGCGCAAGTACGTGAGAATCAGTCTTGGCGGATTGCACGACGAAAGCGAGATTCGCGGACATAGACGTACATATATCGGTGCCATGCCTGGTAGAATCATCAAGAGCATCCAGAAAGCGGGTTCGTCAAACCCCGTATTTATCTTGGACGAGATTGATAAGGTAACGCAAAACACCATTAACGGTGACCCGTCATCTGCTTTATTGGAAGTATTGGATCCCGAACAAAACAATGCTTTCCACGATAATTATCTCGACGTGGATTACGATTTGTCTAAAGTGCTTTTCATTGCCACCGCAAACGACTTGAATACCATTCCACGCCCATTGTTGGACCGTATGGAAATCATTGAGGTGAGTGGATATATCACGGAAGAGAAAATCGAGATTGCCAAGAGACACTTAATACCCAAGGAACTTGAAAACAATGGATTGAAGAATGTGGGGAGTGTTCCTTCTTTCTCCAAGGCTGCCATTGAAAAAATCATTGAGCAATATTCTCGCGAGAGTGGTGTTCGTCAATTGGAAAAGCAAATCAACAAAGCATTACGTAAGTTGGCATTCATGCGAGCTCGCGATGGCTATTTGCCTTATACCAAGATTACGCCCAATGAAATCAACGACTTGCTCGGTAAGCCTCCGTATTATCGCGACATTTATCAAGGAAATGACTATGCTGGCGTAGTAACGGGATTGGCATGGACAAGTGTTGGCGGTGAAATCCTTTTCATCGAGACGTCTCTTTCTAAGGGAAAAGCAGGAAAACTCACCCTCACGGGAAACTTAGGCGAGGTGATGAAAGAATCTGCCGTCATTGCCTTGGAATACGTGAAAGCACACGTAGACATCTTGGGTATCGACTACCGCATTTTTGAACAATGGAACATTCACATCCACGTTCCTGAAGGTGCTACTCCAAAAGACGGACCTTCGGCTGGTATTACTATCGCAACGTCTATCGCATCAGCACTCACACAACGCAAAGTGCGCAAGAATACTGCCATGACGGGTGAGATAACGCTTCGTGGAAAGGTATTGCCTGTTGGTGGAATCAAGGAGAAGATTCTTGCCGCCAAACGTGCCGGTATCACCGATATCCTCATGTGCAAGGACAACAAAAAAGACATTGACGAGATTCCCAATGTATATCTCAAGGGAGTCACCTTCCATTATGTAGAGAACGTGAAAGACGTTTGGGAATTTGCCCTTACTGATGAAATCGTGGAGCACCCCATCGAATTGAAGATTGAGGAAGAAAAGAAAAGTAATGCTTAATTCATCCCGTTGTTTATCATCATGACATTTGAACTGCAACATACAGACAATGCTTCTGACGCAAGGGCTGGCTTGATTACCACGGCACATGGAATCATCAAGACTCCTATCTTTATGCCCGTAGGTACATGCGGGTCGGTGAAGGGCGTACATTTCGAAGAACTTCGTCAACAGGTGAAAGCGCAAATCATTTTGGGCAACACATATCACCTATATCTACGTCCTGGATTAGGTGTTCTCAAAGCTGCTGGTGGTCTTCATGGCTTCAATGGATGGGAACGTCCTATCCTTACCGACTCTGGTGGCTTTCAGGTTTTCTCGTTGACGGGAATACGCAAGTTGAAAGAGGAGGGTTGTGAGTTTCGTTCGCACATTGACGGTTCAAAGCATATCTTTACGCCAGAAAACGTGATAGATACTGAGCGTATTATCGGTGCAGACATCATGATGGCACTCGATGAATGTCCTCCAGGAATGAGCGATTACCAATATGCGAAGAATAGCTTAGGACTCACTCAACGATGGTTGGACAGATGCATCAAGCGATTCAACGAAACACAACCGCTATACGGATACGAACAAAGTTTGTTCCCTATCGTTCAAGGGTGTACATTCAAAGACCTCAGACAAGAGGCAGCGAAGTATGTGGCTGATAAGGGAGCAGACGGAAATGCGATTGGCGGACTGGCAGTTGGGGAACCAACGGAAGTGATGTATGAGATGGTTGAGGTGGTGAACGAAATCCTGCCTAAAGACAAGCCTCGTTACTTGATGGGTGTGGGAACGCCACAAAACATCTTGGAAGCCATTGAACGCGGTGTGGATATGTTCGATTGCGTGATGCCTACTCGAAACGGTCGCAATGCAATGCTCTTCACATACAACGGCACGATGAACATGCGAAACAAGAAATGGGAGATGGATTTCTCTCCCATTGATGCAGATGGTTGTGATGTTGACCGCATCTATACGAAAGCATACCTCCACCATTTGTTTAAGGCTCAAGAACTCTTGGCGATGCAGATTGCCAGCATTCACAACTTGGCATTCTACTTACGATTGGTAGGTGATGCACGACAGCATATCATCAATGGCGATTTCGTGGCATGGAAGCATTCCATCATCGACCAATTAGGAAAAAGAATATAACTCACTACTCGAAGGAATGGAGAAGAAATATCAGACGTGGTACAGAAATACGGTTTGTTTCATCAAGAATGGCTATGCCCGAATGAAACGATTATGGGCAACGCTGTGCGATAAAATGCGTTGGCTTGTACCTATCTTCCAATGGTTGGGAAAGAAACTCAGTTTTCTCAACCCTCGTAACTATATCCAAATACTCGACTGGTACATCATCAAGAAATTCATCGGAACGTATTTCTATTCGATTATCTTGATTATCTCCATTTCCATTGTCATTGACATCAACGAGAACTTAGCGAAATTCACGGAATACCATGCGCCGCTGAAAGCCCTCGTTTTCGATTATTACATGAATTTCGTTCCGTATTTTGCCAACCTATTCAGTCCCTTGTTTGTCTTCATCGCCGTGATTTTCTTCACGTCTAAGTTGGCCGGTAACTCTGAAATCATCTCCATGTTGGCGGCGGGTGTCTCGTTCAAACGACTCATGAAACCCTACATGTTATCTTGTATCTTCATTTCCTTGCTCTCGTTCTATCTGAGTGCCTACGTGATTCCACACGGCACCGTGATTCGACAAAACTTCGAATCGATTTACAAGAACAAGAAGAAGATTATGTCTGCAGATAACGTACAATTACAAGTTGGTCAAGGGATTATCGCACACATACAACATTATGACAACGAAATTAAAAGGGGTTATGGATTCTCACTCGACAAATTTGAAAACAAGAAGTTAGTGAGCCACATGACCGCCATGGATATTCAATACGATACCATCTCAGATTCGAAGTATCATTGGAAAGCACGTAATTGGAAGATTCGTGAATTGAGGGGATTACGAGAATATATCACCAACGGCGCTTTGAAAGATACGGTTATCATGATGGAACCTACCGACTTGGTTTACTCTAAGGGACAACAAGAAACGTTTACCAGTCCGGAATTGAAGGAATACATTTCCAAGCAGATTAACCGAGGAAGTAGCAATATCGCGCAATACCAAGTGGAATATCACAAGCGTATAGCCACCTCTTTCGCCTCGTTCATCCTTACCACGATAGGTTTGTCGTTATCATCTCGCAAGCGCAAGGGCGGTATGGGATTGTACTTAGGAATAGGGTTGGCATTGAGTTTCAGTTATATCATGTTGCAAACCGTCTCTTCCACATTCGCCATCAATGCCAATGCATCACCGATGTTGGCAGCATGGATTCCTAATATGATTTTCGCCGTAATAGCCTACTTCTGCTATCGTAAAGCGCCAAATTAAGAAGAAGTAGGAAGGAGGAATTATGAAGGTGGAGGTAAGCAACAAAGTTGCGGAAAAATGTATGAAGGAAAGAAGTACTTCAATCATCAAACCTTCATTACTGCGCGAAGCGCACTACTTCATCCTTCATAATTCACACATCACACATCATAATTACTTCATACATCAAACATCATAAATTGATTACTGCGCGAAGCGCACAACTTCGTCCTTCATAATTCAAACATCATACATCATAATTACTTCATACATCGTAATTCACACATCACACATCAAAACAATGTTTTTCGACGAATTAAACTTAAGTGACAATATACTTGATGCACTCTACGACATGAACTTCGAAGAGTGTACGCCCATCCAAGAAAGATGTATCCCCGAAATATTAAAAGGCAATGACGTATTAGGCATTGCGCAAACTGGAACGGGTAAGACTGCCGCATACTTATTGCCTATCCTTTCCTTGTTAGACCAAGGAGGATTTCCCAAAGATGCCGTTAACTGCATCATCATGGCTCCTACACGCGAACTGGCACAACAAATAGACCAAGCCATGCAAGGTTTCGGCTATTTCCTCGATGGCATAGGAAGTGTTGCCATCTATGGCGGAAACGACGGAAACAGATACGACCAAGAGTTAAAATCGCTTCGTTTAGGGGCAGATATCATCATTGCCACACCTGGACGACTGATTTCGCACTTGAACATGGGGAATTTAGATACCAGCAAAATATCGTTTTTCGTTCTCGATGAAGCCGACCGAATGCTTGACATGGGTTTCTCGGAAGACATCATGACCATAGCAAAAAAACTCCCTACGAATAGGCAGACCATCATGTTTTCTGCTACGATGCCACAAAAGATTGAGGAACTTGCCAAGACTTTACTTCACAATCCTGTGGAAGTAAAGAT
>OCTX014561324.1_pt1 | contig 15843 bp, 11 predicted proteins | sample 1539691 | NCBI WGS metagenome assembly OCTX01 (sample SAMN02144231, study PRJEB22623) | gut metagenome | biome: sheep rumen | host: Ovis aries | place: New Zealand | reverse complement strand
ACGGCAGATTTGAATGCATGTTTTTGGGTGTTTTGATTATTTAACAATCTGGTAATGAGGACAATGCAATCTTTCTACCGCCCATGATTTGCAATCCGCAAAAGGCTTGTGGAGCATGCAGCGGATTTTGGGAAAAACAAAGAGTACCCCCTACCCTATAGTTGGCGAAAACGAAAAAGCGGCGCATCCTTTTGTTCGGATGCGCCGCCTTATGGTTAGGATTCAATATTACTAGACCTTGATTTCAACCTCAACACCACTGGGAAGCTCGAGCTTCATGAGGGCATCGACGGTCTTGGCAGTAGAGCTGTAGATGTCAATCAGACGCTTGTAGTCTGAAAGCTGGAACTGCTCGCGGGCCTTCTTGTTTACGAATGTACTACGGTTCACTGTGAAGATGCGCTTGTGTGTGGGCAGGGGGATGGGACCGCTCACGATGGCACCAGTGGCCTTGACGGCCTTCACAATCTTCTCTGCTGACTTGTCAACCAATTTGTGGTCGTAAGACTTCAGCTTGATGCGAATTTTCTGACTCATGTTTTTGATTTACAATTTAAATGTTAAAAATATTACTATTGTTGTTGTGTTAAGGTGTGCCGCTAAAGAGTCATTTGCTCAGCGGCACCACCCATAATAGTCAAGTGTCAATAAGCTACACCAGGTCCACACGTCCCTTCACTTCCTCGAGCACGGCCTTGGCAAGGCTTGAAGACAGCGGAGAGTGATGGTCGTACTCCATTGAGCTGGTGGCACGGCCTGAAGTGATGGTACGCAGAGCGGTTACGTAGCCGAACATCTCTGACAGGGGAACCATGGCCTTGATGACACGGCCGCCACTGCGGGCCTCGTCCATGCCTTCAACCTGACCACGACGCTTGTTGAGGTCGCCGATGACGTCACCCATGTTCTCCTCGGGAGTGATGACTTCGAGCTTCATGATAGGCTCCATGAGCACGGGGCCTGCCTTGGCGCATGCGTTCTTGTAGGCGTTGCGGGCAGCGAGCTCGAACGAGAGCTGGTCGGAGTCAACGGGATGGAACGAACCGTCGAGCAGGGTCACCTTCAGCGTATCCATGGGATAGCCACCCAGGATACCGGCTTTCATGGCATCCTCGAAGCCCTTCTGCACGGCGGGGATGAACTCCTTGGGCACATTACCACCCTTCACCTCGTTGACGAACTGCAGGCCGCCCTTTTCCTTGGCGTTCCAGTCTTCATCAACCGGTCCTACGTTCACGATGATGTCGGCAAACTTACCGCGACCACCCGACTGCTTCTTGTAAACCTCGCGCAGGTTGACGGTCTTGGTGATGGCCTCCTTATAGTTCACCTGAGGCTTGCCCTGGTTGCACTCTACCTTGAACTCGCGCTTCAGACGGTCGATGATGATGTCCAAGTGGAGCTCGCCCATACCCGAGATGACGGTCTGGCCGCTCTGCTCGTCGGTATGCACGGTGAAGGTGGGGTCTTCCTCGGCCAGCTTGGCCAGTCCGTTGTCGAGCTTGGCAATGTCGGCCTGGCTCTTGGGCTCAACGGCGATGGAGATCACGGTGTCGGGGAAGGTCATCGACTCGAGCACGATGGGTGCATTCTCATCGCAGAGAGTGTCGCCAGTGCGGATGTCCTTGAAGCCCACGCCTGCGCCGATGTCGCCGGCATCGATGGACTCCATGGGGATTTCCTTGTTGGAGTTCATCTGGAACAGACGGCTGATGCGCTCTTTCTTGCCCGAACGGGGGTTGAAGACGTAAGAGCCGGCCTTCACGCTGCCCGAATAAACGCGGAAGAAGACCAGACGACCCATGTAGGGGTCGGTGGCAATCTTGAATGCCAGGGCTGCGGTGGGTTCGTCCTCGCTGGGTTTGCGGCTCTCTTCCTCGTCGCCGTCGGGAGTAGTACCAATTACGGCCTCAGTATCAACGGGTGAAGGAAGGAAAGCACATACGTAGTCGAGCAGAGGCTGTACGCCCTTGTTCTTGTACGACGAACCGCAGAGCATAGGTGTGCAAGCCATCGAGATGGTGCCCTTGCGTATGGCGGCGATGATTTCCTCCTTGGTGATGGAGTTGGGATCGTCGAAGAACTTCTCCATCAGAGCCTCGTCGTACTCGGCACAGGCCTCGAGCAGTTTCTCGCGCCACTCGTTGCACTCGTCAACGAGGTCGGCGGGAATCTCCTCTACGTCGTACTCGGCACCCATGGTCTCGTCGTGCCAAAGGATGGCCTTCATCGTGATGAGGTCCACCAATCCTTTGAAGTGCTCCTCGGCACCGATGGGCACCTGAATGACCACGGGGTTGGCTCCGAGGATGTCCTTCATCTGCTGCACCGTCTCGAAGAAGTCGGCACCCGAGCGGTCCATCTTGTTCACGTAGCCGATGCGCGGCACGTTGTACTTGTCGGCCTGGCGCCAAACGGTCTCCGACTGGGGCTGTACGCCATCGGCAGCCGAATAGGTGGCTACGGCACCGTCGAGCACACGCAGTGAGCGCTCCACCTCGGCGGTGAAGTCAACGTGTCCCGGAGTGTCGATGAGATTGATTTTATACTTCTGTCCGTTCCAGTCCCAGTTGCATGTGGTAGCAGCCGAGGTGATAGTGATACCACGCTCCTGCTCCTGAGCCATCCAGTCCATGGTGGCGGCACCGTCGTGTACCTCACCAATCTTGTGGGTCTTGCCTGTGTAGAACAGAATACGTTCAGAAGTGGTAGTCTTGCCGGCATCGATGTGAGCCATGATGCCGATGTTACGAGTCAGTCTTAAATCGTGCTTTGCCATTGTTTCAAATCTGCTTTTTCTTTTACCTTAAGATATAATGTGTGTTATCCTTATACATTTAGAATCTGAAGTGAGCAAATGCACGGTTTGCCTCAGCCATGCGGTGCATGTCTTCCTTACGCTTGAAGGCACCACCCTGGTTGTTGTAGGCATCCATAATTTCGGCAGCGAGTTTCTCGGCCATGCCCTTACCGCCACGCTTGCGGGCGAAGTTGATCATGTTCTTCATCGAGACACTTTCCTTGCGGTCGGGACGGATTTCGGTAGGAACCTGGAATGTGGCACCACCAATGCGGCGGCTCTTCACCTCCACCTGCGGAGTGATGTTGTCAAGGGCCTGCTTCCAAATTTCGAGGGCAGACTTCTCCTCGTTCTTCATCTTCTCCTTCACGGTATCCAATGCTTTGTAGAAAATCTCGTACGAAGTGTTCTTCTTTCCGTCGTACATCAGATGATTCACAAACTTCGACACTTTCTGGTCGTTGTAAACGGGATCTGGCAGGATCACACGCTTCTTGGGTTTTGCTTTTCTCATTTTTTAATTAGAAAAAAATTTTAATTCTGCATGGGGCTGTTCTTTTGTGCGTCTTCAACGCCCACACTCGGGCATTTACTCAACCTTTATAACATTTCTCCAGCAAAACGGTGAATAAAAAATATGGATTTGTTTGAGTTTTCCTTGAAAAAGACTCACGGCTCATTGCCATCTCCGGATGTGAGCCGTCAGTCTTGATGGCCTTTTTGTGGTCAAGGTTTACTTCTTGGCAGCCTTGGGACGCTTGGCTCCGTACTTCGAACGGCGCTGGGTGCGGTTGGCTACACCGGCGGTATCCAACGTACCGCGGACGATGTGATAGCGCACACCAGGAAGGTCCTTCACACGACCACCGCGAACGAGCACGATGCTGTGCTCCTGCAGGTTGTGACCCTCGCCGGGAATGTAAGAGTTCACCTCTTTCTGGTTTGTCAAACGAACACGGGCAACTTTACGCATTGCCGAATTAGGCTTCTTCGGGGTTGTGGTATAGACACGAACACAGACACCACGACGCTGAGGACATGAGTCCAAAGCAGGCGACTTGCTCTTATCTACCAATTCCTTTCTGCCTTTTCTTACCAATTGAGAAATTGTAGGCATAATTTTTTAATTTTTTATTGTTTATATATTATTGTATTTATAATCAAACGGTTACATTGCGCCCATAAAGACGCTTTTGGGCTGCAAAGGTACAAACAATTCCCCGAATTACCTAATTATATAGCTACAAAAAAACCTACACCTTGCAAAAATTTGCAAGATATAGGCTTTGTTAACAAAATTTTAACTGCGAACGGTTCTTTTTCGAGCCGCCGAGTGTATTCCGACTATTTAGAGGTCGAACTTGTAGCCCAGTGTCAGCATGAACACGCTGTTGTATGCTTTGGCAACATACTCGTAGTCGTGCTCGTCGCCCTTGGCAATCTTAGACAGGCCAAAGTTGTAGCGGGCATCGATAGTGAAGCTGTTGTTGATTTCATAGCTCAGGCCTACAGGGATGGAGAGATCCAATTTCTTCATGCCATCCTTCATGTCAATACTCACTTCGACACCTTGTTCCTTCCCCTTGGCCTTAGCATTGGTGAGCAAACCACACTGAATACCGGCTTTCAGGGCAAAACCCTTGGCTACATAAACGTTGGCCAGAACAGGAACGTTCAAATACTCGGTGTTCAATTTAATATCAGCACCGCCGTCGGTCTTGCAGCCCTGCATGCTGTAGAGCAGTCCGCCCGAAACAGCAAACATGTCGGACACCTGATAAATGAGTTCGCCACCGGCCACAAGACCAAACTTCATCTTGACATCTTCTACGTCGCTGCCACGAACCGTAGCGAGCGTAGCACCTACCATAGGCTTCAAAGACACGGTGCCCGGAGCACTCTGTGCACTTATACCCAGCGTAGCCAACATGGCCACCGCAATTAAAAATAATTTCTTCATAATCTAATCGGTATTAATGAATGAATGAATAAATAAAAAAAATAGGATTGTATCCCTTTCTGTTTTTCGTTCTACTTGGAGAGAGAAAAATTTGGCCCAGAGCCTTGTGGGCTAAGCCTCGCCCTTGCCGATGTTGAAAGGCGCAATGGTGCGTTCGCCTTGGTTGGGGATCTGAATTTTTCCGTATTCGCGCTCATAACGCAGAATGTTCTCCTGCAAGGCCATGAGCAGACGCTTGGCATGCTCGGGAGCCAAAATGACGCGGCTTTTCACCTGCATCTTGGGAACACCGGGAAGCATGCGCGCAAAGTCGAGCACAAAGTCAGAACTGGAATGTGTGATGACGGCAAAGTTAGCATATTCGCCCTGTGCCACATCTTGGGGCAGATCAATTTGCAACTGCCCTTTGGGCTGATTCTGGTTGTTATCCATTGTTCGTTTATTATACTATTAATAGGTGTTTTTGTTATTTTTGGCAAATATACAAAGTTTATTTGTAAACTCCAAATTTTTTACAATCAATCTGCTGCCCTGTCCCGTTTACTGACTCTATGTCAATTCCATGCAGCCACCGAACGAAAAAGAATGTCATGCATCCGTTATAAAACAAAGGACAGGCACTTCCACTAGAGGAAGCACCTGTCCTTTTGCTTATAATCAGTCTGTCAACTTCGCCAATTAGTCTTCGGCAGGACGCTCGGCAAAGTCGAGCACGTTCTTCTTGTTGGCCTGCATGCGTTCATACTCCTCCTTGGAGCCTACAATAATCTTGTCGAACTCGCGAAGGCCCGTTCCTGCGGGAATGAGGTGGCCGCAGATAACGTTCTCCTTCATACCCTCGAGCGTATCCACCTTGCCACGGATGGCAGCTTCATTGAGCACCTTGGTAGTTTCCTGGAACGATGCGGCAGACATGAAGCTCTTGGTCTGAAGGGCTGCACGGGTGATACCCTGCAGAATCTGCGTCGAGGTGGCGGGCACAGCATCGCGAACCTGCACCAACCGCAGGTCACGCCGTTTCAGGCTAGAGTTCTCGTCGCGCAGCTTGCGGGCAGTTACTATCTGGCCTTTCTGGAAAGTCTCGGAGTCACCGGCGTCGATGACCACCTTCTTGCCCCAGATGCGGTCGTTCTCCTCTGCGAAGTCGAGTTTATCGACCACTTCTTGCTCGAGGAAGGTAGTGTCGCCCGGGTCGTTGATCTGTACCTTGCGCATCATCTGACGAACAATAATCTCGAAGTGTTTGTCGTTGATCTTCACACCTTGCAGACGATACACGTCCTGAACCTCGTTGACGATGTACTCCTGAACAGCCGTGGGACCTTTGATGGCGAGGATGTCGCCCGGAGTAATCACACCGTCAGAGAGCGGAGTACCAGCGCGCACGGCATCGTGCTCCTGCACAAGAATCTGTTTTGAAAGCGACACGAGGTACTTGCGCTGATCGCCCGTCTTGGATGTAACGATAATCTCGCGGTTGCCACGCTTCACCTTGCCCATGGTCACCTCACCGTCAATTTCACTGACGACGGCGGGATTGCTCGGATTGCGGGCCTCGAAGAGCTCCGTGACACGGGGCAGACCACCGGTGATGTCACCAGCCTTGCCTACGGCACGCGGAATCTTCACCAGAGTAGTTCCAGTCTTGACGGTCTGTCCGTCCTCTACCACTACGTGGCCACCCACGGGGAAGTTGTAGGTACCTATCACATTGCCGTTGGCATCGAGAACGTCGCAGGTCGGCACGCGCGAACGATCCTTGGAATCGATGATGATCTTCTCGGTCAAACCTGTCGTGTCGTCCGTTTCGGCCTTATAGGTGCTGCCCTCTATGACGTCGTTGAACTTGAGCACACCGGCATACTCGGTAACGATGACGGCATTGAATGGGTCCCAACGTGCAACAAGTTCACCTTTCTTCACCTGAGATCCGCTCTTGAAATAGAGTGACGAACCGTAGGGAACGTTGACGGTAGAGAGCACAATGTTGGTATGCGGGTCGATGAAGCGGGCCTCGGCCAGACGGCTGACAACCATCTCGCAGGCCACTTCGCCGGTCTCGCCGTCCTCGGTGAAAGGAACTGTGCGGAGTTCGTCGAACTCCACCTTGCAGTCGTTCTTGGCAACGATGCTGGCATTGGCAGCTGCATTGGCAGCCACACCACCGGCGTGGAAAGTACGGAGGGTCAACTGAGTACCAGGCTCACCAATGGCTTGAGCGGCAATCACACCCACAGCCTCGCCCTTCTGCACCATGCGGCGGGTGGCCAGGTTGCGACCATAACACTTCATGCAGACACCTTTCTTCGACTCGCAGGTGAGCACTGAACGAATCTCGACGCTCTCGATGGGCGAGTCTTCGATGGCCTGCGCCACCGACTCGGTGATTTCCTCACCGGCTGCCACAATGAGTTCACCGGTGGAAGGATGAATGATGTCGTGAACCGAAACACGGCCCAGTATGCGCTCGTAGAGACTCGAAATGACCTCATCGCCACTCTTCAGGGCGGTGCAGACCAGTCCACGCAAGGTGCCGCAATCCTCTTCGGTGATAATCACGTCGTGCGACACATCGACCAGACGACGGGTCAGATAACCAGCATCGGCGGTCTTCATGGCGGTGTCGGCCAGACCCTTACGGGCACCGTGGGTAGAGATGAAGTATTCAAGCACTGACATACCCTCCTTGAAGTTCGAAAGGATGGGGTTCTCGATAATCTGGTGACCTTCGGCACCAGCTTTTTGGGGCTTGGCCATCAGACCACGCATACCGGAAAGCTGGCGAATCTGGTCCTTTGAACCACGGGCACCCGAATCGAGCATCATGAAAACGGCATTGAAACCCTGATCGGCCTCAGTCATTTCCTTCATGAGCACATTGCCCAAGTCGTTGTTGACGTGGGTCCAGGTGTCAATCACCTGATTGTAGCGCTCGTTGTCGGTGATGAAACCGTTGTCGTAGTTGAACTGAATCTGAGCAATCTCGTCGTTACCTTTCTTGATGAGTTCTTCCTTCTCCTTCGGCACGATGATGTCGTCAAGGTTGAACGAAAGACCTGCCAGATATGCCATTCGGTAGCCCAGGTTCTTGATACCATCGAGGAACTCGCAAGCCTCGGCGAAGCCTACATTCTTGATAACGTCGGCGATGATGTCGCGAAGGCTCTTCTTCGAAATGACCTTATTGACATAGCCAACCTCGTCGGGAATGATTCCATTGACGATGACACGACCTACAGAAGTCTCCACGGCATGCTTGAAGGGGTTGCCCTTTTCGTCGCGGTCGTCAACCACCACTTTCACCTGAGCGTGGAGGTCGCACTTGCCCTCGTTGTAGGCAATGATGGCCTCTTCGGGACCATAGAACGAAAGTCCTTCGCCCTTGGCTCCGGGACGAATCTTAGTGATATAGTAGAGTCCGAGCACCATGTCCTGTGAGGGCACGGTGATAGGAGCACCGTTGGCGGGGTTCAGAATGTTGTGGCTCTGGAGCATGAGCAGCTGAGCCTCGAGAATTGCCTCGTTGGAAAGGGGGAGGTGAACAGCCATCTGGTCGCCGTCGAAGTCGGCGTTGAACGCCGTACATGCCAGCGGGTGCAACTGTATGGCCTTACCCTCAATGATGCGGGGCTGGAAAGCCTGGATACCCAGGCGGTGGAGCGTCGGGGCACGGTTGAGCAGCACAGGATGACCTTTCATTACGTTCTCCAGAATGTCCCAAATGACAGGTTCGCGACGATCGACAATCTTCTTGGCCGACTTCACGGTCTTCACGATGCCTCGCTCGATGAGTTTGCGGATGATGAAGGGCTTGTAGAGCTCGGCAGCCATCAGCTTAGGCAAACCGCACTCGCCCATCTTCAGCTCGGGACCCACCACGATGACCGAACGCGCAGAATAGTCAACACGCTTACCAAGCAGGTTCTGACGGAAACGGCCCTGCTTACCCTTCAGCGAGTCGGAAAGTGACTTCAGCGGACGGTTGCTGTCGCTCTTCACTGCCGAAGACTTGCGCGAGTTGTCGAAGAGAGAATCGACGGCCTCCTGAAGCATACGTTTCTCATTGCGGAGAATCACTTCGGGGGCCTTGATTTCCATCAGTCGCTTCAGACGGTTGTTGCGGATGATGACACGACGGTAGAGGTCGTTGAGGTCGCTGGTTGCAAAACGTCCACCATCCAGAGGCACCAATGGGCGCAACTCAGGCGGAGTGACGGGAATGATTTTCATAATCATCCACTCGGGACGGTTCACATCCTTGCTCGAACGGAAAGCCTCGACCACCTGCAGACGCTTCAGAGCCTCAGTCTTGCGCTGCTGGCTGGAGTCGCTGTTGGCGCGGTCGCGCAGCTCGTAAGAGAGAGCGTCGAGATCGAGGGTGGACAGCAGGTCGTAAATGGCCTCTGCACCCATTTTGGCGATGAACTTGTTGGGGTCGGTATCTTCGAGATACTCGTTGTCCTTGGGCAAGTTGTCGATGATGTCGATATACTCCTCCTCGGAGAGCAAGTCCATCTTGTGCGAACCATTCAGTTCGTTGCCTTCGCCATCCTTGCGACCTTCCATCACACCAGGCTGGACGACAATGTAGCGCTCATAATAGATAACGGCATCGAGCTTCTTGGTAGGCAGGCCAAGCAGATAGCCCATTTTGTTGGGCAGGCTGCGGAAATACCAGATATGGGCTACGGGCACCACCAATTCAATGTGGCCTGTACGCTCGCGGCGCACCTTCTTCTCTGTCACTTCCACACCGCAACGATCGCACACAATGCCTTTGTAGCGGATGCGCTTGTATTTGCCGCAGGCACATTCGTAGTCTTTGGTAGGACCGAAGATGCGCTCGCAGAACAGGCCGTCGCGCTCGGGCTTGTACGTACGGTAGTTGATGGTCTCAGGCTTGGTCACCTCGCCGTAGGAACTCTCCTGGATTTCCTGGGGCGAAGCCAGTCCGATGGTAATCTTGGTGAAATTACTCTTTATTTTTGATTCTTTCTTGAAAGCCATATTTCTTTTTTGATTAAATATTAACAATTAAAAATTAATCATTAATTCTCAACTGTTAGTCGAGCTTAACGCTAAGGCCGAGACCTCGAAGCTCATGGAGAAGCACATTGAGAGACTCGGGGATGCCTGGTGTAGGCATGGGTTCGCCCTTGACAATGGCTTCGTATGCTTTCGAACGGCCTACGACATCGTCTGACTTGATGGTAAGAATCTCTTGCAGCACATGGCTGGCACCGAATGCCTCCAAGGCCCAGACCTCCATCTCTCCGAAACGCTGACCACCAAACTGTGCCTTACCACCAAGCGGCTGCTGCGTAATCAAACTGTATGGACCAATGGAACGAGCGTGCATCTTGTCCTCCACCATGTGGCCGAGTTTGAGGAAGTAGGTGATACCCACGGTTGCAGGCTGGTCGAACTTCTCGCCTGTCTCGCCATCATAAAGGTGGGTTGAGCAGAGACGCGGCAGGCCTGCCTTGTCGGTCCACTCGGAGAGGTCGTCAAGCTTGGCACCATCGAAAATCGGTGTAGCAAACTTCACACCAAGACGTTTTCCGGCTGCACCGAGAATGGCTTCGAATATCTGGCCAAGGTTCATACGCGAAGGCACACCCAGCGGGTTGAGCACCAAATCGACGGGACGACCGTCCTCGAGGAACGGCATATCCTCCTGGCGCACCACCTTCGAAACGATACCCTTGTTACCGTGACGACCGGCGAGTTTGTCACCCACACCAATCTTACGTTTCTTGGCAACATACACCTTGGCCATCTGCTGGATGCCAGAAGGCAGGTCATCGCCAATGGTAATGGCAAACTTACGGCGCTTCAGCTCTGCATCGAGCAGTTTGTACTTCTTAATATAGTTCATGATGAGCTGCTGAATGAGCTCATTGGTGTGCTCGTCGTTGGTCCAGTTGTTGCTCTGGATGCCATCGTACTCAAGATTCTTCAGTGCAGCAGTGGTGAACTTGCTGCCCTTGGTGATAATCTCAGCACCCGTATAGTCTTTCACGCCCATTGAGTTCTTGCCCTCAGTAAGGGTGAGCAATTTGTCAACGAGAATGTCTTTCAAGTCGTTGTTCTTTGCCTCATATTCCTCATCAATCTTGGCAAGGATGATCTTATCCTGCTTCTTGCTCTCGCGGGTCTTGACCGCACGAGAGAAGAGTTTCTTGTCGATGACAACACCTGTCAGCGACGGATTGGCTTTCAGCGAGCTGTCCTTCACGTCGCCGGCTTTGTCGCCGAAGATGGCACGGAGCAGTTTCTCCTCTGGTGACGGGTCGCTCTCGCCCTTCGGCGAAATCTTACCAATCAGGATGTCGCCGGGCTCCACGCGGGCTCCCACGCGGATGATGCCGTTGTCGTCGAGATCCTTTGTGGCTTCCTCGCTCACATTGGGAATGTCAGCGGTGAACTCTTCCATTCCACGCTTGGTTTCGCGAACATCGAGGGAATACTCATCCACATGGACTGAGGTGAGCACATCCTCACGCACAATGCGCTCATTGAGCACAATGGCATCCTCGTAGTTGTAACCCTTCCAAGGCATGTAGGCAACAAGCAGGTTACGACCCAATGCCAACTCGCCGTTCTCTGTAGCGTAGCCTTCAGTCAGGATGTCACCTTTCTTCACGCGTTGGCCCTTGTCACAAATAGGACGCAGGTCGATGGTCATGTTCTGGTTGGTACGGCGGAACTTAGGAATGCGATACTCCTTCAGTGCCGGCTCGAAACTGACGAATTCTTCCTCCTCAGTACGATCGTAGAGAATGCGGATGGTGGTAGCGTCAACATATTCGATGGTTCCGTCGCCTTCGGCTGTAATCATGGTGCGCGAGTCAACACACACCTGTCTCTCGATGCCAGTTCCGACAATAGGAGCCTCGTTGTGAAGCAGAGGTACTGCCTGGCGCATCATGTTCGAACCCATCAGCGCACGGTGGGCATCGTCGTGCTCGAGGAAAGGAATCAAGCCTGCAGCAATAGAGGCAATCTGCTGTGGAGCAACGTCCATAAGGTCAACCTCTGAAGGGGGAACCACAGGGAAATCGGCATCCTGACGACATTTCACCACGTCGCGGATAAATGTGCCGTCGTCTCTCAAAGGAGCATTTCCCTGGCCGATGATGTGGTCTTCCTCCTCCTCGGCGGTGAGATAGACAACATCTTCGTTCTTCAAGTTCACTACGCCATTTTCCACCTTGCGGTAAGGAGTCTCGATGAATCCGAGTTCATTGATCTTTGCATAGACGCAAAGCGAAGAAATCAGACCAATGTTAGGACCTTCAGGGCTCTCAATCGGGCAGAGGCGGCCATAGTGGGTATAGTGTACGTCGCGCACCTCGAAACCAGCACGTTCGCGCGAAAGGCCACCAGGACCGAGAGCTGAAAGACGACGTTTGTGGGTAACCTCAGCCAGCGGGTTTGTCTGGTCCATGAACTGGCTCAGAGGGTTGGTGCCGAAGAAAGAGTTGATGACACTCGAAATGGTCTTGGCATTAATCAGGTCCGTAGGCTGGAACACCTCGTTGTCGCGCACGTTCATTCGCTCGCGGATAGTGCGGCTCATACGAGCCAGACCTATTGAGAACTGATTGCTCAGCTGCTCGCCGACGGTACGCACACGGCGGTTGGAAAGGTGGTCGATGTCGTCAACGGTGGCGTTTGAGTTCACCAATTGGATGAGATACTTGATGATCTCGATAATATCTTCTTTGGTCAGGATACGCACATCCATGTCGGTATCGAGACCTAACTTCTTGTTGATTCGGTAGCGACCTACATCGCCCAAGTCGTAACGCTTGTCAGAGAAGAAAAGGTTCTGGATGACTTCGCGCGCACTGGCATCATCGGCAGGATCGGCATTTCGGAGCTGACGGTAGATGTAGAGCACGGCTTCTTTTTCTGAGTTGCTGGGGTCTTTTTGCAAAGTATTGAAAATGATGGAAAACTTGCTGGCAGCTTCGGCATCCTTGTGAAGCAGGATGGTGGAAGTACCACTCTCGAGAATGTCCTCCACATTGTCGGCAGTGATTTCGGTCTCACGATCCATGATGACCTCATTACGCTCAATGGAGACCACCTCGCCCGTGTCTTCATCAACAAAATCCTCGTTCCAGCTCTTGAGCACACGGGCGGCCAGTTTCCGGCCAATGGCTTCCTTCATGTTCTTCTTGTTGACTTTCAGCTCTTCGCAGAGGTCGAAAATCTGAAGGATGTCCTTGTCGCTTTCAAAACCGATAGCGCGCAAAAGCGTGGTGACGGGCAATTTCTTCTTACGGTCGATGTAAGCATACATCACATTGTTGATGTCAGTGGCAAACTCTATCCATGAACCCTTGAAAGGAATTATACGGGCCGAATAGAGAACAGTGCCGTTGGCATGGATGCCCTGGCCGAAGAATACGCCCGGAGAGCGGTGGAGCTGAGAGACCACAACACGTTCCGCACCATTGATGACAAAGGTGCCATTTTGCGTCATATAAGGAATGGTGCCCAAAAACACATCCTGGATGAATGTGCCAAAGTCTTCATGGTCAGGGTCTGTACAATACAGTTTCATCTTAGCCTTCAAAGGCACACTATAAGTAAGACCACGCTCCAAACACTCGTCAATCGTGTAACGAGGCGGGTCGATATAGTAATCCAAGAACTCAAGGACGAAATTATTTCGTGTGTCGGTAATAGGGAAATTCTCAGCGAACACCTTATACAAACCGTCGTTCTTGCGTTCTTCAGGCGGAGTGTCTAACTGCAAGAAGTCTCTGAAAGACTTTAACTGCACATCGAGGAAGTCCGGATAGGGCATCGGATTCTTCACGCTGGCAAAATTTACTCTGTTGTCAACAATTTTTGAAGCCATTCTTCAGTAATTAATTATAATCAATGTAGGTCGAAAAAGTCCTATGCCAATGGTATAGGGCCTGGAGGGAGTGTCAAAAGACACAAAAAGGTTAGGACTTACCGACTGGGCAAATCCTAACCTATGATGATTCAGAAAATGCTATTATTTGAGCTCGATTTCTGCGCCAGCAGCCTCGATAGCCTTCTTCAGGTTCTCAGCCTCGTCCTTAGACAGACCTTCCTTGATGGTAGCGGGAGCACCATCTACGAGATCCTTAGCCTCTTTCAGACCAAGACCGCAAGCCTCTTTCACAGCCTTCACAACCTGGAGCTTAGCAGCACCAACAGCCTTCAGAACAACATCGAACGATGTCTTCTCCTCAGCTGCAGCAGCCTCGCCACCAGCAGGAGCAGCAGCAACAGCAACAGCTGCAGCAGCAGGCTCAATTCCATACTCATCCTTCAGGATGGTTGCCAACTCGTTAACTTCTTTTACTGTAAGGTTTACCAACTCTTCAGCAATAGCTTTAATATCTGCCATTTTATTCTTAATGTTTTAATTGTTTTTTAAATCTAAATATAAAAAAAAGTTCGCTTATTGGTTACGCTCAGCGATAGCGTCAAGAAGTCCGTGAATCTTGCCACCGGCATTCAGACCAGAAACAACATTCTTGATAGGCGACTGCAACAGAGCAACGACATCAGCAATGAGTTCGTTCTTGCTCTTGATGGCCACAAGCTCATCCAGACGTTCAGCACCAACGAAGATGCTCTCTTCTGCATAAGCAGCCTTCAGCGCCGGAATGCCAGCTTTCTTGTATTCCTTCAGCAGTTTGGCAGGCACGTTGGCAGTGTTGGCGAACATCACAGCCGTATTACCCTTCAAAGCACCATACAAAGGTTCAAAATCAATCTCTGAAGCCTCGAAAGCCTTGTGCAGAAGCTTGTTCTTCACAACGACCATCTTGATTTCATTCTTGAAGCACTTGCGACGAAGGTCAGCAGTAGCCTCAGCGTTCAGTCCGGTAACATCTACCAGATAGAAATGAGGATATTCCTTGAGCTTCTCACCAAGTTCAACGATGATAGTATCTTTTACTTCCTTTTTCATTTTTACACTTTCTTGTAGAGTTATTCAACTGTCTTGGGATCAACCTTGACACCCATACTCATCGTGCTGGAAACAAAGATACTCTTGATGTATGTACCTTTAGCAGCAGCAGGTTTCAGTTTGATAACAGTTGAGATGAATTCCTTAGCATTTCCGTAGAGCTGCTCGGGAGTCATGCTGACCTTACCGATTGAAGTGTGGATGATACCAGCCTTGTCAACCTTGAAGTCAATCTTACCCTGCTTTACTTCCTTAACTGCCTTAGCAACGTCCATAGTTACAGTACCACTCTTGGGGTTAGGCATCAAACCACGAGGACCGAGTACACGGCCGAGAGGTCCAATCTTGCCCATGCAAGAGGGCATGGTGATGATGACATCAATGTCAGTCCAACCACCTTTTATCTTCTCGATATACTCATCGAGACCAACATAATCAGCGCCTGCCTCCTTGGCGGCAGCTTCCTGATCAGGTGTGCAGAGAGCCAACACACGCGTAACCTTACCAGTTCCGTTGGGGAGAGAAACCACACCACGAACCATCTGGTTAGCTTTACGCGGGTCAACGCCTAAGCGTACGTCAATATCAACCGAAGCATCGAACTTGGTAGTAGTGATTTGCTTTACCAATTCGAGCGCTTCCTGTAAAGAGTATGCTTTCCCTGCTTCAACCTTGTCAGCTACTGATTTCTGATTTTTTGTCAGTTTACTCATGTCTTAATTGAAGTTTTTTATCAACGGACACGCCTGCAGGAAGTAAATTCCTTTCGGCATTACCCGTCATTGTTATTATCCAGGGAAATCCCCTTTTACAGTGATACCCATACTTCTTGCTGTACCGGCAATGATCTTCATTGCTGACTCAACTGTGAAGCAGTTCAAGTCTGCCATCTTGTCTTCTGCGATAGCACGAACCTGATCCCAAGTCACCGTAGCGACTTTCTTACGGTTGGGCTCAGCAGAACCACTCTTTACCTTGGCTGCCTCTTTGAGCTGAACAGCTGCGGGAGGGGTCTTGATAACGAAGCTGAATGACTTGTCGGTGTAGTAAGTGATAACGACAGGAAGAATCTTGCCTGCCTTATCCTGGGTTCTGGCGTTGAACTCTTTGCAGAAT
>OCTX012277374.1_pt1 | contig 15845 bp, 17 predicted proteins | sample 1539691 | NCBI WGS metagenome assembly OCTX01 (sample SAMN02144231, study PRJEB22623) | gut metagenome | biome: sheep rumen | host: Ovis aries | place: New Zealand | reverse complement strand
GGGTCGTTGGCATCTGCACCGATAATGAGGTTCTCAGGATTGTACATAACTGCACGGAATGGGTTTTCCCATGCTGTACCCGTGTTGAAGTACTTGTTAATCATAAAGTCCCATGTGGCCACGCTTGCAACGGTTACACCGTCATACTTGGCAATCTCAAATCCATCGAAAACACGTTCCCACGGCATGATAGTTCCATAAGTACGTTTCACGTCTGCATGAAGGGCATCAGCCAGTTTCTTGTTCATCAGCAGAATAGCGTTTCCACCGTAGTTGATACGGGCATCTGCATCAGCGAGAATGGTATCAACGAGAGTGGTAGCCACGCCTGATGTACGGATGGCTGCGGTCTGTGCGGCATAGGTGGTCTGACTGTTGGCTGCGATAGCGGTTGTCTTGGTGGGGTCGGCTGTGATGATGGCATCCAACTGCTTGAAGAATCCGTCACACATAGTGAACAGGGTCGGGTCTTCGGTGTTGGCCAGCGTGCCACCGTTGGAAATGGTATCCATTGCGGTATCGCCAAACCATGCCATGCGCCAAATCATGCGCTTCATCTGCGTTTCCAGCAGTTCAAGGTAGATAGTCATAAAGTCAGTTCCGCTCAGGTCACCGATGGCCGTACCTGATTTGAGACAGTACTCTGCGATGGTCTCTTCAAGATTCTCATAGCAGATTTCAAGCGCGATACTCCACGCACCGAGTGCCCAACGCTTCAACTGATTGTTAATGCCAATCTCATCGAATGTGGGGTTACAACCAGCACCAGCGTGACCGACTGCATCCATCTCACCGATAAGGGCGATAGGCTCACCGTTGCGCACTTTCTTTACGTTCACGTACTTGCGGAAATCCTCATCTTGGAGAATCTTCACAATAATAGCATCCCTCAAAGAACGAAGGTTCTCAGGCTGTAAAGGGATGTTGGTAAAATACTTTGCCATTGTTTAAATCCTTTCTTTGATTGGTTAATTACTTCTTTGTTTTCTTCACTTCGTTGTAACGCGCAAGAATGTCCTCCTTGCTGATACTCTTTGCTTGTACGGCTTCCTCTGCACGCTCATCTTCCTTTTTACGGCCTTCGGGCTTGTAATCGGAAGCAATCTTCGCCAGCACCTTCTCACCGCCAGCAATCTTCACGGCATTAAGGATTCGAAGGTCATCGGTGGTCTTTGCGTTTTTCTTCGCATCTTCCAACTGCTGCTTCAACTCCTCAATCTGTGCTTTCAGGTCATCGTTCTCGCTTTTCAGCCGCTCGATTTCTGCCTTGTCATCATCCTGTTCGAGAATATCATCCTCGATACTCTGCTCATCAACGACTTTCGGCTTAATCTCAACGATTTCCCCGTTTTCCACTACGATGGTCGAGCCATCGGGCATCACGAACTCGCCATCAGGTGAAGCCTTATCGCCCACTTGTGGTTCGCCTTCTTCACGCTCAACTTCGATGGTTGCACCATCAGCCGTATTGAGCGACATTCCGAACTTCACTTCCTCGACTGTCTTGAAACCGAGTTTCTCCAGCATCTTGTCAAGAAGTGACTTCTTTACTTCCACGTTTTCACTCATTTTCTTTTCTTTGTTAGGGTTAATATTTGGATGAAAATCTTCCGTGATTTTCTTTGCTGACATCGGGGTTAGGATTTCGCCTATGATACCGAAATTCATTGCGGTATCAACATTCATCGGCATATCCTTATCCATCTGCGCCTGAATCGCTTCGCGGTCACATCCGCAACGTTCCACGTACAAGTCCACCATCTTTGTCTGCTCTCTGCGCATATCTGCGGCCAGCGCATCCAGCGCATCGGCATTCAACGGGCGTGTAGTGTAACAATAGGGATTGTGGATAAGGATTTCAGCGTTTTCGTATGCCTTTCGTTGTTCCTTCGGTGCTGCCATCAAAATAACGGAAGCCATTGAATGCGCTTTCCCTTCCACGATACAAGTAATATTCTTGCCTGTTGCACGCAAACGGTCATAAATGCTCCAACCTTCATTCACGCTGCCACCGTCACAATGCAGCAATACATCAATGTCGGGGTCATCGGCTGGAATGGCATCGCAAAAAGCGGAAACGTCATTGAACGTCACACCGCCAGCCATTCCCCACGCCTGTAAGCATTCCTTTTCATCTTGCGTTACAATATCAGTATAGATTCTTAACTTTGCCATAGTATGATTTCCAAATGTTTTCGGCAAAGATAAGCGATTTTCCGTATGCTTACAAGATAAACACTTTGGTTTCAAGTTTCAAAATTTGAAATAAACCCGTTTTTAAGCGATTTAAACGGTTTTTTTGCTCTCGCCTTTGTAGTTACCCACCCAAATAGCGAAAAGCCGTTAGGCGCAAAATTACGGGAAAATATGAAAATGCCGCCTACCTCACGGCAAACGGCATCCGACTACTCATTACTAAAACTTAAAAAAAGAAATATTGTATGGAATTAAGCGAGTTTACTCACAATCTTCCGCGAACTTGCGCACGATACGATAAACGCTGGTTTCGCTCATTTCATATTGCTGCGAGAGATAGCGGATAATGTAGATGTATTTATGGCCTTCGTTCCGCAAGCGTAGCCAATCCTCATACATCGTGACGTGTCGGGCATCCGTGACGGAAAGTCCGTTCTTTGCCAACGTATTCATCACGTCTTGCAACAGTTTTACAAGTTCATACTTGGTCATCATCCCATTCTACTCAAACGTTCAATAACTTGCACGCGCTCATTCGTGGTATTAATCTCTTCCACGCTCACAACTGGTCGGGGCATCATGGCAGCACCACGCGCAAAGGCATTCGCAAGCATATCCTCACCGATTTGCTGCTGTGGGCTGGTAGCCACGATGGGAACGCCACCGCCCAACTGATTCAAAGCAGAAAGAAGGGGAGAGAATAGTGATGTGGCCTGTGCCGTGTTTACGGATTCGCCATTTGACACCCTTGCGCTGATGCTATCGGATGTTCCTGAGCCAGCCCCCTGAATTGTTCCACCGCTTGCAAACTTCGCACCCTTTACGGTCTTAATGGCCGTAGCAATATTCGCCAATACGGTTGCCACCGTGGTAGCAATAGCGACAAGGTTTGCGGGGTAGGGAACGGATTGAGCCTGAGCAACACCAGCCGCAATCGCCTTACCCGTATTAATGGCAATCTCCGCGAGTGCCAGCACCTTCGAAAGTTTGGCAAAGTCCTCGTTATCTTCTCCCATTGCTTCAAAGATTGAACTCATGCCGTTTGCCACGCCAGCCATCGCTTGAAGTTTGCCCTGTTCAATGGCTACCTCTTTTTCGGCCAAAGCCTTTTTCGATTCTTGGAACTGATTTTCCATTTCAAGTTTACGAAGGTTAAAGGCTTCGATACTCTCACCTTCGCGCTGTTGGGCTTCATCCAGCAACGTCTTGCGCATTTCCATGTTCAGGCGCAAAACTTCCAATTCATTATTGCCAGCCTGAGCAATGGCTGTCTTGAATCGTGTTTCCGTCTCGGATGTCAGTTGGTCAAGGTAAGCGTTATAGGCTTCTTCATCCATCTTTTCGCGCTCGGCATTATACTTCGCATGAATAGACAATATCAGCCGCTCACGTTCCTCTGCATCTGCGACATCCTTCTGCGCCTGTGCAACCTCCATCGCTTCCTCGTTATCAAGTTGCAAGCGTTTCAGGTTCAACTCCTGTTCGCTTCCCTCCTTGACGGTTGCAAGGATGTTTTGGATAATCCGCTGTTCGGTTTCGATTCGTGTCTTGACTTCTTCATCGGAAAGTTTCTTTAACTCCTGAATCTTCTTTTGTTCAATTGCCGTGATGGTTTGGTTTATGCTTTCACGGGCTTTCTCGGTCAGGTTCTTCTCGGTGGTCAGCGTTCTGCGCAAATCTTCAATCTGTCGCGTGTATTGCAATTCAATGGTCTTGCGCTGCTTCTCGACACCTTCTTCAAGCAATGCCAGTAAAGCATCTTCGGCCTGACGGATGGCGTTACGTTCCTTTTCGGCTGCTTCCTTGATAGCCTGTTGGCGGTCATTGGCTGCTGTTTGGATGTTGCGTGTTGCTGCCACAGCCGTACTCTTGCCACCTTTCAGGATTTCATTACGTGTCTGCTGCATCTGCGCTTTCAGGCGTATTGTTCCCTGATAATATTCGCGTTCCGCATTGTAAACGGCTGCTTCTGCCTGTGCAAGCGCATCATTCACGGCCTTGTCATTGTTAGTCATTGCCGCTTGCGCCTGTAACACCTTCAATTTCTGCTTCGCCAGTTCCACGTTACGTTTCATCTGTGCTTCTTCAAGGGCATTGGCACGGGTAAGCATCTGCAAACGTTGTTGAGCCGTGAAATTCTCCGTGTCCTTTACCATGTTGCGGAGTTTGGCCACCTCCAAAGCATCCTTCGCGTTCTGCACTTCATTGATTCGGCTCGCTTTCTCGATTTCGTACTTCATTTGTTCAAGTTCGATACTTGCGCGAAGTTCATCATTAACGGCCTTCATTTGGTTGCCGATAATGGGTAGCTTTTCAATCATACTTGCAGCCCATCCCAGCAACTTTCCTCCCGCTTCCACTACGGAAAGGATTCGCGCTGCGAACTCTTGCAGAATCTTGATTCCGAATTGGAGAATACGGTTGAACGGTGCAAGAATGGCGTTCAATCGCTGTTGGCTTTCCTCATCCGATTTAATGGCCTTTGATAACAGCATAAACGCCCCAGCAATGGCCGCAATGGTCGCAACGATGGGATTCGCCAAAAGTGCGAGTAACTGCTTACCGAAAGCGGAAACGGCTTGCGTTGCGCCCGTCACGGCATTCTTGAAGCCTCCACTCATTCCGTTTGACAGGGCTTGCAGACCTTGATACCATCGGGAGTTTGCGCCCAGCGCGTTTTGAATGGCGTTCTCATAGTTACCCACGTTTCGGTAATACCTTTGCGTGGCTGCTTCGGCATTCTTTAATTCGGTGGTAATATTGTTTATCTTGTCGGCAAGTTCCTTGCCCTTTGCGCCCTCACGTTCCGCACGGCTCAAAGCATCATATTCCTTCGTGGTATTCGAAAGTTCTGCACGTAATCCGCGCAAAGAGCCTTCTTTTTCCTTGTCTTGCTTTAAACCGTTTTGCACCTCCTTCGAAAGTTCACGGACAGCATCTTTTTCCTGTTTCAGTTCCGCGTTGATGGCTTCGATTTGCTTTTGGTTCTCCATCATTTGCGCACTATTGTCACCCTCGCTCTTTTTCAGGTTTTCGTTTTCCTTTTCAAGATTCTTTTTGGATGCTGTCAGTTCATCAATCTTTGTTCGGTAGTTCGCAATCTGCGTGATGGCATCCTCATAATTGACCTTAATGTCAAGGATAATCTGCTCCTCATTCTCACCCATTTTTCAAATCTCCTATCGTTATTATAATTCAAGTTGAAACAACGTTACTTCGGCCACGCCCGTCTCGCTGGTCTTGATTTCCGTCACCGCGTAGTAATGGCCGTATTGTGCAAGATAGACGGGTACGGTCTCATCAAACTGTTTAATATCAAGTTCCGTCAAGACGAAGACCTCATGCAGAATCTTCGCTTTCTGCAACGAGCGTATCAGGCCAGCATAACGGTCACTTTGCAATATATTGCGCCAATATAAAGTATCATCGAAAACGCCTTGCACATAATCCACACCATTTACAGTCAATAATTGCGTAGTCATAACGCACGGTTCGGGATTATCGGCTTCAAGCGGTTCATCGGTCTCATCTTCGGATGGGAAAAGGTAGGCCAAAAGCCGCTCCGCGTTATCTTCTTCATTCACTTTATACGTTGGAACATTGTTCCCGTACTGCAATGCATCGAAAACGTCACCGACAATATCTTGTTCCTCATCTAACTGTACATTACTGATTACTACTTTGCCATCCGCAAAATCTCCCACATCCTTACTATTGCCGTAAGCAAAGTGATTGACTTGCGCCCATCCATCCACCGTGAAGCCGATTTCACGTGGCGCACCATCATCGTATGCACGTACCAATTTATCGCTCCAATCGAGTGCAATCTGTGTATTATCAAACAAACGATGGTAGTGTACGAATTCAAGCGTTCTATTCCCGTTATCTGTCTGCCGTGGGAACGTTCCCGTTATTCCAGCAAGCCATTGCAAAAAGTCCACAACCTTCATGTTGGGCAGATTCAGGGTGAGCGGATAATCAATACCGTATAGCATACTTTTCACCTTCGGAGTAAAACTGCAATATGATACGTTTTGCCCTGTTAAAATATAGAGCCTAATGTTGCCATCATGTGAGTTAATCATTGAAACGGAATCACCGCCTTTTGCTTCAATATTCAGTATATTGCCAATCGCTTGAATTGTCCACGTATCAGTTATGTTTGTTCCTGAATCCGTATTCCACGGGTTGCCGTGGCTATCGAATACGAATACGCTGTTTGCTGGAAAGAATCTTGTTCCTTGCTCCGGCACATAAACGTTAGCACCTATTTTCCTATCAAGCACGTTAATCACTCTGCGCAAATCATCTTCCGAACATTCATAACGGTATGAAACATTGTATGAAATCGTAAGTTCTACATCGCAAACTGGGTTAGCCCTTGCGTAATAATAATAATCATCCCTATTTGTGGTGTCAGGAAAAACCGTGCTGCTCTTTTGGATTACAGTCCACAAATCATCATTTGCATAATAGTACGTTCTTGCTGGATAATTGGCATTCACGTTTTCAGTCACGCACGGGAATATTAAATCCTGAAGCAATCCGTAGATATTGGCATCAAGGTCGAATGTGATACCGTACAAATTATAGAGCCTATCGGTTATGTATTGTAAAAACACACATGGCCGCAAGTATCCCATCTTTGGCATACGGGCTGCGGCTTCGGGTGTATCGTAAATATCGTTATTCCGTTTATTTCCATATTTCAGGAAATCAATAGCCGCGTAACAATACCCATCATCCCAAATGGCAGATGGCAAATCCCTCCACAATGTCACTTCGTTATAGCGCACATAAGGGGCTTTTTTCCCATCATCGGGCATTTCATTCAGTTTTAATCCATCAGCAAAAATTGCACGTAATACGGCTGGTGTACCCCATACGATGCACACCTCAATCTTTTCTTTTGCGCTGATGATATAGGCATAGCCGTCCGAGAAGATTTCTATGCCGTTGCGCACATATCGCGCACTGAGGTAGCGATACGGGATATTCGAATTGGCTGCTGGTAGATGGCCGTATTCAAGAATACGCTGATTCCTCGCGGTCTTCGGTAGTTGCACGGTGTAGGTACGATTCCCCACGCATTTTGAAATCTCCGTGAACAAATTACTTTTGATTTGGAGCACGATTTTCGTTGCTTCATCAATATCCATCAGGATATTATCGAAATACAGTTCTTGTCTCATTCTTCAATCCCTCCCCTGATTATGTGTGCTGATACTCCACCTTTGGCATCAGAAGATTGCAGATGAAGTCCTGCAGATGGTCTTTTTCCCTCCGCGTGTACGTTCCTGCCTGAACGCGGACGGGCTTCCATTTGGGCACGTTGTTCTGGTAACCCACGAACATATCCACGATGGGCGAACAGCAGACACCAAAAAGGAAATCCCACGTTTCTTTGTCCACCAACGGAACGCAAAGCGGCTGCACATCGTTTCTGTCCATCCATTGCTGTCGGCCATTGCCTGATGAATAGCCGTAAACGTCATCGTACTGCATCATGTTTTCACGGATGAAGTTGCCGCCTGTCTCGACTTTCCTTTGCTCATCACCTCTCTTGAAAAGGTAATACACATAGAATCCGTGACGGTCAATCCATCGCAAATAAATTCCTTCGTTTGTCTGCTTATCCAAATCCACGCGCATAACCACCTGACCCTGTTGGCTTGCTAACTGCGAGAAGGTCAAATCGAAGGAATCATCGAAGGTGGTGGGTGTAAACGTTGCACCGCCATAATCCTGAATCGTGATAAACTTGTTTGCCGCATACGAAGTCAATGGAACGTTCCACACACCAGCCGAATTGAGTTGCTTCGTGGTTGTCGGGCTTCCATCATTGCATAGTGCAACCCTTCCCGATTGATTGGCGTACAGTCCAATCGAAAAAGGAAAGTTTGTAAACCACTTCAAACGCCTGTACCCGTTATACGTTTCTCCTGAAACCATGCTTCCCCAAATCACGTAACTGTTGAGCGCGTGTGTCTCGCTGCTGCTGCCTGAATAGAGTTTCACGGTATAATAGATGGTCATGCCCAGCCCCGTCTTTTGTGCTGCTGTCGGGGATAGGTTTCCCCAATCTTGCTTATCGAAGAATCCCTGTGCGTAACTCTCCATATCCATCCAGCAATCGCCAGCCGAATTCGGGTAGCGCGTTTCCGTGTAGCCAGTCCCCTGAGCGGATGTGGCTACGGTTACGGTCATCTTCGTGTAGCTGTTGCCCGTGACCTTGATTAGCATCGGGTTAAAGGCGAAGCAGATGGCATCGGGATAACTGATATTTCCGTATGTTCCCGTGATTGTCCTCATATTGTATTCCCTCCATTAAGTTTGATTGATTTCACTTGTGTTACTGCGAGTTTAAGAACGGCATCCTTGATGGTTGCAACCGTCTGCGGAATTTCCTTTGAATAGATGGTATCACGGCCACCTTCACGATTGAGCCGCGTGCCGTATAGGTAGATGTTATGAGCAATAGCGGAAGCCATTGTATAATCACCCCGTTCCTGTGCGTTGGCGTACTTGTGTAGGCCGTTCCTTTTGTACGGCATCGGTGAAGCGTGTACGCCTTTAGCTTGCATCCATTGGTAAATGATTTGCGCAAAGTTTGAAGGCACTTTCGGATTCTTCGTAACGTACTTCGGGTCACCGACTATGGTTGTCGATTTGATACCCCTACGCCCCGTCTCAATAACCGCAAACGGCATCCGTCCACGGAACACCAGCGCACCCCCATCGGGTCTATGTTGAACTGCGAGCGATTGAATGGTCTTTCCCGTTGCAATAGCCCCAGCCGATTGGATGTTCTGAATAATCTTTTGTTTCAGCGTTTCCAATTCAGCACCGACAAGATACGAAACGGGCGTACCCCAATCCATTAGGCCAGCCATCACTCACACCTCCCGACAAGTTCTTTGAGTTGCAACTGTAAGGCTACACCCGTTACGATGCTGCTCAACTGTTCAATAATTGTATTATAGGGTACATCGCCCTGAATATAGTTAAAGTAACCGCTTTCGTTGAGCCTACGGACAAACGCCCTTGCAGCCACCTTCATTTCGTTGTAAACAACTTCGTTATCGCGCCCATCGGCTTCCTTCGGCACTTTATCCACAAAGGCCACGATGGTATTCTCCGCATCCTTGATTCTGCCGTGCTGTCCAAACTGCAACACGCCCGAAACGGGCAGAACCATGATGATGGCTGGAAGTTCCACCTTGTCCAGCTTCGTGTCAGCCGTGTTCCAATCCTCAAATATGAATGAGAATCCGCTGAAATACTCACCTACGATTTCTCTTACTTTGTTTTCGATTGTCATCTGCAATTACCTCCTGATATTTACGTTCAAATAATGCTTTCTTTGCATCCATGTCCATGCACTTGTATATGTTTATCCAAGGCACATCAGCAACCTTTTCGTGGTCTTGATAGCCCATGCGTAAGGCGTACCAATCAAGCACACCGAACAGCCCGAATTTCAGGTTGTTTATGCCAGCGCGAATCTGCTGACTTGTGGGCTTGACGTTGGTCGCTTCAAACAGTTTGTTTATGCGCTTGACCTCGCTCATTACCCAGCCAGCAAAGCGCACAACATCAACGGCACGCGCCTTGTCAACCTCATCCTGTTCCAGCCCCATAATGATGGAACAAATGCCGTAAATCATTCCATCTTCTGCGAGCATTCCGAGATTCATCAGTTGCCCGATGGTTAGGTGGTTAAGGTCTTGCGGAACTTCATGCCGCCCGATAAACGATGGCCGCGTGAACTCTTGCAGTTGCCAGCCCGTGAACTGTGCGCAAACGTACCAGTGTTTGAAGGTTGTATTTCTATCCATCATAAGCCGTTCATCCTAACTCGTTAAAATGCGCCCGTGCCATGCCTGTGCGCCTGATTGATAGTTTGGCAGAAGCCACGTAGCGCAAAGCATCTATCGCGTGATTAAACGCATCTATCGGCTTGTTCGTCGTGCGCCCGTCTCTATCCACCAGCCATTTGTATTTCAACGCTTCTTCGCGTATTCCTACGCTTCTGCGCGTGAAGTGTATCTTATACCTACGGAGTATGTCAAGGCCGTGAACGATACTGTCAGCACCTTTTACGCAAGGCACAACCCAAAGTCCCGTGTTCTTGATTTCTGCGATGGATTTCATTTCTGCTGAATCGGCCACAATCAGGTCACCCCTTCCGTAGCCGTTATCCTTCAAACGTCTTGAAATCTCATTGTTCATCATGCCCGTTTCGTAACAAAGTTCATCCACCCACAAGTCACCATGAGCCATGCAGACCTGTTCAATGGCCGTTGGGTCATTCATAAACCCGAAGTCCATGCCCGTGGCTGTCCATTTCCTTTCGGCTGCTGGTGGCATCCGCTCGACTAAATCCCAATTCTGCAAGATAAGCCCTGTCAGTTTGCCCGTCTTTCCGCGTGCATACACCTTCCACAGTTCTTCATCCTCAATGCCTTCGATGGCCGCGTGCTGTTCATCCGTCAGGAATTCGTTGTTTCGGTGGTCGCTGTAAATCACCTCCACATCATCACGCCCCATCAATAAATCATGCACCCAAAAACGGGCGTTAGGATTGTAGTCAAGGAATATCTTGTACTTTGTACGGATGGCCAGTTGCCAGTAGATGTCATACGGAATGCCGTTGGCTTCGTTCACGAACAGATAGTCACGCTTACCCGATTTTGCATCTTGTTCATCCTGATACGATGTAAACTCAATGATGCTTCCGTTTGCAGCCGTGAAAATACGGTCACTCTCATTCGGTTTCCCGAACCACGCCCGATACGTGGGGCTTTCTGACCAAATGCGTTTTGCATCACGGTATGCGCCTTTTTTCAAGTTAGGGATGTCCTGACCTACCACAGTGATAACGATTCCCTTCTGCTGGATTGCAAGCACAAAAAGCACATCAAGGATGTTCCAAGTCTTGCCTGAACTTGTTCCACCCTGATTCACCACAACCTTCTTTCGGCTCATGTAGTTCTCCCAAAAGAGTGCGGGCTTCTGTACTTCTTTTTCCGTCATCCGTTTATCTCATCTTCACTACGTGGCAGACGTTCCATCCCTTCGGGCAATACCAGCCGTATATCGGGCAGACGTTCACCTCCGCTCGTTATGTCGATATTCTTTGGCTCACCGAACTGTTTAATCTCCATCCATAACTTTGCGGCCTTCACGTTTCCGTGGGCTGCTTCATTTTGGATGTTGCGCAATAAGGCTTCACCCTTTGCCATTTCGTTTCCGTCACCGATTGGCTCCGAATCAAGTTCGTTGGCAATGCGCTTAAAGTCTTGCATCGTCATCGTGGATGCCTTGCCGCCTTTGCGCCCAGCCGCCCGTGCTTCATCCCTGTTTGCAGCGAATCGGCCTATCTGTTTCTTGAATGCTTCGTTTTCACCTCTCGGCATATCGTTTTCTCCTATACTTTAGACACTTTGTTTCTAACCATTGAAAGCCTTGCTTCTACCCATTGGAAAGAGACTTTCCGCTTGTTGGAAACGGGGCTTCCGTTGGTTGTTTGCTTAACGTATCAATCCCCATTCCGCGAACCGCTCAAAGCCGCCAAGCATATTGATGTACTCCTTTGCAGTCTGCACGATGATATCATACGGGAATACCAATTTTCCACCGTCTTTCCCGATTTTGAAAATCACCTTTTCATCACCGATGGCGCAAAATGCCGTTACCTCGTTATCAAGTTCCTGAGCGAGTTTATGGCACATGATATTCACGCTTACATCAGCCTTTGACAAGTCCTTACCGTGCAAGCCGCCACCCGTCACGGCTCTGCCCATATCGCTTCCGAGTTTGCGATTGGTTGCACCTGAATCAACATCTACGCCACCCGTCCAACTTCCGAGCGGATTGGCTTTCAGTTCTATGTTCTGTCGGGCTTCCGTCTTTACACGCGCCCACAGTTCATCGCCAGCGCAACTTTGACAAGCGACCAATCGGTTTCCATCAATCAGGTATTTACCATCAGTCGGGTATTGTTCAAACAACCGCTTAACGGTATCGGTGAGCATCTTTTCCTCTGCACTCACGGGAACGCCACGGAAAATTCCGTTATCACCGCAACGGATTCCGTTCTGCTGGTTGTCCGCAAGATGCTTGTCTTGTGGTATTGAAAGCATCCGCAAGACGTTTCCTTTTGCCAGCCGTGTTACAATCGGCTGAATCTCATCAAACTCAAATTCTATGCTGCTCTCGATGATAGCATAGCAATATCCGTGACCGATAAGCACCTCAACGGCTACCTTCGGATTCTCTTCCCGTGTGTATGCCAAATCCACTATCGCGCCAGCAATGCGGTCAGCAACTTTGTCGGGGTGTTCGGGGTTCACTTTCTCAAACATATTCTTTCAGTTATTTTGTTTAAATTTTGCGCAAGAGCGGTTTTCTATATTAGGGTAGGCACTTTATTAGGTGCGTATAAGATAAGCCGCTCTGCGTCCTTAAATCGGCTTATTTCGTTTTATACTTGTATATGATGTTTCCTTGCTCATCTTTTCCGTCAGGTATCAGAATACCCTCAAAGAGTTTGTACGGGCTTTGCCCAGCCTGTGGGTTGTTCCATAGCCAGCGCATATAATTGGCCATAGTCATACCGTAGAAATGCGCCTTCTTTTCGCTGCTGTTTGCGTTATAGCCTTGCGCACGCCCCCACTCATATTGATGCAGTTCTTCAATATCTTTTTGGATGTCCGAATAGAAAACCGCCCCGTTCTTCTTTGCAATTTGTAGGGCTTCGCAAAACTGTCCGCGTGAATAGTTCCAATCGGCTGGTAAACCGCAACAAGAGCCATTACAACACAATTCCTTGAAGTGTGCATCGCTCACATAGAAGCGCATACCAATCTCATCGCATACGGCCTTCATGTTTCGGATAAATGGCTCTTTAACTTTTCTATTCAGGCGCAAATATCCCGAACTGACGGAATACTTCTTGTAAAACTCCATAAAGTCAAATCCGCACAACTGATTGAAGATTGGCATCCGTTCCCTCAGAGTGTTACTCCTTTGCTCTACGCACATGAACTCCGTACTCAATGCCGTTGCTCCACGGTTGCCAGCATCACGTATCAGGTCAAGATACGTTGGCGTGGATATTCCGATAATAAATGGCCGTAGGCGCAACGTAGCACCGCCAGCCCCAGCACTTGCAATCCGCTCAATGGCTTTCAGCCTTTCTTCGGGGGATGGCACACCCTTCTCCATGATACGCGCTTTCTCGGAATCCTTCGTGATGATGCTAAACTTAAAGTTCCAATTCTTTTGTCCGCGTATCAGTTCCATATAACGCTCATCCTTTGTGAACCATGTGGCCTTCGTAGAAAAACAAAGGGGGTAATTAATCTCTTTGAAGAAACGCAATAAGTCAAGCGTGACACCGTATTTTCTTTCGTACCCGTCAAACTCATCGGACAGGCCACCCCATTGCATCACTCTACGTTGCTTGATGTACGTGGCGAATTGCCCAGCGTATTTGTCAGGGTCTGAAAACATCTGCTTTATCTTCTTTGGATTCACGTTTTCAACGCTCTTTTGCAGATAGTTTTCCTTTCCGTTGCCTATTGCCCTTTGGAATTGTGAGAAGCAATAAAGACAACCAAATGAACAGTTACTGTATGTGTCGAATGTCATCGGCATCGAGCAGTCTGCAATCTCGTTTGTCCATCGTGGACTTTGGTAGTAACCCATATTAACTCAATTTCTTTTCAAGAATATAATCTCCGTGCTTTATTCCAGTTACATCGAATCCGTGCTTAACGTAGAAGTCAGCCCCCGAAAGGCTTACAGTCCTTATCAGGTTCAGCCCCCCCCTCTTTGCTGCTTCTTCTGCACGTTTCAGGAGAAACTTTGCGTAACCCTTTCCACGGACTTCAACCGTAGTGCACAGCCCGATAATACGAAAGCAATCTTTTTGATATTGCCCGATTATAAATGCGGAATCAAACCATTCGCAATAAAGATTCTTTGCCCCGTGATATGCGAGAAATGCGGCATAATTCACGTCTTTTACAATCTGCTTATTATCCGCATTCTTTGCTATCTCAGTAAGCCGTTCTTTATGGAATTTCCGATACAACTTCATTTCAAATCGTTCTCATAATCGTAAACAACCTTATCAATCTTATCCAGTCCGAGCAAAGCCGCAAGCAGTTCCTCTTCTTCGGGCTTGTAAACAACAATGATACGTTTTCTTTCTATTTCATCATCCCCTTCATACTTCGGCAATTCATCGGGGTTGATGTCCACACCGTCAAGTTCTTCGGGGAGATTGAAAACGTCATCGGTGCTGCTGGTGGTAGTGTCTAACTGTTGGGGCTGCCATACATCCACGCCCCAATCATCCAACTGTTCGGATTCCCATTCGTTGGCCAGCACATCCCAATCCCATGCACCGAATGAAGAATTGTCCTTGATGATGAACTCACGCTTTTCTTCCTCGGTCAGCGATTCAGCATGGATCACGGGTACGGTCTCATCCTTGAACCATGCATCCCAATGAGCGAGCAACTCATTTTTTTCCTCCTGTGGCTTGTTGGCATACTGTCGAATCTGCTGTAACCTTTCGGGGATGGCATCGCGCCCAAGTTTCTTGATTTCCTTCAATGCGCGTGTACGCATATTTCCACCCAGCGCAACGCCATTGTCATCAATAACGATGGGTCGGATGGTCAGCATCTTCGGGAAAACAAGGATGCTCTCAATGAGTCTGCGCAACTTATCTTCCGTTATAGTGCGCGGATTCTTGTCATTGACTTTAATCTTGTTAAGTTTGATTAATTGTACTTCCATACGTCTGTAACTGTTTGATTGATTGAAACTTCCGTTTGCAAATATAAAAAATACTTATGACATAAGCACATTCGTTACGGTTTTTTAACAATACGGCGTATTGCTCTCTGCCTTGCGTATGCCCTCCACTTCTCATCGCATCGGTGCTGATATTCACGGAATCGTTTATCCATCCGTATCTCTGCCAGCACCTTCGCCAAGTCCGTCACGGGCAACCGTTCCATTTCTTCGTAGGTCATTCCTTTATTGCTTCTTTAAATCCTTCGATAATAGTTTGATTGCTACAATATTGTGGCCAGCAGTTTTCAAGCCAACTGAGGGTCTACTACAAATAGTTCTAAATTCTTCAAGAAATCTAATAGCATCATTATCTATAATCACTGCCATAGTTATTCAAATTAAGTTTTCAAGACAATATTTAATAGCTGCTTCAATTGCTTCTTCATAAGATTCATATTCACATTGCTTAGGTAAATGATAAATTTTCATTTCATCATAATCGTCAATTCTGACAGTTTCTTTTAAATCTACTATCTGACAATACCATTTCAAATCAATATCATAGCCAACATCACAATATTTATTATATACAGCAATTAGCCAAGCCATTGCTTTTTGTTGTGTAATCTTAAGCACTGGTTGCTCATTGTCTCTAATAGCAATCTTATTTAATCCAGTACATGGTTTATGAAACCCTTTTTGACTTAGCAACTTTGCTACTTCATCTGAAACGTATGCTTCTTTAATCATAATCAAATCAAATTTTTAAGACAATAATTCAACGCTGATTCAACAGCATTTTTGGCAGACTTATTATAAGTTCCTCCCCAATAATC
>OCTX012201933.1_pt1 | contig 15846 bp, 8 predicted proteins | sample 1539691 | NCBI WGS metagenome assembly OCTX01 (sample SAMN02144231, study PRJEB22623) | gut metagenome | biome: sheep rumen | host: Ovis aries | place: New Zealand | reverse complement strand
CGTCAGGTCCACGGGATCCGCATAAGCGGTGTTCCCGAAGAGCGGCACGGAAACAGCCATGAGCACCGCTGCCAGTATAATTGCCGCCGGGCGCCATCGGCCGCCCGCCGTCCGGCGATGCCGGACGTTTCTTTCGTCTTTCATGGTTATGTTCCCTCCTCTGCTTTCACCATTCGCTTTCATACGTTTGCCGTTATATTCCGCATGCCGTTCCGGCACACTTTGATCTGAATCCGTCTGTTCTTTCATCTCCTGATCGCAAGGTTTATTCCCTGCGTTTTATTTCCTGACTTCCCCTCGCCGTACGGCTCCGGGCTCAGGACATTTTTCTTCAGGATCAGTCTCCTCCGGGGGAACCGCCTCCGGAATCGTCTCCTCCGCCGGAATCATTTCCGGGATCGTCCGCCGCCGGCGCCTTTTTGCGGGGCTTCCGCTTTCTGGTCTTCTTTTTGGCGGGGCTGCTTTCGACCAGGTTTCCGTCCTGGTCCAGGGCCATCCGGTCGATCATTCCCTGCAGCTCGTCCTTGGTCCTGTGGGCCTTGCGGCGTCTGTTCCACTTGCTGGTGGAGACCAGCAGATAGATCAGGAGCAGGAAGAGGATCGGGGCCGCGACCAGAGGCGCGACGATGACGGGCTCAAACCGCATCGCGTCGGCCGTGACACGGGAGGCGTCCGTATTGTCGTTGTCCACGCGGTGGCCTCGCACCAGCAGGCGGTGCGTGTTGACACCATAAGGGGTACAGGTGATCAGCGTGCAGAAATCCATGTAGGGATCGATCTCCAGGTCCTGCAGCTCCTGCGGCAGGACGATGCGGATCTGGTCCACTTCATAGGTCAGGGTGCGGTCGAGGATCTGGAGCAGGAACTTGTCTCCCGCCTGCAGCTGGTCGATGTCGGTGAACAGCTTGGCGGAGGGCAGTCCGCGGTGGCCCGAGACCGCGCAGTGCGATCCCTCGCCGCCGATCGGAAAGGAGGTTCCTATGATATGCCCGATCGCGATCTGCAGAATTGATTCATCTGTACCATGATAAATAGGAAGAGACACCTTGATGCTGGGGATATCGATGTATCCCATGATGCCCGTTCCCGTTACATCCAGAATTTTATTATAGGTCTCTATCTCCTCTTTGGAAAGACTGAACCGCCCGGGAGTTTCCCGGAGTCGGGCATTGAATGCCTCGGCCTCCGCCCACATGCGGTCGAAATCTTCTCTGTCCATGTTTGCGACCTTGGCTGCGTATCCGGCGATCGCCCGTGTCTGGTGAAAAGAGTTCCACCAGTCCGAGAAGGTCGGATAGACCAGGAGGCCCACACCTACCAGGAGGATCAGGACCAGAATGATATTACTTAGTTTTTTTCTCATCTTTTTCCTGTGATATGATTTATTTCAGTAGAGAATGTTCCCTTCCCTATACCTGTACTTATAAGAATGATAAGGCATTCGCAGGGGAGGGAAAACGGGTTCGCACAATATAGCCTCATGATAGTGTTCTTATGTTACTATATCACCATTATTAAACCATATCCAGCGTCAAAGATAGCGTCAATGACGGTATATAAATTGTCCTTTGTGCAATTTTCTGTGTCGGGCATGCGCGATTGAGCAACACCGTACATCATACACGATGGTGTTAAACACCACAAACTCCGTTTGAACTCAGCTTTTGTACTTATATTAATACATTTTTGCAGGCCTGGTTCTGTCCTTGACACCTCCCTGCGGATGTATATACTTTATGTATATACACAATTGTGCCTGACCTGCATTTCCACGATCATGCAAACAGCAAAGGAAAGGAGGTCCCTCATGCTGACGGCAAAGGTTTTCAAAAGCGGCAACAGCCAGGCAATCCGCATCCCAAAGGAATTGCAATCCAGTGAAGAGGAATATTATATCAGCAAAAGCGGTGAATGCCTTTTTCTCATCCCTGTCAATGACCCCTGGGCCCTGCTTCGCCAGTGCCTGGGCCAGGCGGAAGAGGCATTCGAATTTGAACGCGACCAGCCCCTGTTATCGGATCTTCCGGAGAGAGATCATCTATGAAGTATCTTCTTGACACAAACATCTGTGTATATGCCATCAATGGCAAATACCCCGCGCTGAGAAAAATGCTTCTCAGCATTCATCCGGATGAGATCTGCATCTCTTCCATTACCGTAGGCGAGCTGGAGTACGGGGCCGCCAAAAGTCATTGGGGCGACAGGACCCGTCAGATCATGTATGAATTTCTCGCCAATTACAGGGTTCTTCCATTCGATGAAAAAGATACCGTTTTCTTCGGTCGCTTCTGCGCCTATCTCGCATCCCGGGGAACGCCCATCGGCGCCTATGACGTCATGATCGCTGCTCAGGGTGCTGCCCGCGGGCTGACAGTCATCACACACAACACAAAGGAATTCGAGCGGATTCCCGAAATTTCCCTGGCCGACTGGGCCGAATCATAACCCCCCGGGACTATTCCCTGCTTCACATGAAATGAAACGGGGAACAGTCCCGGTTTCATATTCAAAGATTATCATCTGTGATCTTCTCAGCATTTTCCCCGGCCTTTTCTTCCGTATCCAAGACCTGCGGGGTACGCCCGCTCACGACCGTCCCGGTTCCGTTCATGACATCTGCCAGGGCCCGCTCCCTGCTCCTGCGGATCCGGCTCCGGCCGGAGGTCGTGACCAGCAGCCAGACCAGGCCCAGGAGGAGGACAGGGGCCGCGAAGAAGGGGGCGATCAGGACCGGCTCATACTGCATGGCGTCGGAGGGCACATCCACGCTGCCGTTGGCCGTTTTGATCCGGTGGCCCCGGACCAGGAGGCGGTGGGTGTTGATGCCGTAGGGCGTGCAGGTAAAGAGGGTGCAGTAGTCCATGCCCTCCACGATATTGAGCTGGGAAAAATCCTCCGGCTCCACGATGCGGATCTGGTCCACCTCATAGGACAGGGTCCTGTTGAGGATGGTGAACTGAAACTTGTCTCCGACCACCATTTTGTCCAGGTCGGTAAAGAGCCTGGCTGTCGGCAGGCCCCGGTGGCCGGACAGGACGGAATGGGTCCCCTCGCCGCCGATCGGCAGACTGGTCCCGGCCATATGGCCGATGCCCTTCTGCAGGTACTGCTCCTCCGTCGTATGGTAGATGGGAATCTTGAGGTCGAACTTGGGGATCTGGATGTAGCCCATGACCCCCTTCTCATCAAAGCTCAACTCCTGCAGGTAGGCGGCGATCCACTCGTCGCCCGGGGACCAGTTGTTGCCCAGCCTGCTGACCTTCTGATTGTAGGTCTCGGCGCTGGCCCAGATGGCATCCATAGTCTCTTTGTCCATACCGGAAACCTTCTCGGCATATTCCATCACAATAAGCGACTGGTGGTAGGAATTATACCAGTCGCTCACTGTGGGGTATGCGATCAGACCTGCCCCTGTCAGGAAGATCAGGATCAGTATTAAATTGACAAGATTCTTTTTAACCCATTTGATCATCGATCATCTCTGAAAAAAGGCCTCGCAGCCGGCTCTGTTGGCCAAGTCTGCAAATCCAGGTAATCGTTTGTGATATCAGGTGCATCGATCCCGGCGCCGCGGCTCATGACCGGCTGCCCCCGGCAGATGCGCTGACATTGTAATGGCGGGGCTCCTGTTTTGTCAGAGCCCCGCGCTTTTCTGCTTCATTTACCCGGGGATCATCCCGGAATCATTTTACGTGTAATCGCGGCAGTCACTTGCTGCCCGCAAGAGATTTCAGGACCGATGAAATTCATCAGGCAATTCATCAGGCGTCCATGCGGCGGCGTGTGATCAGGACAATGCCCGCGCCGATCACCAGGATCCCGCCGACAATGTAAAAGATGGTCGTGCCGATACCGCCGGTGGAGGGAAGGACGGAACCGGACTTATTGATCACAGTGGGAGTCATTTCAAGGTTTGTAGCAGTATAATCGCCTGCATTGATTTCGATTGTGCTGTCCGCGGTCTTGTTATAGCCCTTGGGGACCGTCTTTTCGATTATTGTATAGGTTCCGTCAGCGAGACCGGTAAATGCCGCGACGGCACCCTTTGCGTCAGATGTATATTCCGTTGCCTCGTCAATGGACTCCACCCAGGAGACCACATTGTTTTCGATCTTGTAATACTGGGTCGTCGTCCCTGTCCCGGACGTCACAGAGCCGCCCTCGCTGGCACTCTCGACGGTTCTGGCGATCACGAAGCCTGCTCCCGCCAGAGCTTTTCCGTCTCCATCCTTTTTCGTAATACTTATCTTTGCATTATAGACTTCGGCCTCATCGCTTTCTGTCCTGGTCTTGTTGCCATACTCCAGTGTCGCCGTGTTTTTTGCAGGATTAGTACTGAGTGCTTCTCTGGTGATCTTCGCGGAATATGTGATCGTAATCTTGGTGTTGTCCGCAAGGGTATCCAGCCAACTGTTAACAAATGTCACAGTTACGGTATCGCCTGTAGCAGTAGTTGTGTTAAATGTGCTGTCGCCGGCCTCGACCTCTGTCTTCGCTCCCTCCCCTTCTCCAGGGATAAAAACTTTCACATCTCTGTTATAGGAAAGACCGCTATCCATCACATCGTGGAAGATATAGTTTTTGGCTCCCTTGACTTTAACGATCTCAGCAGAATAGGAAACATTCGTGCCGATCTGGGCCATGGCCTTCTTCCCGTCGTCGTCAAGGCTCCCGGTTCCAACGCCGGTGATCTTCTTATCCGGCTTTGGAGGAATCGCGTTCTTATCCTCTGCTGTCGCATTAGGATTAGTGCTGGTGATGGAAACGACAGAGCCTGTGGTCGTTGTGATATAGTAATAGCCGTTTGCAAGTCCCGTTGCGGTCGCAGCCGCTGTACCGGTTGACGTCGCAGTAGCCACTGCAGTGTCATCTTTCACATATTCGCCCACAGCTTTGATAGCTGCCTCGGAAAGAGTACTGACATCCGTGATGGTTCCTTTCTTTCCGCCAACCAGGTCTGTGCCGCTTTCGCTCTCGGTAAAGGAACCATAATGGACGTTTCCGCCGTCATCTACAAAAAAGGTATTTGTCTCCGTTGACGGAACAGTGGGAAGCGCTCCTTCTTTAGAAGCCATCACCTTGTAGCTGATCGCCCCGCTATCTCCCTTGCCGTCACCAACAGCATCAAAAACTTTATAGATTGAGTAGGAATTGCTGCTTGTAGCTGCAATATCCTCCGGAGGTGTGATGGTGATCGTCCCCGTGGATGTATTATTTTCAGGAGGGTCAGCCGCAAATGCCATGGTGTTAAGTCCAAGTACCAGGGTCATGGCAAGCAGCAGGGCGATTAACTTTTTCATTTTTTTCATGATCGTCTTTCCTTTCCTCTTCCCTGAGGGAATCAGGATCCGGCCTTGAGCGGGTTTGGCTCCATTATCACAATTGCCCTCAGGTATAGAATTATTGCCATTTAATCTTGCTGTGTAATGATTTTTGACTGCGCTTCCGGAACCGAAAAGCTCCGGAACTGTTTATTTGCCGAGATCAGAGGCTTTTAAAATGACCTCCTTTCCCGTCGCCTCATCCTGAAGATGTATAGCAAAGCGGATGCCATCGCGAGAAGGATTCCGCTCAGTATATAGGGTGGCTTTCCGGATCCGCCTGTGCGGGGCAGGACTGCACCGGGGTTGTTCCAGACGCGGATCTGCCATGTGGACTCATCCTGTCCGGATACCCAGTGTCCGGAGGCATCTCCTTTCCGGTCGACCTCTGCGTCGACGCCGGCCTGCATTGCCGTCACGGCATCGGGTCTGACCGTGATCCGTATGGCGGAGGTCAGGAGGTTGTAGCCCGCCGGTGCCTGTGTCTCGACCAGGCGGTATTCGCCGACCGCAAGCTTATTGAGGGGCAGGAGGCCCTTGGTTCCGACGGTTCCTGTCATAATCGCTTCGGCGCCGTCTTTGGGCTTTCCTGCGTCGTCGTCATAATCCGCCGCCCTGTAGAGGGCGAAGTCTGCGCCTGTCAGTGTGTCGTAGCTGAGTCCTGTCTTCCAGACGGAGACCAGCTGTCTGTTTCTCGTGTTCGTATAGGTGACGGTCATATCGCCGGTCACGGTCAGGTTTCCCGTCTCAGTACCGGTAATGGGGTCTGTCAGGCCCGTGACGGCGATCGTGGTGTCGAATTCTTCAGTCACTGTCTCCTTCACCGAGAACACAGTTCCGTATGGGACCTGCCGGTAGATCCTGCTGTTGACCTGCTCCGGTGTCTGTCCCTCCTCGTCCTTGTGCCGGCCGTAGAGCTTGAATGTATCTGCTTCCTCCGTCAGGCCGGTAACTGTGAAATCGTACTGCGAATCCTTGTCCGCGTCTGTTCCGGTCACATTTTTGATCACTGTGACTGTGGCCAGCCTGCGGTTGTTGGTGACCGTCAGCGTGTAGATCCCGCCGGAGTCCGGTCCGGTCAGCGTCACCAGTCCGCCGTCGCCCTCCGCGGTGGATGCAGTCATTCCTTGCGCCGATACCGCCAGGGTTACGGGCCCGGTGAGGCCTGTGTAGTACTGAGGGGTTCCGGTCTCGGTCAGGCTGTAATTGCCGAAGGGCAGGTCAAATATGGTGGTTTTGACCGTGGTTCCGTCCTTTTCCTCCGTCAGGACCGCCAGGCCGTCGGCGCCGGTCGTCAGGTCTGTGAGGTCGGTGAAATCCTCCACTTGATTGCCTGCCAACGCGAATACCGCGCCTGCGAGGCCATTTGGTGCGTCACTGCCGATCTTTTTGATCTTCAACCTCTGGCTGAGGCACTTGTTTGTGATCCTGATATTGCTCGAAGCATTGCCGATGATGATCTGTTCCTCTGAATCGGAATTTTCATGCCAGTGAGAATAAGAGGGCTGCATCCCGCATGTACCGGTCTCCAGAACCGAATAGGTCATGTCCGCCGGCAGATTGACAAAGCGGATCGAGTAGTCGTCCGTAATGGGAATCGTATTTTCCGCAATTCCTGTTTCCCTATTAAATTCCAGAAAGAAGAAGGAGCCGGAATCGTAATAAGGGGCGTCATCCGGTATAAAGGCCAGAGGGTCATTCGGGTCTCCGGGAAGTTTGTTTACATATTTTCCTTTAGAATCCACATAGCGGAACCAGGCCACTCGTCTGCCTGTATCCACCCTTTCCCCGTCCACATATTCATAGAAAGGTTCGACGTGAGACAGGTCCGGTTGGCCGTCCTCGTCCTTCGGCGCGGTCAGGGTCACCTTGATAGCAAAGGTGTCGCTGTTATCCGTGATGTCTTTGTTGTCCTTATCGACCACCTTTTTATAGATATTGAGACCGCCGCGAAGGGTGTTGGTTCCCAGGAAGGTCGACAGGGGCACATCACCCACAACCGTGCCGGTGCTCTGATCCACGATCTCCCCTTCGGCATTCAACTGGAATTTCACATTGTGCAGTACGTTGTTGATCAGGGCCGGGTGATAGGTGACCGTGTTAAATTCAAAGTGGTCGTCGGTCTCCGTCTCCTTCAGGACATATTGATGTCCTTCGTTCAGGACATAGTAGGTCGTCCCCCCTATGGTTACCGTTTTATAGGTGCCTCCGCCGGGATAATGCGATGTCAGCAGGGCGGGAGCTATATTTACGGTCCGGGAGGGCCATACATATTCCCCGGTCTCCTCGTCCAACTCCGGCTTGAAGGTATAGTCCTTATAATGGACACCGTCCTCAAAAAGCTGCAGGGTGATGCCGATGCCCTGATCAATCATACTTTGCTGCCACTGTGGATCCAGGCTGTCCTCCCATTTCTTGGTGACCTCGAAATGAGAACCTGTCAGGATCATGGGATCCGGGACATCCAGATCGATTGGTTTGCCCTTCTCATAGGAGGTCGTCGATGTCCCGCCGCTCTCCTCCGTATTGGCGATGTAGTAGTCCACGCTCTGGTAGGTATTGGACATGGCCGCAAAGCTGCCATCGGGATATTTCACGATGTTCGGATACCTTGCCACACCGTTTCGGTAATAGAGCACAGTCGTCTCGTCAGCAGCGTAGACAGCCTGCTGCGCTTCCTCATCCCAGGTGTAGCCCGCGATCCCGTTATTCAGATTCGTGACGTAGTCATAGGCATCCTGGTCCGGCCAGACCTCAAAGCTGACCGTATAGGTCGCGTTCTTTTCCAGTGTTCCCAGGGGAGACAGGTCCCACTGGAAGTCCCCCGCCGCGGAATAGGAAGCGATGGGCATGTAGTGGGTCTTGCCGCCATAGTCCGCCGCGTACACCTCTGCCGTGGCCGTCTCCGTGGTCACCTTTCCGTCTTTTTCGACCAGTTTGTCATATTCCTTGTTAATGACCCCACCATCAACCGGATCGGACCCGAATAGAAAGGTGACTTTTCCATCCGCATCCACGGTGACCGTATAGCCGGTGCCGGTCCCGCCTTCCTTACTGTAGGTCAGTCCGCCCAGCCTGCCGTTGACCGCCGTTCCCAGCGCCGTATGAGTCACGTCCTTGGCCACTCCGTCATGGAAGGTGACTCCGGCCAGGGCCAGACTGTTGGAGATGACATCCGCTATATCATTCAGAGCGGCGATCAGGGCCGCCGTCTCCGCCGCCGGATAATAGTGGCCGGAATAACCCTGCTGGTCTCCGTCGCTCCTGCCCGTATAGGCGAAATTCGTCAGATATTTCAGGACATCGACGTTTCCATACATACCGATGGAATAGAAATTCCAGCCGTTCTGCACGATCTGACGGGCCTCGTCAGTGGCATGCATGTAGTTTTTGCTGATTCGATAATAGTCTCCGCTGCTCGTATCTGTATTGGCCTCGTTCTCGTATCGTCCCTTGCCGTCCTTTGTACCTGTATAAGCACTGGGATTGCCGTCCGTCAGAAAGATGATGTAGGTGTCATCCCCGTCCTTATGTCCATTCGCGGCCGCGATGGCCCCCTGGAGGGCACCCTCCCAGTTCGTGCCGGAATTCCGGGCGGAGTCCGCGATCTTCCGGTTAAAGGTCCCTTCCGGATAAATCCCCTGCGCGTTTGCCGATCCCGCCTGCGTGTACCAGCCGCTGGTCGTGACATCCCAGTTGAATTCAACCAGACACATCTCGACGAGTTCGGGATATTTCTCCGTGTTCAGGCTGAGCAGGCTGGACGACACATTCTGGGCCGCAATGACCGCATTGCTGAAGCGCGTCCCACCGCCGCTTACATTCGTATTCATACTGTTGGAGGTATCAAGGATCAGGACGACATTGGCCCCGCGGCTGTCATCCCCGGTCTCCCCCTCCCCGGTGATGGAAAGGGACAGGGTAAAGGTACCGTCCTGGTTTGGTTCGACCTTCTTGCTCGTCTCCGGAATACCGATCTCCGGGGTATCTCCATCTCCGGAGCCGTCTCCCGAGCCGTCCGACCCATAAGCATCTCCGTAGACCACATAAATGTCGGTATCTCCAGAGACACGCGTGTAGGCCTCCTGGCCGTAGACCTGGTATTCCCACTCACCGCCGCCGGCTCCCCGGAGCTCCGGAACGATCCTTGTCCCAGATGTGCTGGTGAGATAGGTATTGTGGTAGGTATAACCGGAAATAGCTTCCACGATATCCTCGATCGCGGTCACACCGGTCGAAGTGCTTTTCCCCAGCTTTGCGGAGTCTTTTAGTTCCTTTCCTGATTCATCCACATAATGGATCGTGATTTCCGCAGGCTCGAGCACACGGGCGAGGTAGATCGTGCGGCCGCTACTATTGCTACCCCCCAGCTTGAACTGATTATCGTCGTAACGCAGGTATCTGGTCTGCTTATCATAAGTAGTACTCAGGTGATGATTATTGTCGTAGGACCATACAGATGCTGAATCTTGCGTTGTAGTCGTACTAATAGAATTGTTTCCTGATGCATATAAATAGTAGGTCCTGCCGCCGCTTGTATATCTGATCTTGTAGCCGCCGGACACAGGGGTAAAGGTCCATACGACCTCATCGCTCTCAGAAGTCACCCTTCCATTGGAGATACTGATTTTCTGTCGTCCTGCATTCCACTTCAAAGCGTATTCAGCGCTGTCTCTATAGATTATGTAATCTCCCTGCCCCACGTCACTTTCAGCTGTGCCGTAGACAGAGAAGCTCTCCGCCTGGTAAACGATCTGTTTTCCATCCTCGCTGACGCTTACATCTTCGATGATCTCAGCGCCTGTGTCGGCAAAGTGGATCACATCCAGGCTGCTGCCGTCTTCTGTCCCGACGGGCTCCACATAGGTGATGGTCACCTCGACCGGGGCCTTCGGCTCAATTTTTTTCTCCCCGCGCATGATGGTAATATCAAACAGTCTGAGGAAGGATATTTCGGGCGAGACCGCTTCCTGGACCGGGTAGGAGATCATGCCGGGCTCAGGCTCCTCCTCCGCCCCGGCCGGATTCTCCTCCTCCGCCGCGGCTGTCTCACCGCCGGAGAGGGCGTCGGCATCCTCCTCTTGCGCCAGGGCATTTCCGGTCTGAAGCTTGTAGCTTTCAAACTCCTCCGTGCCGGCAGGGATCTCGCGGACATCCAGCTTTGCATTTGCCGGGATCTCAGCTTCCGGCCCGTAGGTCACAGTGATCTCATAGGTGTCTCCGCCGGCGGTCATGACCCTGGTCGTGATCACCTGGGTCCCGATGACGCCATAGACCGAGAACTTCTCGGCATCAAAGGAGATCTGGCTGATCTCTTCCTTCTTTTCCTTGGTCTTCGTGTCCCTGACGGTCTCGACTTCGGTTTTGGTCTCGATGACTTCGACTTCTGTCTTGTCTTTTTTCTCGTCGACGTCGAAGTGGACGGCCATGGTGTCGGCCGTTTCGGCGGCGGGGAGGGCGTCCTTGTACTGGACAGCGATGTTGACGGGTGCCTTGGGTTCGACAGTCAAACCATCCTTATCCAGGAAGGTGATGTCAAAAAAGCGGGCGGTTGTGACGGTCTGGTCGTCTGCCAGGCGCTTTTCTTTTTCCAGGGTCTCGAGGGTCTTTTCGTAGTATTCCTCGTAATCGGGATAGAGGGGGGCGCCCTTTTCGTCCTTGTACTCGGTGTCGGGAAGGATCTCGACAGCCTGCAGGGTCACGCCCTCCGGGAGGGCGGCCTTCTCGTCGAAGGTCGCGGTGACGGTGTAGTCTTTGCCCTCATAGGTGAGGGTCGCGGGCAGGGTCTGGCTGCCGCTTGTGGCGGCGATGGCGGCCGCGTCCGTGCTGCCCGGGACTGTCTGTCCGGTCGCGCCGGCGGAAGCGGCATTGGCCGTGCCGCCATTGCCGGAGGCCGCGTTGGAGCTGTCGTCTGTCCTGCCTGTATTCGCGTTTTCATCCGCGGAGCCTGCGCCGGTATTTTCCCCGCTGAACTCGCCAGGGTCTGTCACGATCTGGTCAAAGGCGGAGGGGTCGGCGGCCAGGCTGTCGGATCCGGAAGGGCCCTCCTGTGCCGCATCGGCATCAAAGGCCTCTCCGGCACTTGTCCCGGATGCGGGAGCAGCGGAGCCGTCCGCAGGCTCGGAGCCGGATAAACCGGCTTCAATCCCTTCCGTATCTGTGTTATTTTCGGTGTCGGCCGCTTCGCCGGGTCCGGTTCCGGAGTCAGCTTCTCCGGCCGGCTGTCCGTCCGTATAAGAGCCCTCGCCGGACTGCTGTCCGTCAAAAAGGTCCCCGCCGGCCGCTGTGCCGTCGAAGGGGTCTGCGGCAGTGGAATCTGCGGGATCGGCGGCGCCGCCCTCAAGGCTGTCATCACCGGATGTATTTGTGCCGGAGCCATTTCCGGCAAAGGCACCGCCATCGGTAGCAGCGGGCTCCTCTGTCCAGGTTCCTGCAGAGCTATTTCCGTCTGCGCCGGAAGGATCCGCACTGGAGCCGCCGTCAAAGGTGCCGGTACCGAAGCCGTCTACGCCGGCGGTCCCTGTGTCAGAACCGTCGGTTCCCGGCACGGCACCTCCTGTACCATCGTCTCCAGCGGGCTCCCACAAGGAGGCGTCGCCTTCCGCCGGAAATTCCGCGCCCAGGGCCTCTTCACTGACGGTGCTTTCCCCGAAAAGATCATCCGAGGCTTCCAGGCCGCCCAAACGGTCTGACGCCACACCGACCTCTACGCCGGGCTCTGCCAGGGCGCGCTTTTTATCCATGGTGATGGCGGGCAGGATCAGCTCGTAGGTGGTCGCGAAAACGACGACTGCCGCCAGGAGGGCAAAGACCCTGCGATAGCGCGCCAGCCGCTTATGTTTTTTTAAAAATTCCTCTGCCAGGCGGAAAATGAGATCCATATCTGTTCTCCGTAATCGTAGTTATGCTTAGTCAGTTGACGGGCCCCGGCTTGCCGGTCAGGCTCCGAAGTCCGGTCAGTTGACGGGCCCCATCTTGCCAATCGGCCAGACGCGGAAGACAATGTGGCCGACGACCTGCTCCTGGTCCACACATCCGACGGACGTGTTGCGGGAGTCGATGGAGACCTCGCGGTTGTCGCCCATCACGAAGACCTTGCCTTCGGGCACCTGGTAGGGAAGCTCGATATCGGTCTCCCCGTAGGCCTTGGGCTCGTGCAGGTAGGGTTCGTCGATCTTTTTCTGATTTACATAGACATTGCCCTCCTGGTCGATGTCGACCCACTCGCCGCTGTTGGCGATGACCCGCTTGACCAGGATATTGTTGTTGTAGTAAAAGGCGATGATCTCGCCGGTGTCCATGGAGCTGCCCTTGACGGACAGGACGATGTCCCCGTTGTCCAGGGTGCCGTTCATGGACTGGCCGTAAATGTGCAGGACGGGCAGGAAGAGGATGGCGACCAGGACCGCCATGGCCGCGACCGTGATCAGACCGAAAACCGTGCTCCGCAGGTTGGTAAAAAAGCGGCGCCGGTAGTTTTCATTTTTGAGTTCCTTTTCCAGCAGAGCGCTGGAAGGGAGCTCCACGGACTTTCCGCCCTTTGCAGCCGCAGTGCCGGCGGATATTGCAGATTCGGGCTTTTCCTTCTTTTTCTGCTTTTTCTGCTTTTCCTGCCGGACTTTGTCCTTTCTTTTTTCTTTCGTCAAATCTGTTTCCTCAGTATATGATCAGGCGGGCGAGCCCGGAGATTCCGCAGCCTGCGCGAATCAGCGCGCACCGGAAGATTCCGCGTTAATCGCGAATCATGGCGGGCGAGCCCGGAAATTCCGCAGCCAATTTTCTTTATTCCGCCCTGTTTTTCACATTCTCCAGATACTGGTCCGCGGCGGCCTGGGCCGCTTCAAAGATTCCGTTCAGCTTCAAGGCTGCCTCGGCGATCGACCCGGACTCACGAATCCGGATCTCCCGGTCGGCCAGCTTTTCCTCCAGGTCGCGGACCCGCGCTCTCAGCGCATCGATCTCCCGGCTCTGGGCCAGCATCATCTCCAGCAATTCGCCGCGTTTGAGCTTATGAAGTTCTTTCTCTGTCAAAATATCTCTCCCGTGTAAAGAAAAAACACAGGCACAAACCACCCCGAACCACATCGACTGATGTCTTCCCGGGAGTAGTTAATGCCCGCGCCTGATCCGTTCAATTTCTAATTTTCAGTAAACCCTTGTGTCTGAAGCACTGTCCTTAAGCGCGGCAGGATGAAACCTGCCGGTGCTTCTTCCCGGTTCTGCAACAGATCCCGGTGTCAAAAGGGTTCCCTCTTTCCGATTTTACGCCGGTAATGCTTAATCCTCTGCGAAGTTATCACACGACGACCTCCTGATTTTTCACCAGCAAATCCATTTTAGCAACTATCTTTCAGTATGCTATTGTACCAAAGGGCAATCTGCGGCCGTCCCTTGCCCACGCAGCGCTCACCTGTTCACGTCTCCCAGCTCGGCGGCCCGGCTGATGGCCTCGGCCCGGGTCCTGACGCCCAGCTTCTGGTAGACTTTGGTGGCATAGTGCTTGACCGTGCGCTCGGACAGGTTGAGGATCGAGGCGATCCGGGCATTTTTGTAGCCGGCAATGAGGAGGGAGTAGACCTCCTGCTCCCGCTCCGTAAAGACGGGGTGGGTTGCGGCGGGCCGCATATAGGTGGGGTAGTGGGCCGCCTGCAGGCGGGTCAGGCGCAGGAGGGCCTTCTCCCGGGGACCGTCGGGCAGGTCCATGTCACGCAGCATGTCCAGGACGCCGGCTCCTTCGTCCGCGATGACCCGCAGCAGGCGGTACTGATCTGCCAGGGAGAGGGCGGCGGCCATTTCCTCCTTCCAGCTGCCCCGGCCGGTGCGCCTGCAGATGATGGCCTGCAGCAGGTGGAGCTGGATCCTCATGTAAGGCCGGTCGTACTGGTCAAAATACTGGGCCAGCCTGACCGTCAGCAGCCTCGTCCGGGCCCACTGGCCCGTGACGATGTAGAGACGGAGCTTGAGCATGAGGCACCAGCGGTCCAGAATAATGAAATCCCGGTTCTCATCAGGGCTGTCCGTCTCCATCCAGCCCAGGGCTTCCCGATTTTCCCCCTTCATCATCAGCAGGGTCAGCCGGTGAACCTGCAGGTTCTGGCGGAGCCGGGCCGGGGCGGTCTCCGGAAGTCCCCCGATCAGGCTGTCCATGAGACGGATCGCCTCGTCGATCTCGCCCTCCGCCATCAGGATCCGGCTCTGGATGCCGACCGCGGCGCAGCGCAGCTCCAGATCCTCCGCCACTTCGGCCAGCCCTTCTGTCACTTTCTGCAGTGCCAGGCTGTAGTCACCGGTCAGGGAGCTCTCCAGCTCGCATTCCCCGATCGCGATGTCCCCCAGGCCCCTCGCGCCGCTCCCCAGGGCCTTCTCGACCAGTGCCCTGGCGATGCGGTAGATCTGCCAGCCATGCGGCACCCAGCGGCTGAAATCCTTGCCGCCGCTGAGCAGGGAAACACCGTTTCCAGCCACATTGAATCCTTTTTTCCAGGTCTTTGACCCGGTCAGGGAGGGCATACCGGCAAAGTGCCTGAGCGTCCGCAGAATGTTCCGCGATCCTGTATGCGGGACCGCGATGTCCAGATAGGCCAGGGCCTCCTCCGCTGCCGTCCGCCGCGGGTCCCCGGACTCGCATTTTTTCAAAAAGAGCGCCAGCTCCTCATACCAATGCTGACTCTCCTGCACATGCCCCTGCAGGGACTCGATCATGCACATCCCCTTCATCAGCTCCGGTGAGGCCAGGATCATCTCCCGGGGAAGGACCCGGTAGGCCTCCCGCAGCGCCACATAGTCCCCGTTGCCCGGCCGCATGTGCGTGTCCCGGATCAAGAGGTCCCGGATCTTCCCGACCTCCTCCAGCTTTGTGTAATAAAACACCGCCTCCGGAATATTGCCGGCCTCCTCGCAATAGACCGCCGCCCGCCTGTACTCCTCCCCGACAAGATCTGCCGGGTACAGGTTTTTCATCTCGCCAAAAAGCGCCTTGCGGACGATCGGAACTATGGAATACTGATCCGAATATTGACCTCTTCCTTCCTTTATAAATACATAAGACCGCTCCTCTACACGGCGGATCAGGGCAGGCGCATCATCCCTCCCGGTCACAGCCCGGGCCATCTCCTCCTCAAAACGGACAAAGGGGGACAACCTGAAGAGCAGGTCCCGCAGGTCCCCGGAAAACTGAGGCATGACCTCCCGGATCAGGATCTTCTCGATCTCCCCCAGGATTTCCGGCACCAGGGCCCGCACCGACCGCTCCGGACTCGCCGCCTTCCGCCGCGCGACCGCCTGCAGCACAAAGGGCATTCCCCAGGTCTCCGCCTGGACATAGGCGATCTCCCGGGGCGGAAGTTCCACCCCGTACTCCAGGAAAAGCTGCTCCGTCTCCTCCTCCGTAAACAGGACAAAGGACTTGTCCAGAACCACCGCCTCCCCTGTCATCACCAGGGTCTGCAGCTGCGCCGGAATCTTGCCCCGCCCCGCCAGCACGACCCGCTGCGTCCTGGGCAGAGACACCAGAAAGGACCGCAGA
>OCTX012084660.1_pt1 | contig 15848 bp, 9 predicted proteins | sample 1539691 | NCBI WGS metagenome assembly OCTX01 (sample SAMN02144231, study PRJEB22623) | gut metagenome | biome: sheep rumen | host: Ovis aries | place: New Zealand | reverse complement strand
TTTCGCCAACGTTTCCTTCATGCTGTTCTTTATCTGATCATCATTCTGGCGTTTATCGAGGATGTCCTTGTTCTTCTGGATCTCACTAATGATAAACTCAGCCTTATCATCATTGATATTCAGCAGCCCCTGCAGCTCTCTAATATAGCGGTCTTCTTTAGCTGCTGCCTTATTCTCTTCAAGATTAAGTGCATCCCACCGAATATTCACCGCATCCTTGAACAGCGACAGTCGTATAGCCTCAACGCTTCCAGATGGGACGAGGCTGTCCAGCTTCTCCAAAAGAGCTTCCATCCCGTCCGTGTTGTACATATACATACGGATCTTCATGCGGGATTCATGAGTCAGCGAATTGATTGCGATGAGCGTCATGATTTCGGCATATTCCCGGGAATCGATCTGACCATCATCCAGATATACAGCGTTGCACAGGAACTTGATATACGTCTCCTTAATCTCATCCGACATCATGGAAAGGGGAAGCAGCTGGTTCGTACTGTCGAGCTCAGTTTCTTCTGTTCCCACCTCATCATGAATGATCTTGATGAAGTCTTTGAAGCCCTGTTTATTGATGCCACCCAGATATTCATCGAATCTTTCTTTTGTCCCATCTGCCCAAGCCAGGATAACAGATGGTTCGACCTCTTTCCTCGTTCCATCCTTGGCGACCTTATAGTTCTGGAGCAGTTCAACGTCCTGGATATCAAGATAATTGACTACTCTTTTATTCCAGCTGAAATACATCCTGTCTCCCAAAAAGAGGATGCCGTCTTTGGCGCTGCCGAAGACAGTCGAGTCATACAGAGCCAGAACATAACCCGGCTGGACATCGCGGGCATAGGCAGCGATGGCGTTATCGAGCTTTTTGGGTGGGATGTCTGGGCTGACGTAAAGAGCACCAAATTGCATGGTTATTTTTGCTGCATTTTCTCTTATAACATTTTCAATATTCATAGGGCACCTCCCTCATTAAGAAATCCGCTTATTAAAGCAACTCAACAAACTCCCGCAGATCAATTTTCTCATTTGATATTCCATCCAGAACATCAGAGAACAGCTTCTGTTTGGATTCTTGCATGTTCAATATTTTTTCTTCAATACTGTCAGCAACAATCATTTTATAAATTACGACGTTGTGTTTCTGACCCATTCTATAAATCCTATCTTCTGCTTGTTGCTCAACAAATGGATTCCACCAGGGATCATAAATAACAGCATAATGTGCGCTGGTTAGATTAAGTCCGACGCCACCTGCTTTCAAACTTATGAGAAAAACACCCTGCTCAGAAGATTCAAAATCGTCTATGACATTCTGCCTGTTTAATGTCTCACCGTCTATATAGAAGTACTTAATGTCATCAGCAAGACACCACTTTTCAATAATCTTAAGCATCTTGACAAACTGACTATAGATAATGACCTTGTTTCCGCTTTCAACAATTTCATTCACAGCGATTTTCAGCGAATCAAATTTACACGATTCCGAAATATTATCAACATTAACTTCCGGATCCAATAGTAAAGGATGACAGCAAACCTGTCGAAGAAGTAAGAGTCCCTTTAGAATAGCTGCATTTGCACCGACTCTATAATTCCGCATATTTTTTTTGACAGCAGCACGGATCGAATCATAAAGCAACCGCTGCTTATCAGAAAAATCACTATATATTATCTCCTCTTGCTTTTCCGGAAGATTGTCTAAAACATCTTCTTTTGTCCTTCTAAGAATAAACGGATTCAACAGCAAATGCAGTTCTTCATTATCATCTGTTTTATACTTTTTTACAAAGTGGCTTTTACTAAGCATCATCCCGGGGTTAAGGATATTTAGTATATTCCATAATTCATCGATACGATTCTCAAGTGGTGTCCCGGATAAACCAACTCGGCTACTAGCTTTCAATTGACTCAACGCTTTATAGGTTTTGGAACTGCTATTTTTCAAGTATTGAATTTCATCAAAAATCAACACATCAAAATGAATCCCGCTTAATACATTAATATCATTCATTGCTGTAGTATAAGTAGTGACAATAATCCTGTGATTTGAAATTAATTCCTCATTCCGTTCGAGCCCATGATATATCACTACCCGCTTTTCTCCAGAGAATTTTAGAAACTCACGGTTCCAATTAGTCAGTAACACAGACGGGACAATTATGAGCACTTTTGTTATCGAGTCCTTTAGTAACTTATCTGTTAAAAATGCAATTGTTTGGAATGTCTTACCAACGCCCATATCATCTGCCAGGCATCCACCAATTCTATTCAGATATAGCCACTTTAACCAACGTGCTCCTTCTCTTTGATATTCTAATATTTGAGATTCCACCTTATCATCAAGAATCATTTCAATATTCTTATATGACACAAAATCATCGATATCAATTCCACTCTCTCTGGCGATCTGAAGAACCGTCCAAAAATTTGATACTGGGATTCTAAGACCGTCCTCTCCCTTGGATAATTTATCTGTATTTTCAACTATACTTTTCGGAAGACTAATTCTATTACCATCAATAACTACAACGCTTTTATTAGAAAACAAATCAATTTTGTTCCCCAACTCAATCGTCTCTTCACCGAGGTCATAGGTAAGCTTTAAATCAAACCAATCGTAGTCATTCTTTATGATGCTTACTCTAACACCTTTATTCATTTTATTTTGATAGTCTTTTTCAACGGCTATCCCCAATCTTCTTAAAACATCTTTCGGTTCTCCCTGCCCTTTATATTCATAAGTGTTTTCTTTCTTCTTTTTAAACCCAGCTTGAACAAATCTACCCTCAAAGTTTTTTTCAACATCAATCTTTCGAACGATTATATTGCCGGCATATTTGAAAATATAATCTTTGGAATCATAAAGCACTTCGATTCCCATATACTCAAATACTATTCTATATATATCATTCGCATCCAAAACCTTCATTATAGGGGATACATTAACAATCTGCTTTTCACTACTTCCATTTGTTCTAATATGTACTTTGTTCGTCTTAATTTCATAAACGATATCGTAACCTTCAATCGGACAGACCACATCTTTCTTCTCTTCTACATACTCATCCACTATTGAACAGTCCAAAATGCAGTACATGTCAGACTGGTACTCATAATAAAAATTTTCTTTATTAAACTTCTTATAAAGAGTGCAAAAATTGTCGGCAGTAGTCAAATACTGATATGAAGAAATAGAATAAGCCGTTTTATCCAGGAAGCTCCGTATTTCCTCAAGCGTAGTTCTATCAGCATAATTATTTGGCTTTATGTCATCCCAAACGCTAACCTTACTAACAATTCCTCCCTTGTACTTATATTTTTTGTTATGATTGTTATTACATATATAACTATTTATAACAACACATCCGCTTCTTTTTGATTCGCTACTATTAAAGGCAAACACCAGATCATTCATACTATCTACCTATAGAACCTATCATTGGTCTCAATCATAAGCTTATAAAAATATTCTTTATTTCTCTTATCACATGTTCGCGGTGGTATATATGATTCACTGAAAAGATCCTCAATTTCTGTCAGCTTTTTAAATTTATCAACACGGCATCCTCCACCACAAATGTATTTCAAATCACAATCGCAACATGGTCTTAATACGTTTACATCTGCGAGTTCTCGAGCTCTGTCCATCAAATGTTTCAGTTCTTCAAAAGGAGTGGTCCTGATATTTCCATATTTGTGAACTTCAGTAATTCTTGAGCAGAAATAGACATCGCCAACTGCAGAAATATTTAATCTGCCATATCCGCAATTATTGAATATCTTTCCATCAATATGATTCAGCACAAAACTTTCCTGCTCAGATCCCGGATATACAGCCTCACAAATCTCGCTCATTATATCCATATATAAATCATTATATTTAACGATGTCCGCATTCGGTAAATCTCGTCCTTCTATAAGCTCAAAGCTAAAATTGATGATAAAGTTATAGTTCTCATACTTACGAACCAGATCTTTAGCAAATTCGATGTAAGCTTCTTTATTATTACGCAGAACATCGTACATTGGCGTTACTGCCAAATAGACATTCACATTCTTTTTTACGAGTTGATCCACAGTATTTAAAATCTTATCGAAAACGCCTTCTCCCCTTATTTTTGCATTAGATTCCTCATCAAAACCATCTAGACTGATCTGAACGCGCTCTACGCCAATTTCAGATACAGTCTCAATCAACTCATCTGACCACGAAACCCCATTACTGAGTATGTGTAAACCCAGACCGGTACTCCGTATTTCTTTTAGGATTCTTATAATATCTTTTTTAATTGATATTTCGCCACCAGTAACAGTCACATATTCTCCACCGGCCTTTTTGAACATATTGCAAATATCAATAATTTCGTCCGCAGTTAGCTCATCTTCAAGACATGTTGATGCATACATATAGCAATGCCTGCACCGCAAATTGCAAGCGTTGGTCAAATATATCTGCATGGTCTCTGCATTATCAATATTTGAAACTTTCCTGCTTGCAAATTGTTTTGCTTCTACCTGCGTGAGGACTTCAATCACTATTTCCTCATCAAATCGCTCCAAGCAATCATTGATGGGATGTCCCGTATCCAGGTATTTGAACACTTCCAGCTCTTCTTCGGACTGAAAAACCATCCAATTACCGGTATCTGGTGCTATGATAAGAATCATGCCATTTACTAATCGCACTAACCATTCTGGAAAATCGTAAATTTTCTCAAGGTCTACTTCAACTTCTTTATCTTCTTCAATTTCATTATACATTCGCTCTCTCCCCGGCACTTTCTATACGAGATTTTTATATAAAAATAGACCACATTAAATGTGGCCTACCGTAGCTCAGTGTTTCTATAGATTATCCGTTCTTCTGGACTTTGCAACTTGAGAAGCAAGGAATTCCTTTGCCCATATTAACCTTTGGTTTCTTAACCTTCCATGTCAATTTCAATTTCATAAGAACACCTCCAAGAGACATCATAAGTTACGAAAAAATTGTATCATTTGGACTATTGCTTGTCAACTTTTATACTAGCATATCACTTTGCAAAATATACAATAGTCAGCCCGCATTATCTATCAATACATTCGAAACAAAGAATATTATACGACTTATCGCATTCGTACACCTCGCCTGAGTCTTCCAGCCGCAAATGCTCAATATACTTTTCTTTTTTATGAACATTAAGGGTTGGGTATGCCGATATCTTGCTACAAATAAAGGAAGCACCATCAACAGAATCATCGCCGCAAATTATCAATATTTTACCATGTGGACGTAATAATTCTCCTGCTTTCTCAAAGATATGATCCATCATATCCTTGCCATTTGCATCCTTCCAACAGTTTGTCAGAAAATCCTCGACCTCAGCATCAATTATGTTATTACTGATTTTGCTGTTCATCTTGGCATATTCAGAAGAAAGATTCTTTCTCATATAAGAATCATCCCCAATTGCAGGATTGCATACAATCATGTCAAATTTATCTTCGCACGAAAAGCTTTCAATTCCTGCTTGAACAACACTCACCTTATCTTGCAAAAAATGCTTTATTATGTTTTTCCGACAGCACTCGACCGCAATTGGGTTAATATCTATTCCTACCACTTTTTTTCCTAGTAATCCCCAAAATATGCAGAACGGTCCTGCACCACATCCAACATCCAACACGCTCTGAATCTCCGTATCGTCAATGCCAGATAAACGAGTGTAATTCTTCAGTAGGAACTCCGGATACACAAAAGTGTTGCAAATATTATCGGCTACATATAATTCGAGTTGACCATTCTCTGTTGCTAATGAGTTTTTATAAAAATCAAATTTCAATGACAACGCTCCTCCCTATCCCCATAAGCGTCATATTTCTATCCCTTCTTGCAAGGAATCCCTCTTTATCCTGCCAAAACACAGAGTAACTATATTGACATCATCCGCTTTTTGAAAATGCTTATTATTGAATCCAAAGCACATATTGAACGCATCCACATGAGTCGAAAATGAGGTTTTTGGTCCGATAATCCTCTAGCTATAATTATATTATCTCCCCAACACATTCTGATCAGAGGTTCGACTGCGCCGAAAACGCTACAAAGCATGCTCTGAATTCGCAGAATAATCATTATTCAAAACGGCTGAAGAAATACTTCTTCTCATACTGTTCTCGTGTAAGAGATTTATAATCCTTATATAGCTGTTGTACGATGCTTTTATCGACCCTTAAATCCTTACCAATAATAAATCCCCCAAAATGCTTAACTGACGCATTCAATTGTTCAATTGCTTTTGTCAATGCCGGATGTAGCATGTATATCGTGTGATTATTTAGATTAATAATATCAGTCCCCGTATATGACACTGATTTCGAGTCTAAGAAAGCTTGTTTATAGTAAGGAAGATATGCATCGAGCTGCATGTTTATTTGACCTAACAGCCCCATTTTGAATAACATTGAAAAAGGATGATGCTCTGCATCGCAATCTATGCAATCCGGTGCGCATATTTCGTCATTATAAATTGAGCAGAATTCTTTTGCCTCCTCTCCAAATAGTAAATTTTTCTTGAATCGTAGTATTAATTGCTTAAAGTTTTCTCGATTTGCCCAATAATTAGTTAAAAGTATTCTTTTCTCATCATAATAACATGTCTCTTTAGGATTTAAGCTTGCCTTTAACGTGAAAGTAAGCTTAGCTGCATGCCTCTCAATACAATTTTTGACTAATCTGCTCCTTTCATTTGCATCTTTATCTCTCAATATCGGAATAATATCTGTTAAAACACGACCATAGTCTTGTATATCACGTGATCTATCGAATGAATGTCTATAGATACTCTCAAAAACCGTTTCTTCTTCTCCCACTACGTATGGATGACACAATGATTTTACGCCAACAAAAGCCTCTTCTATTCTTTCACTATTACTCTTTAGTGATGGGTTAAATAAAAATTCATCACTTTGATTCATGATACAATCATAAAAAATCTTTTTTTGTTCCTCTTTTGTATATGATAGAGATGCATATATATTCGTAATCTTTCTCTGGTTTTCCCCTAGAAGCCCATCATCACAATCAAAAGCCTCTTCACGTATTGTAAAGTATACTTCAAGTTGTGCATTAAACTGTTGTTTAATTAAAAAAACTGCTTTCATCAGCCCTAGCTGTAAATATTGCCAGACTCCGACATGCATGATTTGTCTTTTTGTAGTATCTGGATATATACGGTTTTCATCGCCTTTTCGTAGTAAGCCGTCATTAGCAACAGAAACATATATAGATTCCGATTGATATCCGTAGAAAGGGTTTTGATAATTCGGTCGTTCCGCACTAGTCTGCACAATTGCTTGATCTGTTTTATCTATAAACATAGCTATGCTATTCTTATTCACTGCCTTCAAAGCATCAGAAATCAAGCGCCTTTTTAATAATAACACTGGCAAATCATATGAGACATGTTTGGTCCACGCAGGATTATTCAAAACGCCGTGAAAAACATCATTTAAATTTTGATAGTCCCTTGAAGTACATATTTCCAATGTACTATCTGTAATTCTTTCAATTTTGGAAAGATATTTTATCTCCCTCAATAATTTCAAATCCGCACGATCCCTTATTTCAATATAAGGGGCATAATAACGGATATTAATAAGTTGATTTATTACATATGATACAATGCAGTACTGCCATAGCATAACTACATTATCAAAATTATTAAGGCTTGTACGGCGTTTGATATCTTCTAGGTTTATTGCATCTGTACCCCATCTATTATCCGGAGAAGGTATTACGCCAAGAGGCAAACATAGTCTTGATCCGCGACTACATTTCGTACGTTTTACTTGTAATAGAAATGTCTTTCCTATTCCTTTGACCGCAGAAATCCCCCAAAACTTGGGTCGATCAGAAATATAATTGTCAATTATTGGTGTTCTAGTAAAAGAATCAAATCGAGTTTGTTTACCTGCAGCTTCTTCTGCATCTGGCAACCATATAGATTCATCCACATCAAGGTAAGGAGATTTATTAAACGCGAATACACTTCCATTTATTGAAACATTGCATTGATGATAATAAGACTTGAGCGGTACTTCAAATTGCTCCACTTTATTAAAAACTTTTTCTTTTGAAGACCATTTGTAAGCGTGTCCATTTATATATTCTTCATCAGGTAGTTTTTCATAATATACAAATGATGGTTCTAATAATATGCCCAGATTAGAATAATTCCCGCTAATAGAGTTACAGGAAATACTGTTTATATCGTTTCCACTTGTGGTATCAATATAAACATCATAATAATGATTCGTATAAACATCAGCACAATAATATGCAGAAACATTCCATTGAGCAAATAACTCGCTTAAAATCTTTTGCTGAGACACGGGCATTCTATTAATTGAATGATGGGCCATAATGAATGTAGGATAATCTGTCACCAATGAGCTTAACTGTATTCTTCTTAAGCCATTAATATCACATACTTCTTTTGTGTGTAAGCGTCCATCTCCTACCAAAGCAGTATTTATACAAATAATATTCAAACCAATGTCTTTATTTATTTCCGACTCCCAACGTAAAACACTGACCTGTTCGGGTGACCGTGAAGAATTTCCATAAAAATGGTTTGTAAAACCACGAAATTCATTAAACGATTTAAGCAAAAACTCATTCGTATAATACTGAAGATAGTACTCTGGATTCTGGTCAATATTCAGTATTATGTTATCTTTATAAGCATAATATCTATCATCTTTTTGAATGTCCTGATTTCCAGGGACTATAAAAAAATTCTGACGATTTACTTTAACTGCATCAGATAATGTCGTTAACAATGAATTTGCAACATCGTAATTACCACATGAATCTCTTAAATCTCCCGTCACCAAAACAAAATCAATCTCGTTATTCGAGAGTTGTTTTATGTTAGCGAAAAAAGCATCTTCTATCTCTGGGCTCTGATACATATCTAAATTCGAAATATGCAAAAATGAATACTCTCGTTTACTCATAAGCACCTCTCTATTCAAAAAAATCTATTGTACCTTGTTTTTGGAAGAAGTATGTCTTATTGTAATTCTCTTCTGAATTCAAATATTCGCTATATATCTTTGTAAACAACTCCTTCCTGACGGTAAGATCTTTTCCTATTAAAAATCCCCCAAAATGTTTAATGCCTTCTCTCTTGATTGCCTCAATTGCTTTTGTATAGGCAGGATGAAGGAGATAAGCCGAATCATCCAAAACACCATTAATCGATACCGCATTATCTTTAATATTTCCAACGTTTTTTGAATGAATAAAATTTAGTGAATATGATTCTTTATATCCACTTAAATGGCTATCAATTCTTCCTAGCAATCCAATTTTATATAATATTTCTAGAGGAAAGTGCTTAACACCACACGCTGCACATTTTCCATCACAGGTATCCATGGCGTTAAACTTCTGGCATATTTTGCGAGCCTCCTTTCCAAATAGCAAGTTCTTATCAAACATTTTCATCAAGTTTATAAACGTTTTTTTATCTTGCCAATATTCTGGTAGTTGATATTTCTTTTCATCATAATATGAATCCAAAGATTCATCACTTTCCCCTACTGTCCCAATAGTAAAACGAGCCGCCTGACTCTCTATTACCGATTTAATATAATTACCACGCTCCTTCTCATCCTCGATTGCTTTGATAGTGTGAATCCTTGTAGTCAATGCTTTCCCGTAATCTTGAATATCTCTGCTTCGATCAAAAGAATGTCGATAAATACATTCAAACACACTCTCTTCAAATCCATCGATGTAAGGATGACATAATGCATCAACACCAACAAACGCTTTTTCATATTCTTTGGAATCCAAGTACTTCGAGTCAAATAGCAAGTCAGGAGATTGATAGTTTATGCAATCATAAAAAATCTGTCTTTGTTCTTCTTTTTTATAATATAACGGTCTGCAAATACTAACTCTTTTTCTTGTTGATTCACCAAATTTATCTTGAATGCCTTGCTTTATTTCTTCACGAATCATAAAAAAAACTTGTATCGTGCCGCTAAAAAATTGTTTAATTTCATAACATGCGCTTAGCAATGATATTCCCAAATTTTTCATAGCAATATTTTTATTGTCCAATGGATTCAATTGCACAGTATATGCGTCATCCACTTTATCAATAAAAATCGCTACTCTCTCTTTATTCTTATAATCTAACCATGCTTTTATGTGATATTTAAGTTTTTTTGCCAGAACAGGATAATCCTTTTTTATGACTGTATGCCAATTTCTCATCAGCATAACATTTTCCATAACCAGAGATAACGACGCTAGTGTTACATCTGTACAACACTCTTTAGTCTCCTTAGACACTGAAAGGGTACTTAATCCTTTTTTTATTTCTTGAACAGCTATTGCAACTCGCGGGTCTTGATCTCCATTAATAATTTGGTTTGTAACATATGCTAGTATACAGTACTTCCAAAGCCAAGTATCATATTCATAATTTAAAAGCTGCTTTTCATTCGTATTATAAAAGGCAATAATATCTGTTCCCCAATGGTTGCCTTCTGTTGGAGTTACGCCAATCGGAATACATATTGTATTTGACGGCATATTCGCGCGTTTTACTTGTAGCAAAAACGTCTTGCCTATGCCTTTTACAGCAGATAGGCCCCAAAAATCAGGATTCTTACTTAAAAATTCTTTAACAATAGACGTGCTGGTATACTTTGTAAAACGTGTTTGCTCGCCAGCTGCCCATTCTGCATCAGGTAACCATACTGATCTTGAATCATTTTCATAAACCTGAGGCTCTTCTTGTCTATCATCTATTTTTTTCTCTATCAACGGAAACACATACTTTTCAGAATCAATTTCTAATTCGCTTGAATACTCAAAAGACTTATTATTCCAACTATAAGGAGATACTTCTACAGAATTCATATTGTGAATTTTACTGTAGACTATACAACCCAAATCCGAATATGTATCATGAGCGTCCTTAGAACACTTACTGCAAACTATGCAAGGAATCGAACTGTTGGCACTTGTATTAGTTTTGATATCTTCCAACCTATCCGAGTTCATTTCTCCGCATAAATATGCTGAAACATTTCGATTTATAATGAAACGGCTTAGGAAATTTGCATGTGATTCAAATAATAATGATGCCGGATGATGCGCAATCACTATGGAAGGATACTCTGGGTGACTGCTCTTTAATTTATGCAACATTTCGATATTGAAAATGGTTCTTCCCAAATCGTTACCATCGCATATCAAAGCTGTGTTTAAGTGTATTAGATTTATTCCAAGAGAAGGATTATCATCACAAATCCACTCACTTAACGATACTTCTGCTGCATTTTCATAAATAGAATCCTCCCCATAAAAATCACTAATAAACGAATTATATTCTGCGAATCCTTGTAATAATTCCTCATAACAGTCCAAATAATAATTCGCAGCTTGTTCAATCTTCGCAGAAACAGAACAAACCAAATGCTTTTTAAGATGAAAATCATTAGCATCATGGTTTCCAGGAACAATATAAACATTTCTTTTCGGCAAACCAAAAAGGTTCACTACTTCTTGTAAAAGCCCTAAGGCTTTGTTATAGTCCGTGCCATAATGATGTAAGTCGGCTGTCATAAGAATAAATTTAATGTCATACCTATCTTTAACTTTAGAAAACTCTTTTAGTATCACTGACTCTTCTATATCATCAAAAAGTTGTAGATCAGAAATCTGCAGCCAAGAATAGTCATATCTACTCTTTGAGGATACTAGTCCTCCATTGATTTCTTGACTATCAATTAGGACTTGAAAGTCAGACTTATTTAAAAAAATATTATTTCTCTTCAATAGGGTTTCTTGAGTCTTCACACTTATCCCATGAATCTCAAATACCTGTCCTCCTGCTGACTTCTGTTGAGTTACTAAACCGATAATTGAATTCGACTCATTATTCAATAATATAGGGCTCCCGGACAATCCATTTACGGATTTTTCATTTGAATACTCGGCAAACGATATATCATATATTAAATCATCAAGTTTTATATCTGAGCCAGCATTGCTCATTAGCTTTCTCCAAGAAGGCTTTTCATTATGATTTTTATTGAATCCAAATATAGAACATTCTTCAAAAGGGTGAGTATTATAAACAAGAGCTATGGCTTTCTCTATTTCCAGTTCGCAGTTAATCTCCAAAATAGCAAAGCCATCCACTTCTGTAGAATAATCAAGCAAGGTTGCTTCTTTCTTAATATATTCTTTCCCATTATAGCAATAGAGCCTGATAGGAATTTCCCTGTTTTCTATATGAGGCTTTATACAATGTTTTACAGTAATTGCCCTATTATTATTTAATAAAACAGCATTGCCAACTTCATCTCCACAAATAAGTTTAGCAACATTGCGTTCAATATTACTCATTAGACAATAATTCCTCCCTCATAATACCGATACCTTCAAGTAATGGAATATGATAATTCATAATCATTTTAGGAGACCCGTCTGCATAAACCACAATATTTCCTACGACCTTTTTCGAAGGATGCCCATAACTTCCATCTGTGGATATCAAGTAATACTCGACCTCGTGACCTCTTATAAAATCTTTCTCGTTGCTCTTTCCAGAGCCATGGTGTGGCAATTTGACTACGGTCAACTTTTTTGGCAATTTGTCTTTAATCTTATAAATCGGGCAATCGCCCGGAAATAATAGAGTCATTTCCTTATATTTAAATAAAACTGCTATACTGGATAGGTTCTGTATTGATTTGTCTCGTGGATCATCCTCTTTGTCTGCTTCTTTTTTCCAATCAATAATCTTGCCATTCCTATGATATGAAATCGTTTCAGTGTAGCTTTCATATTCATTGTCATACAAGAAACAGCCCTCAAAGGCTCTATCGAATAAATGATTGCTGCCGATTACAATGCTTCTGCACTTTCTTTTTAACTCTCCAATCCAATTCTCTGCTAGATTGTTCAAATCCTCCATCAATGGATTTAAAATCTCTATGTGAATATTTTCATATTCAACATGTGCTTTATCATCCACTGCAACTGCTTTTGAAAATGAGGAATTCCATGCGTAACCATTTTCAACTATTATTTCTGCCAGACAGTTGCCCTCTCTATAGCTTATATTCTCCGTTGTATCGTCATCGTTTTCACTATTAGCTGAAGCCATATTCTGTAGATGTCCTAATTCAGAAAAGGGTATTTCAGTACTATCAGTTTTTCCTTCTATTGGTATATTGCGAAATCCATTGAACCATATTTCATCTACACGAATAACCTTTGGATTATTCGCAGCACCATTATCCATTAAAAACTGCTTAATCCCATTTATATGATCTCTATCAATATGCGTTACAATAATCAAGTTTAATCGAGCCCCATTTTTTGCGATTTTTAAAAGATATGGTTTAAGATATTGATTGTATGTACAACTAAATCCACCATCTATCAACACATTAAACCCTTCTTTTAAATATCTGATCAATATGCAGTCTCCCGATTTGGCAGGAAACATAATTATTTCAATTTCCTTGAATTTCATTTTCACATTATCCTAACCGCTCAATAAAAGTCCACCTAACGAATTGATGCCTCTATATTATCTTGTATCGCCCAATTACTGTCATACATTATCATATCATCACTTAATTATTCTCACAATTCAATTCTGCCACAGATTTACCACTTCACCATTTTTAAGTATCTATATGTCGAATCAAAAAGGTCGTTTCTTTGCGTAGTTCTGTAATTTGCAGATTCGAAATGCCCCTCTCCACTAATCGACCGTTTTTAAACCATAAATGATATTTCTAAGAGCTATTCTGCCTTTTATCATCGGTCTATTTTATTTTCAAACTCTTTGTATCGATTTCAATCTTCATATATGATGCATCCTCCGGAATCGTAATAAAAATCCCAAGCCAGCTATCCAATCGATCATCAGGATTTATATACTGTCTGATCTTAGCTTTAAACAATGGGTGGTCAAATGCTTCGATGAATGCTTTTTGGCTTCTGAAGAACCTAAAAGTTACATCATTAAGAATTTGTGCCATCCCAACAGGCTCTTTATATCGTTTATTCTGATAAAACGCTTTTAGCGGATCAATAGTATCTACTAACGCCAAAAGAAACTCCAACGTATTGTCACGGTAGAAAAGTTTATGACTCATATCTGCGTTCGGAATAAGTTCCCAAAGATTATAGCTTCTGTATAATGCCTCTCTATCAGGCGTAGCTCTCCACATATTATGTCTGGCAATAGCATCACATATGCATGTATAAAACTCTTGATAATCTTTAATCTCACAATATATGCCTGTGAAACTCCTGTTATTTGCCAACTTCATAAGAGCATCAAATAGCAGTAAGGCACCCGCAATCCCGTGATCTAGCTTATTCTGGCTCATTCGATATTCATAGTAATGACGAATTAACTCTTTATTATCACTGCAGTCCAATAGACTATACTTTATATCCTCATGTTTGATAAAATCATCTATTGTTTTAAGTTCAGCATATTCCGTTTTCTTTTCTTCCGTTGTCGGTTCTTCATATGAATATCCGATATCATGAAACATACATATCCATGTCCAGAATAGCCTAAAACTTCCTGTGGCGGACTTACTATCTCCTGGTAATCTTTTCCAGTCTCTAGTGTCCAAATGAAGCATCTTCTTTACTGACAATCCTAAGAAAAAGGCAGACACCGTATGCTTTGCCCTGAAATCAGTAATCTTATCTAAACACTTTTTAATATCCGGATCTTTTCTTTCATTAGCAAACAGACTATATATATACTTATTAGCATTATTGCTTTCAAATAAACCTCTAGCGTCCTCTTTTTCATCAAAATAATACATTCTCGCCGCATTATAATAGTCTACTAATGGATGTGGTTTGCTGTCGTGTATCAGAAAAGTTTTTTCCATTGTTTGTACTCCTTTCATACCGAACATTTTACTCATATTGACTAACAATTAACTTTCACAAATAACCTACGCCTCGTCTTCTCTCCTACAACCAAATCATAAGAACAATAATTCTCCGTACGATTCAGCATATAAAAGAATCATTACTATAGATACTTACAGCTCTCTGCTAAGAACATCAAGACCTTCCTAATCACCGTTACAAGTTTCCTGTATAATCCAATTATAACCTTTTAAAGAGCATTTTTATAGCAGTATATGCATCTTCAGAACTCCTAGCAGATTCAAAAAAAGCCTCTGCTCTGGGTTTTACATGTAACCCAAAAAACGGTGAAGAAATCTGTATAAAAGTGTCCATATCGTATATCTCTTCACCACCAGTAAGACCAAACCCTTTTGCAAATGTCTCGATGCGATCTATATAGCTACGCAAAATTTTATACTCTTTATCCTGTCTATTCAGATCGCGTTCCAGGATTTCTTTTCTCGTGCCAAAGTTCTCAAGGTTATTCAGCGCTGTATCATATAATTTTGTATAGGCTTCTAACGTCCAGTGTATTCTTCGTTCACGGTCATTATGCTTACGTTCTTCTTCTATTCGTTGTTTATCAGCATGCTCGTTCTCTTCACGGATTTTTTCATGTTTAGAGTCTAATTTTCGATAATAGTACTCTATTAAAATCGGCAAGGCTATCGCTATTATACTTGGAACATTTCTCCAAATCAGCAAAATAAAATTCATAATAGTTCTCCTTCGCAAATATCTGCATTCTTTGGATAAACACGATGGAAATCACGAACTTGACATACTCTTCTCTAAATACCCCATCACCCTCCTAAACTCCGCATTCGGTCTCCTCTCAAACTCCCTCACCTGTATCGTCACCGGATTCATTTTCCCGTCCATC
>OCTX012273983.1_pt1 | contig 15856 bp, 6 predicted proteins | sample 1539691 | NCBI WGS metagenome assembly OCTX01 (sample SAMN02144231, study PRJEB22623) | gut metagenome | biome: sheep rumen | host: Ovis aries | place: New Zealand | reverse complement strand
GGCATGAAAAGATTAATTGAGTGGCTTAACAGGATTATTTCTAAGAACAAGGCAATGAAGCGCTGGAAACGGGTCGTCACTGTGCTGGCGGCAATACTGACATTTGCCACCACGTATGCGCTGATACTTCCTGCGATTACTGTTGAAAGGGATAAGGCCGAGGATGTTGGCGGTATGTATCTGGAACAGACCGCCGATACGGATGACATGCTGGAGGATAATGCGCTCGAACCATTAAGCGTCATTATAGCCGCGGATAACGAGAACGCTGTCTCTTTCTCATATGCTGATGACGAAATAGAGGCTACAGCCATTTTCAGTACCGACGAGGAGATTCCGGAAGGTGCCGAACTCGTGGTGAACCCCGTCATTCCGGAATCCGAAGAATATGCTGACCTCAGCAGCAGATCCGCAGCTCTTCTCGATAAAGAGTTTATTTATGATGTAACTACCTGCTCTTTCTATGATTTTGCGCTTGTCTATGATAATGTCGATGTGACACCTGAAACAGGTCTGGTCGACATTCAGATTACTTTCCATAATAACACAGTTGAACATGTAGATGATATGCTCTTTGCGGGGCGCTATGCAAGACCGGCTTCTGAAGAAGGCGGTTTTGTTGCTATGTCTGCAGATGATAGAGCTATTGATACCGTTGAGGCTGCCGATGAGCTTATTTCTGTTAATCCGGATGAATCCCAGGTGATCGAGCTCACTGACGGCGTTATCACCAGCATCTCCCTTAAGGGGACTGACCTTTCTCAGAGCGACAGCCTTGTCGGTGTTCTTGCCGGCAACGTGGATGAGGAAATCAAGGCTGCAGCGGCTGAGACCGATGCTTTTGTTCCGTACTATGAAGATGTAGAGGGAGAAAACTCTCCGTCCGTTTCCGCAGAGGTTGACACAGAAGAAGCCGCCCAGGTAGTGAAGACTCTGGAATACACCGGCAGCGATTACAGTGTCATTCTTACCTATGACGGGACATCCAAAATACCTGAGGGAGCTGTTCTTACAGCATCTGAGATTGATCAGAATACCGAATTATATCGAACTTATCTCGAAGAAACAAAAAGGGCTATGGGTCTTAAGAATGAGGATACTCTTCCACGCCTGGCTGCGCGCTTCTTCGATATAAAGATTATGGTTGGAGAAGAGGAATTTATACCTAAATCAGGTGTGTCTGTCGAGATTACGTACGCGGAACCGCTGGCGGAAAATCCTGATTCGGAGGTCAACGCGGTCCACTTTGCGGATAAGAATGTTGACCCCGAGGTGATTGAAGCCAATACTGCTGAGGTTCAGGATGATGGAACCGCGACGGTCGAGTTCACAGCTGAGTCCTTCTCTGTGTATGGTGTTATATATACCGTGGATTTCTACTGGGAAGTGAACGGTAAAACGTATGAGTGCAGTCTGCCCGGCGGCGGGTTTGCAAGTTTTGAGCACCTTGTGGAAGTACTGGGTATAGCGAACAGTGATACACAGGAAGATGTTGCGGATGCAGATTCTGCTGCAAGCGAAGAAGCCGACGACCTGAGCGATGTGAACGTTAGTGATAAAACGCGGAAGTTCACATCATATGTGCAGAGTATAAAATTCTCGGATCCCGAACTGGTCTGGGTCGGAAAGGTTGAGTCGCCGGCCACTGTCGGCAAGCTGAAAGAGGCCAACGGTATCGAGTGTAAATATAGTGAGGATCTGACGGAGGAGCAGATTGCGGAAATCAATGCGCAGAAAGTGGAAGCCGGGGACTGGGCTTTGATCAGTATGCAGCCGTTTAGCAGCGAGGAGAGCCTGACTGTCACTATGCAGAACGGCAATCAGTTTGTGATCAGAGTGACGGATGCGCAGATCAGCGCCAATGTTCTGACTGCGGATGGCAAGACATTTGAAATCACCATAACATTCGATGCTGACGCTAAGATTCCGGCCGGAGCGAAACTCGTTGCGGAGGAGCTTGAACCGGGTTCGGATGAATACTTCCAGTACATGGGCCGTACCTGGGCTGAGGTAAATAAGGATTATCTTGAACAGAAGAAGCAGATAAAAGAGGGTGCACTGTATGAGGACGATATAAAGGATATTCGCCCTGTTAACATTGACGAGTCACGCTTCTTTAACGTCGCCTTCATGTTTGACGGCAAGGAGATTGAGCCCGAGGCACCTGTAAAGGTAGATATCCGGTTGGTTGAAGGCCTTTCGAACGATGCGGAAGTACCGATCAACGGTATCGTTCATTTCCCGAAGGTAAAAGACCCGGATGGCAAGAAAACGGATAAAACAGGCACAGAGCTGATCGAGAAATTCAAGAGCGAGAAGGATGAGAACGGGAACATTGTTGAATACTCTTACGAGCTGGACAGCTTCTCGGTGATGGGCGCTTATCGCGGACAGGAAACGGAAGAATACGGCTTTTCCGCGCAGAACCCCTCTGTTACGCTGCCGAAACGCTCAGCTCTGCGTGCCGATGGTCCGACTCCGACTCCGACGCTCGCCCCTCTGCAGGCTTCGAAAACTCTGACGCCTAATACGCTGGAGGACAGTGATCAGGAGGACGGCACATATACACTTTCTCTGAGCGTTAAGGGTGACGCTATCGAATCTGAAAAGTACTCCAAGACCAACGTGCTAATCGTGATGGACCGCTCTACCAGTATGAGATTAAATGTTACGGGAGCAGGTGTTCCGTATACTGGAAATTATGTGACTGGTAAGACATACTACGGTATTGTTGATGATCAGATGCAGACACTGAATTACAATTCAGGACAATGGACTTATACGACGGGAGAAGATTATCCGTGGACACCGTGGGATGACAGAGAAACTCATATATATGATGGTACCGTTTATGTGGATGGAAGCCGACTGGAGGCAGAACAGGCAGCGTTGGATGAACTGATCAAGGCTCTGACGGATAAAAACACTACCAAAAATCCGAAAGCTGTTGAGGTTTCTGTCAGGAGTTTCGCGAGTGAAAGAGGAAGCGAACTGACTGATGAGCCAATTATGTATTCCGGCGGTCAGCACGGAAATTGGCAGACTGGCACGGAGACCGACTGGCTATCAACTTACGAGACAACAGGTGACCTTTATAAAGCCGTACATAACCCATCAATGAACAACGGTACTAACTGGGAAGACGCTCTCATTTATGCCAAGGAAATAGCTGATGATAAGCATCGTCGGGAGCCTGATGAGGAGATGTATATCATCTTTCTGACGGACGGTATGCCTACAGCAGTTTATGGAGAAGATTGCGGAACGAACGGCTACGGAGCTCATCATTATATTGATGATTATGGTAGAACGGTTGATGGCGGCAATGTATATGCCTATAACTTCGCTCGCGATGGTCTCGCTTGCGATGATTATACCTATTTGTCGACAACGACCCAAACTAACCGTGAAACTGGCGGCATTGAATATCCTACCCAGAAAATCGTAGGTGAGGGCTATAAACTCTACAACATTTTCACCTTCAACCAAGGAGAGGAAGAGGTAGGTTATCTGAGGCGTCTCACCAACTTCGCCTACAACGGCAACGACGATGCAGATCCAACAACAAGTGATGTGCGAAATTATTATACAGCAGCTAATGACATTGCCTCTCTGAAACAGAGTTTCGACAAAATTTTTAAGGCTATCAATGACTCGCTGGGTCATGGCGATGTGAAGATCGTGGACGGTCTGACGACGGATGCGATGCATACTAATATAGCTGATGGCCAGGCAGACGGTATACGCTATAAGGTAGAGGATGCACAAGGAAATCTGGAGTATACTGTTACGGCAACCGGAGATAGTGCTGATCCGACGGTGACCTTTACTGTCGGTGACAATAACTACACATACAATCCGACTGCAGATAATAATAAGGTCGAAAAAATCACTACCTTTACCGATACTACAACTGAAGACGACGGAGAAACGATTACCAAGACTGAGGTCACGACTACTGTGACTGTAGGCGGTGGAAAAACGACTGTATCAACAAAAACTGTTGTGAGTACATCCACAGATAACGGAGCGACCTACGCTATTACTGACAGCACTGCGACTGAGCCGGTAGTCTATAACACTGAACATGCAGAAGGAGTGACAATCCCAGATGGTGCCAAGACCTATTATTCCCTGACTAACGACGGTAAAAATTACAGGATGGCGCTGGTTGAAACTGTAACGGATGATAAAGGGACACCTGATGAATCTGATGATGAAAGAACTTTGACCTGGGATCTGTCTCCGATCGGCATTTTGAAAAAAGACTACACATATACGGCGGAGTTTGTCGTCTGGCCGAACCAGGCAGCATATGATTACTGCGCCGGATTGAACAACGTAGCGAAAAAAGAAGCGGAGGAAGAAGGAGGAGAACAAGGAGAAGAAGAGGAAAGCGCATGGAATGACGATTTTGAATGGAAAGATGAAATTGCAGTACCGGTTAAGGACAAAAATGATAATATTCTGTATTACAAAGGAGGCGTAGCGGATTATCCATCGATTGTCAAGTATCCGGGTCATGACGATATTCCGGATACATACAGCGTTCTGTCGAACACTGACCAGGATGTTTATTATTCCGATGTTCATGCGACGAGCACGAATGACGTCATAACAGGAGTAGATAAAGTAGAGCATCACGATGAGCTCGAGAAGCCGGATCCCATGCCGCTTACTTTTACTAAAACATTCCTCGAAAAAGAATGGAGTGCTAAAAGGAATCTGGCACTGCTGGCAGAGGTGCTTTATTATCCGGATGGTACCCCTACGAAATTCGTTGCTAAGTTCGATATCTACAAGGGTAAGGATTACAAGACAGATGATACTGTAAAGCCTTATATGGAACTGTCTCTGGGTTGGGACGGTGAGAAATATGCCTGGGAAGATACCAAACTGAAGAGAGTAATGTACAACGGAAACCCGGTATATCTTGGTACACGCTGGGCAAGTGATTTTTCCATAGCGACGGGCTTGATGCTAAGCGATGTAAATCACGTGATCGCACTAGGTCTCGACCCGGAGGATTATCCGACAGCGGAGTATGGAGATAAGACCTATTATATTCTGGAAAGAGGCCATGACTACTATGTGGAAGAAAAAGGAGAACTGGGCTACGAATTCGATTTTGTAACGCCTGTCTTCCATCCGATGATAGTAGATGGCGAGTTGATGAATGTTATCTTTGAGGAGGAGCTCGGCGAGGTGGAGCCTGCCGGTGATGAACCGGGCGGCGATGAACCGGGCGGTGATGAACCAGGCGGCGATGAACCGGGCGGCGATGAACTGGGCGGTGATGAACCAGGCGATGAACCCAGCGAGGAACCCAATTACATGGGACCTTATCATATTTCTGAGATCACCCCTGCACCGGGCGGATCCGGAAAACTGAAGGTAGAGAATAAGCTGCGCGCCTATATCAACATTGAAAAGAAAATCGTTGATGAAGACGGCAGGACTCCGCTTCCGGACGATGACACCGAATTCACATATGATGTTGAACTGATAAGTCCGATGGATCCCGGACCGTTCGAAGGAACGCATATTCCGTGGTATGGCATCAATGACTTGTACTATCACACTTATGAAGTGGAGGTTGATCCGGATACCGGAGAAGAAATAGGAACTCCTGTCATTACGTATTATCAGGCAGATGTAACGAACAGGACCAATGAAGCCCCGCATAAGTCTCATACTCTAAAGTTGACGACGGAATCCGGGGAAGTTTACGATGCCTGGCGTACAGATGATGACGGAAACGATGATGAAAGCCTGCTGTTTGACGAAGACGACGCAAGTCCTCAGTGGATTGCCTATAGGCAAGATGAAGAAACAGTGGTGCGTCTGCAGCTGCGCGGCAATGTGTTGGAGCGGGAAGCAGTTGTAGATGAAGTAACCGGAGAACCGGTTATAAATGAAGAAACCGGAGAACCTGAATTCTCCACCAGTCGTGTTTCCTTGACGATACCGATCAAGCAGGGTCAGAAATTAAGTATAGCGAATGTTCCGCTTGAGACCAAGTATACCGTCACTGAACGTCAACAGACGGGATACAATATCGTCAATATCCGTAAGGAGATCCAGAACGGGGACAAGGTAGAATCCAGAAAAGTATATACGGGCCTGTATGGTATTACTGATAAAGTAGTGGCGGACAGGGATAACAATCTCATATTTACCAATAAAGTTCATTCCACCGATATCACTGTGAAGAAACTCGATGAGAAGAATAAGCTGCTTCCCGGCGCTACCTTCACTCTGACAAAAGTAGATCAGGGAACGCCCGCAGGTGAAGGAGAGAACCCGGTCAATGAGTGGGTTGTGCCCGCCCAGGGTCAGGCTGACACCGGAGTATATAAGTTTACCGGTCTGCCGGACGGAACCTATACACTGGTCGAAACAACTGCCCCTGCAGGGTATAAGAGAATCGGAGCAGACACAGCGAATGAAGGTGTGGTAGCTACATTTACGATATTCAATGGCCAGATTGTTGATGAAGAAGATGTTGAGGATGATCTCGTAATACCAAATTCCGGAGAAGTGGAATTGAGTAAGGGCACGCTCACATTCACAGTTGACAACAAGAATTTGACCGGTCCGGGATCCTTCACGGTGCGCAAGCAGTGGCTGGATGCCTATGATAATCCGGATGCGCCCGGAGCTGATTCAGTTACAGTGTTACTGAAGCGGAGGGTGAAGACACCGCCGCGGAAGACTTTACGTGTTGTTGTAAGGATAAACAATAAACAGATAAGTAAGGAGAAGACGTGGGATATAACTAATGAATCTGCCGATGTTCAATGGACAGATAATGGCCAATATAGCGGAAATAATAATAGAGTATCCTGGGAAGTAAGTGATGCAGCTGTAAGTGTAAATTCAACTACTTCGAGTGGCTATAATGCAAATAAACCTGCTAGTTTTAGAATATCTGGTTTGCAAAACGCTGCAAGTAATACAATAACGGTAACATTTACTTACGGGAAAAATGTAAATTGGAATGATTTTGTTAACCAGTCCGGGTTTGAAACGTATATAACCAATACTACTATTTCAATATCAGGAACGGGCAATGAAATTCCTGAAAGTGAAGATATAGTGCCTGACCCCACCTGGACCGATGTCAGATTGACATTGAATGCGGCAAACCGCTGGGCAGTCACCAAGACTTGCGGAGGTACGGAATCTAACCATGCCGGTTTTGATTATCCGGCGACCGATGATGACGGAAATCCTTATTACTACTATATAGTTGAAGAAACTTCGCAAGGCACTAACTCTTTGCCGGGGTATGAGCCTCCTGCGTATTCTGAAAACAATGACCCGGGTATCACGCAGGGAATTCTGACTGCTTCTAACAAGAAGACAGAGACCGGCAGCCTTGCTGTGAAGAAACTGATAGCATTCGCCAACGCTTCTGATAACGGAAAGATGGCCCTTGCAAACGGTAAATATAACTTCACCGTAAAGGATCAAAACGATACAGTAGTAAAGCATATCCAGTTCCGCTACCAAAACGGCTTGGTCTCCTATAAGGTGTCCGATACTGAAATATCCTTTGATGATAACGAAGGATTTAGGTGGACTTACACTGAGGGAGCTATTGTAGAGAACCTGGTTCCCGGCACTTACACGGTTACTGAGACAGACCATCAGCTGGAAAATAGCAATTATGACATGCAGCTTGTGGATATCAAAGTAGACGAAGACGAAGATATCCCATTCAACGTGTCAGCCGGTACGACAACGCTGACTGTCACAGCAGGTGATGTGCCCACGGCCGTTACGTCCTACACCAATATGCTGATTCCTCTGATGGAAGTCCCTGTGGATAAAACGTGGCATTGGTCAGATTCAGATAAGGAGCATTTTGAGAACAAGGAGATTGTGAGCTGGTCGGCTACATTCAAACTGCAGTATCGAGAAGAGTATTATAGCGGAACCCCTGACGCGGCTCAAAATGTACAGTCGTTATGGGGATATGTAATGGACGGTGATTCGGAGAAACAAATCGAAATAAGCAAGCAGTATGATCCGGATGATCCGGATGCTTCAGAAGAAAACATCGCGGTTTCGGGCACCGGAACGTTTGGCAAGCTTCCAAAATTCAAGGTTCATGCGAACGGAAGTATTTATCGTTTGAAATATGCTTTGGACGAGACAGAGTATACTATCGTTTACAAGGACGGTTCATCACATTGGGAAAAGTATGGCCAGCATGGGGACTTCGATGAACATTATGCTCCGGCTTACGATGAGGATGCTTATCACGAAGGCGACAGTATCATTGTAGACAATGCTCCTTCTTCGGAGAGATTGCAGAAATCAATCGACCTGGGAATCCATAAATTGTGGGAAGACGAAGATGGAAACGTTTTGCCGGTTCCACCGGATAACAGCTATTCTGCAAGGTTCAGATTAAAACGATACTACCACGAGGAATATCTGGAGGTGCCGGATTCCGGTTCGCTGGGACTGATTAAAGTGACCCTTGACCTGGGGAACGGAGAAACAATGACGTTGGAAGTACCCTCCGGTGCTCCGGTATACTTTACAGCTGACATGAGGACGGATGAAAATGCCAATGTAAGTCTTGTCTTTAACAGGACGTCGCCGTCTGAATCGCCGGGAACAGTAGAGCTGTTGTATCCGAATCCTGGTCATTACGCCAGCACAGATGAGGCAGTGAGCTTTGTTGTTTCAGAGGCTATCAGGCCAACCGCTGACGAAACATGGACTTTTGATCCTGACGCATCAAGTTCAGCAGATATTATTAGTAAATATGTATTAGGTGGAATTGATGGTGTCAGACTGGCAACATTTGATCACGCAGACCATCACGGCAATCCTCAGGAATTCCCTTATGACGTAACAGGTGAAATTCTTGATCCGACCTTTGAGGAAGAGTTCGACCTGGATTCCGCGAATGAATGGGCTAAGAATTTTAAAGAGCTCCCGCAAATCGTCGAGATATTAACTAAAACTACAAAAGACGGTGTGGAACATACATACCTGACTACTAAGGTATACAGTTATTACTTTGAAGAGATCGCGTGCAATCCTGCGGAATATTATCCTGTATACAGGGATCACAATAACGCTGAAGTGCGGTATGGCGATGAACTTTCCAGAGTAGAAATTGACGGCTTGACGATCGATACAATTAATAAACCTGTTCCCAACACACTGATTTATAAGATTGATGAAAAAGATATTGATATCGATTTAGATCAGGAAGATATTGAGGACTATTTACTGGAAGGTGCACAGTTTGACGTTATCAAGTATACTGATAACACCTTCAGGGAAATTGATCCTGACTGGGGAGATGAAGGGAGACGCACTGCAGTCCTTGGAGATGACGGTAAAGACGGGAAATTCGTGGTGGATGGCCTGGTGCCCGGATTCTATGAGATTGATGAAACAGATAGGCCGTATGGTTACGTTAAGGCAGCTGTGAATCCAAGATTTAAGGTAGCCCTGAACGCTCAGACTGAGAAAATGGAAATTATTGATTTGTCTGAAAACGATGCGGTACGAATAGAGAATGATTTCCAAGGCACAGGTGATAATGTTTATATCTACGGCAATGCCCTCGGAGCCGCCCTTCCGAATGCCGGCGGTCCGGGAACAAGACTCTTAACGATTCTTGGTCTGACCCTTATTGCAGGAGCAGGATTGATGCTGTGGAGGAGACGCAGAACAATATGACATGATTCACACGAGAGACCAGCCCGCTTCGGTGAGCTGGTCTTTTCTTAAGGAAGCGGCGTGAGCCGCTTCTTTTTCGTGTCCAGACAACGGTAAACATACTGTTAAAGTATTTTAAGCTGTTGAGGGTGGATATTGCACTAGACAGGATGTATAGTATTAGCGCATATATCTCTAAATAATAATTAATATAAATATGGTATCAGCTTACCAATGATGACTATAGAAAGAAGGACCGACATGAATCGTTTATTAAGCTGGTTTAATATTATTGTAAAAAAGCACAGGAAGCTGAAGCGCTGGCAGCGGATTGTTACTGTGTTGGCGGCAATGATAACATTTGTCACGACGTATGCTTTAATACTTCCTGCGATTACTGTTGAAAAGGAAAATACCGACGAAGTTGCGGGTATGTACCTGGAGCAGGAAGAAGCGCAGGAAGATTTATTCGAAGATAACGCTCTCGAGTTCACAGGCTTCAGTATAGCCGCAGACCAGGAGAACGCTGTCTCATATGAATATACTGACGACGATATGACGGCCATCGCTACCTTCAGTACAGATGAGGAGATTCCGGAGGGCTCCGAACTTATTGTTAACTCTGTAGATACGGAATCCGAAGAATATGCTGAACTAAGCAGCCGTGCGTCATTGCTCCTTGACAGGGAGTTTATTTATGATGTGACAACATGTTCTTTCTATAATTATGCGCTGATCTGTGATGGTATCGATGTGACACCGAAAACAGGTCTTGTTGACGTGCAAATCAACTTTATGAATAATACGGTACAGCATGTAGAAGATACCGTGTTCGCGGGGAGATTTGGGAGAAAAGCCGAGGAGACGCAGAACAATTTAAGATGTTTAAGAAAGAGGATGGTCCGGGAAAAACGGACCGGCCTTTTCTTATTGTGAAATAGTTCCATTTTAGTGGAATATAATCTATAAACGGAGCGGGAGCGGAATATGTGCTATAATGAAATTCTTATGTAATTAGACCTAAATTGGACTTTAGATGGTATCAGCTTACCATAATCGACAGCATTGAAGAATAGACCCCATGAATCATTTATTAAGCTGGTTTAATAGGATTATAAGGAAACGCAGGGAATTTAGGCGATGGCAGAGGATCGTAACGGTTTTGGCCGCAGTGATTACATTTGCCACAACATACGCCTTAATACTCCCTGCGATTACTGTTGAAAGGGAACATACTGACGAAGTTGCGGGTATGTATCTGGAGCAAGGGGAGGACGGGGATGACGTTCTCGTGGAAAATGCATACGACCCCACAGGCGTCAATATGACCTCGGATATGGATAACGCGGAAATCTCAGAAGACGCAGATGTCGAAACCGACGCAGAAATTCCTGAATACGATGAGCTCGCGGAAGAAATTGCTCCCGGCACTCCTGCAATCGCCGATGGAGAAGAACTGACTGCTGCACTGCCTGTCAAGACGCTGGAAGCTTCCGGCAGCGGCTATACTGTGACCCTGTCATACGACGAGTCATCCGGCATACCGGAGGAGGCCTACCTTACCGCATCAGAGATTGCACCGGAGTAAGAAGAATATCAGACATATCTCAAAGAGGCGAAGAGGACTATGGGACTTAAGGAAGATGAATCACTTCCTCAGTTTGCCGCGCGCTTTTTTGATATTAAGATCATGGTAGATGAGCAGGAGTTTACGCCGGAAACGGGTGTTTCTGTTGAAATTACCTACGAAGAGCCTCTGGCTGAACATCCTGATACAGAGGTCAGCGCAGTCCACTTTGCGGATGATACGGCAGAGGCGGAGGTGATCGAAGCCAATACAGCGGAGATTCAGGATGATGGACAAGCGACGGTGGAATTTACGGCGGAGACCTTCTCCGTGTATGGCATTGTCTATACGGTCGATTTTCACTGGGAGGTCAACGGAAATACATATGTTTTCAGTATTCCCGGCGGCGGGTTTGTATCATTTTATGACCTATGATTGGAATGAGGACAATAAAAGCGGAGCATGGGTCAGCAGTGACGCGTCAGCAGGAAATATACGATTAAAGTTTTCGTTAAAGGACTCCAGATTACGAAGAAAGATCAGGCCTTTGCGGATAGTATTAAAGGAGCGGAGTTTAAACTGTACCGGACTGCAAGGCCGGGCGAAACAGAGAACCTTAAGGAAATTAACGGAAAGCAGTTCTACCCGGTGAAAACCCTGGATATGACTTCCGACAGTGTTGCTTCCATTGATAAGATAGATCCTTTGAATGAGGATGAAGAATACTATCTTGTTGAGACGAAAGCATCGTATGGCTATGTGCAGCTTACAGATCCTATCCCGGTGACTATGGAACTCACAAACACATATACGCCAAAGCCGGGCAGCACATCAGGACCTGATAAACCGGCAAGTGATCCGTATGACTGGACTCAAAGTGTAAAGCTGGCACTTGGCTCTTCTTCCTGGGTACACAGGACAGATGAGACCGGGACGAATGATCTCACACAGACTGCCGTTAATGCAACTTCACAGAATGAAACAATCTATTATGATATTGCCAATAACGCAGGGGTTGCGCTTCCGAACACCGGCGGCCCCGGTACCGGCCTGCTCTACTTCCTCGGCATTATGCTTACATGCCTTTCGGGCGCGGGCCTGGTCATAAGAAAACGAAGTAAAATGTAATAGTGTCATAAGAAAAATCATCATCAGTCTGCTGATAATAGCGGATTGGTGATGATTTTTTTCTCAACAGCTTTTCCTCCCCGAAGTATCAACCATCTCGCGTGAAAGAATTGCCCCTTTGTCCTTCGTGATATCTGTCATGTAATACTTCACATATTCTTGCAAATTAGTTATACTATTTTTAGTAAATTTCTTTATATATCGTACTGGAAAATGAAGATGATGAAGCTGATACATTGGGGACTGCTGCCGGCACAGCTTCCAAGGGAGATACAATAACCGGAAAAGAGAGCGAGGGATATATAGGAAGATCCGGAGCAACTGAAAATGCAGGAGTAGGCAAAATTGTGAACACGCAGGGGGCGGTGCTCCCATCGACCGGAGGACCGGGCACTATGTATTACTATCTGGCAGGTATGCTTCTGCTTATTTTGGCGGGAACCGGATTTATGCTTAAGCGCAGCAAGACCTAAAGCTGACGATGGCTAAAGATGCGGCCTGCGGTGCTGACTTTGGCTGCTAAAAGGATAAGCAGGAAAGGGCTGATCTCAGAAATGGGGTCAGCCTTTTATGCATTTGTACGAAATATGCATTAAGATTTATAAATAATTTTAATACGTCGATACTTTTATATGGATAAGAGTTGCATTGAGTTATATAGTATAAAAGGATGATTAGTTTCATTTTTTTGTGCGCGGCTATATCTGCACAAGTGCTGACATCATCTCAGACCATACATCACATTATATATACTTATAATATGCATAGATATGGCATATCAGCTTACCATAAATGACACGCGAAAGAAGGACATCATGAAACGTTTATTCAGCTGGTTCAATATTCTTGTAAAAAAACGCAGGGAGCTTCGGCGTTGGCAGCGGACTGTCACTGTTCTTGCGGCAGTGATAACTTTTGCTACAACATACGCTTTGATACTCCCTGCGATTACTGTTGAAAGGGACAAAACCGAAGACGTCGGAGGTATGTACCTGGAACAGGAAGCCGGTCAGGATGAAATGTGGGAGGAAAATGCGCTTGAGCCCACAGACGTCAGTCTCGGTGCGGACCAGGAAGGTGACGCTGCCGCGCCGGATGCTGACGGGGATGAAACGACAGCTGCGCCGGCGGTTAATACGCTGGAAAATTATGGCAGCGACTATACTGTAATCCTCACATATGATGAGACTTCCGGCATACCGGAAGGAGCATCTCTTGAAGTCTCTGAGATTACAGCCGATACAGATGAATATCAGATGTACCTTGATGAAGCAAAGAAAGCTATGGGGCTTACGGAAGAGGAATCTCTTCCGCGCTATGCTGCGCGCTTCTTCGACATCAAGATCATGGCAGACGACTAGGAATTCACCCCGGAAACGGGTGTTTCCGTTGAGATCACTTATGCGGAGCCGCTGGCGGAAATTCCCGACACAGAGGTGAATGCTGTCCATTTCGCGGACGAGACGGCTGAAGCGGAGGTCATTGAGGCCAATACTTCCGACGTACAGGAGGGCGGATCTGCGACTGTCGAGTTCGTAGCCGAGTCGTTCTCAGTGTACGGTGTTATCTATACGGTGGATTTTCATTGGGAAGTAGATGGCAATACGTATGAGTACAGCCTCGCGGGCGGAGATTCTATGTCTTTCCGCGAGCTGGCTGAACTGCTGCATATCGTTGATAGTGATGTTTCTGAGAGCAGCGAAGAAGCGAGTGAAGATATAGATGAGTTCATAAACGATATTGCAGATATTAAGTTCAGTGATCCTGAGCTTGTCTGGGTACAGCTTATAACGGAGGAGGAGACCCAGGATGGTCAGATTACCGCCGGGCAGATTGCAAAGCAGAATGACCTGACTGTGGAGTACAGCGCAGGAACAACTAAAAAGCAGAAGAAAGAGATGGCAGCAAAGTCCTATGCTGCCGGTGAGTGGGTATTGCTCAGCCTGAAACCGTTCCTCAGCGAAGAGACCCTCACTGTTTCTATGAAGGACGGAGAAGTATTCACAATCAAAGTCACTGATGTGCAGATAGTGAAAAATATACTCACGGCGGATGGAGAGAACTATGTCATAACGATCACCTATTCAGATGAAGCGGAAATACCGGATCGCGCTGATTTCAATGTGACCGAAATCCTCCCTTCTTCTGACGACTATCAGAAGTACCTGGCAGATTCTGCACAGAAATTGAACATAGCTGCGGGTGACGTTGCCTATGCCCGTTTCTTCGATATCGAGATCGTAAAAGACGGAAAGAAAGTTGAACCGAAAGCTCCGGTGCATGTGAAGATTGAACATGAACAGGCACTGGAGGCGACTCTCGGAAAGGAACTTAATATTGTGCATTTTGCGGAGAGCGGAACAGAAGTAATCGAAAACGTGAAGCTGGGTGAGGATATGAAAGAAATCGATTATGAACAGGAGAGCTTTTCTGTTACAGGTGAAATCATCAGCAATCCGTCAAAGGGATCTGATTCAGATCCGAAGCAGTATGTGCTTATTGTAAAATATGAGGGGGTATATTACAGCGTCGACAGTGACGGTACATTGACACCTGTGAATTCGGTAGATGATCCTGAAAATCCGACGACCGTAACGGTGGGTTCCGCTATGGTATGGTCGTATGATAATAATGGGACTCTTTATCATCATACCGATGCGTCAGACCTGAACAGAGGAAGAGTAGCGGCGGATTACTACTATAAATATATAGATATATCAACATCAGATGATGGTGTATATGAAGAGCAGAGCTACAGACAGATGACAGGCGAGGATGTGCCATTCCAGAAATTAGCAAATGGAGATTTTAATGAGAATGGTGTTGGTGACAACTATCTTGATCATACCGAAGAGCATATGCTTCATACACGGGATGTGGATCTGTGGGTCTCAAGAACAGATCACTTAACAGGCCAAAGAAATTCCTGGGTCATTAAAGAACATAAAAATGCGGGTTTATTTAAAGTCAACTATGATGCGTCGACCCATAAGCTGACAAGTGAAAATGGCTATGTGCTGGATCAGGCTTGATGTCTCCCTAAACATCAGATTTGTCGGCTTCTGCCGATTGATTTCAGTAAAATGGGCGTGAAAAGATGCCTGATATTACCGGTGGGGGTTAAGATTTTTTAAGGTTTGCATTTCGATGTAGATATGGTATGATTTAGAATGTATAATTAAATACGTTATTTTTTGACTAAACATTAAATGCGTTTGTACATTATTGCGGTAACAGCTTACCGTAAATTATTAACTATAGGAGACTGTCATGAATCGTTTAAGAGCCTGGCTTAATACTATAATCAAAAAACACAAGGAGCTTCGGCGTTGGCAAAGAATTGTCACTGTAATGGCGGCAATTATAACATTTGTCACGACATACGCTTTAATACTCCCTGCGATTACTGTTGAAAGGGATACTTCTGAGAAGGTCGGAGGTATGTACCTGGAACAGGAAGAAACTCAGGAG
>OCTX012231418.1_pt1 | contig 15856 bp, 11 predicted proteins | sample 1539691 | NCBI WGS metagenome assembly OCTX01 (sample SAMN02144231, study PRJEB22623) | gut metagenome | biome: sheep rumen | host: Ovis aries | place: New Zealand | reverse complement strand
CCCGCCACTCCGAAGAGTGGCGGGCTGTGCATAATATAGTTATCGTTCCGGGATTTCAAGCCAGAAGTAACAATTGTCGCATAGACGGTCAAACCGCCCGTCCTCACTAAAAATGCAGGCACGAACAACTCCAAAATAGCAGAGGTATCTGCCGGGTGAAAGACCCTTTGGCGCTGTAACAGTCTCTTCATACGCCGATTCAACGCGCATATTGCAGAGTACCTCAGCTATCAGAGGCTCGTTGCTCTCAGGATCAAGCAAATAAAACGCGAGAAAGCTTGTGTCTGTCGGGACCCAAATACGCAGATCGCCATCCAGCCGCAGAGCGGGGATTTCCTCCGCATGTTCCTCCAATTCCAATTCGATTGGCAGGCCATCGGCGGACACTTGACCGGCTTCCGTCCAGATTTCTGAAAACCGCATGATCGGATAGGGCTCAACAGTGACATTGCCGCTGGTGACGGTCAACAAATGCACATGATTCGGTTCCGCTTCCCTGAACTGCATGCCTTGGGGGATCCCTTCTTCGTCAAAGAATAAGCGCAGCGCGCCTTCTGCCATCGGTACAACTACAAGCCAGGCAGGCGTCGGATTCGGCACGCTCCAGCTCACGCTGTCCTCGTGGATGCTGCGTCCAACCCGAAAGACGGTCAGATCTTCCATCGACGGAATTTCAGTGCCGTACTGCAAATGTACAATGCTCTCGGCGGTGTTGTAGATTTTGGAAAAAACGGTGTACTCTCTCGCCACCTCCTCCGGTGGATAAATGTGATCAAGATTTCCGTACAACTCCCACAGGAAGGGCTGAACCGACTCATCCGCTTGGGAATAGGCGATGGCGAAACGCAGCGGGTCGAGCTCGTGCAGCTCAGCGAGAAGGCCGGAGAGGGCTTCGGCATAAGCACCGTCCAGATTCTCCGTGCCGAGCATCAGACCGCGAAGCTCAATCACACTGAGGCGATATTGCCCCGCATACTCCAAAAGTTCGATACAGAGGCTTGGCACCCCGTTTATGTCCCCATCGGTATAGTCACTTAGAGCATAAGTAGTGGTTTTCTGGCTGATCTCTTCAAGGACGCGCGAGAGTTCGCTATCTCGATCTGAATCCGAGTTTTGCTGCTGTCCTGCTTGTGCCCAGGCCATCAGCTCGTCCATCAGGTTCTTTCCGCAGTCGAGATAGATCACTGGGTCGTCCAAGCCGGTGTCAACAGGACGAGCCATATACAGACAATCTTCGCCATCGTCTTCTATGCGAAGCCTCCTATCGCCAGAAACAATAATAATCAGACGCTCCGCAATGCTCGCCGGGGTATCCGGAAAAGCATGTGCCGTCCAGCTCACCGCAGAAACGATCTCGGCAAAGCTCTTACCTGTGCTCTCGTAGCTGCGACCTGTTTCGTCGTACAACGACACGATCTCTCCATTGGAAAAGTCGAGAAGGAACGCAAGCGGATCCTCTGGGATGAGCTCGGAAGCGTAATCGGGCGAGAACGTCCATACCGGCGGCTCCGGTGTGGGCAATGCCGATTGCTCCGGCAGACGATCCGGCTCCGTGGAGGGGGCGGGGATGAACGTCGCCAGCGCCGCCTCATAGTCCCCGGCGCCGGTGCGGTAATAGCGTATATCGTTGCCGAAGCGGACGGTTGCGAGGCGCTCGGACTGATAAACAATGATCCGGTAATCATCCTCAATCACGAACTCAAGATAACCGCGCGGCTCGGGAGAAGATGACGGCGCGCGCCGCTTCGTCCATTCGGCGCTTTCCAAAAACTGCGCCAGTGCTTTGGCGTCCGCAACGCCGGGCTGAACGCCGTCAGAGTCCGCCGGGTACAGGTTGGCATAGGGCGCGGTATCGTTCTGCCCAATCAGCGAGATCGCGTTTTTGTAGTTGAGGAAGGACAGATCCGGGCCGTCGTCCTTCGGGTTTGTCAGGAAACAGACCGCGATGACCACACAGGCGATCAGCGCCGCGACGATGATCCAGAACGCGGGCTTTTTGTAGTTCAGCACGCCTTTTACCCGCTCCTTCACGCCGACCTCCCCGAAGGCAAGCGGGCAGGCCAAAATCAGCCGCCGCTGCATGCTGCACGAGACGAGCGCGTTGGCATAGGCTTTCTTCTCCGTCATTTCCATATCGGAGATGACCTTCTCGTCGCAGGCGGCTTCGATATCCCGGCAAAGCAGGATGTAGGCAACCCAGACCAAGGGATTAAACCAATACACGGTGAGAAGAAGAAAACCAAGCGGCTTCCACAGGTGGTCTTTTCGCTTCAAATGGGCATGCTCATGGGCGAGAACATAGGCGGTTTCCTCTTCGTTCAAGCCGGAGGGCAGATAGATCCGCGGACGGAACACGCCCAAAATAAACGGCGTTTTCACCTGATCGCAAAGCCAGGTGTTCTTCTCATACGGGATCGCTTCCGCGACCTTACGACGCAGCCGGAGATAGCTGATGAGCCCGTATAAGAGGAGGATGGCTATGCCGACCGTCCAGATAATGCCTCCCAGAAACAGTACGATCTGCATGGGATTCACGCTGTTCATGGGGGTCGCGGCCAGGGAAGTTCCGAGCGTCGGGTTGACCGCGTTGTCAAGCACAGAAACGCCGCTGTTGATCTCGGGATGCCGGGCGTAGCCGATCAACGGGCTGACCACCTCTGCGCTCGGGATCAGGCTGAAAACCGACTGTAAGGAAAATGGGAGCACAAGCCGCAGGCCCACGATGCCCCAGAGCATGACGGAGATCCACTTCGGCGCTTTTTTCAAAAGCAGGCGCAGCAGCAGCACCGCGAGGATCAGCCAGCCCGCGGAGATGCTCATATTCAGCGCTTTTATGAATACGGCTTCCATCACTTGTCCTCCGCTTCGTCGATCATCCTACGGATCGCGGCCGCTTCCTCCGCGGACAGCCTGCCGTTTTTGGTAAACGCCGCGATGAACGCAGGCAGCGAGCCGTCAAAGGAATCCTCTACGAACTGCCTCGACTGCCGCGCATAAAACTGATCTCTCGAAATAAGGGAAGTAACCGTCCCCTTGTTATTCACGAACAGTCCTTTTTCACACAGGCGCTTGATGACAGTATGTGTCGTCGTGCGCTTCCAACTGAACGCTTTTTCCGCCAGATTGACAAGCTCCGTGGAAGTGACAGGCTCATTTGCCCAGATCATATCCGCAAAACGGCTCTCGATGATGCCCAATTGAATATCGGCCATAGGTGTCGCTCCTTTCGGACTACATTTTGTAGTCTGCCTATATACTACAACTTGTAGTCTGTTCTGTCAAGGCCTTTTTGAGAATTCAAAACCCGCCGCTCCGTGATATTGGCTGAGCGGCGGGCTGATGCCTTATTTGCTGATGTCGTAGAGGTAATACCAGCTTTCGCCGGTACTGCGCCCGTTTTCATCGACACTGTCGCTGTCGATCATGATGCGGTCGTTATCAAACCAGGTGCGCCAATGCTCAATGCCACCGGCGGCATTCTCACGGTCGATGGTGATCCATAAAAGTCGTGAGAAATCCAGAACAGTCAGACGGTAAAGCTCGCCCTGTTCGTCATATTCCGAAATCAGCAGCCGATCTCCGCAGGGGCTGCCCTGACATTCGATCCGCGACAAGGGCGTTTCAGGCCAGAGGAAGCCTTCAATTTCAGCACGTTCGCCGTTGGCCAGATCGGTGACAAAAACGTGGCGCTCGGCGTCAATATCGAGCAGATAGCGGTTTGCTGAGACAGCCGGATATACAAGCCCGGCCCCGATCAGCTCCGTCCCGTGCAAGATCGCTTCGGGATTGGTCAGCGCCGTGGTGGGAAACACTCCGACCTGCTCCGGCTGCATTGTGTCAAGAGAGATTCGCCAGAAGCAGATGCTCGGTGCGACATATTGCTCTGCCTTTTCTTCATCGAAGCTGCCTCCAACTTTGCTCCTGCAGACGATCGTATCGTCGCCAGCCAGACAAGCGCTGTCCAAATCATCCCCGACGAGATCTGAAATGTTGATCAAATCGCCGGTCGTTAGATTCCCATAGAAAACCGTTCCATCCGGATTGCGAAATACGAGACGGGTCAAATCCCCGGACAGAGACAAGTCCAGCAGTCTGCCGTTATCGGAATAGCCCCAGGCTGTGATCCCGCCAACGCGGTTCATGTCGATAGATGCTGTGAAGTCCGTCAGCGCGCCGGTGTTCAGATCCATGCGCAAGGGGTAGAGACCGCCGCTTTCATTCGTCAGCAGTACAAGCGCTTCGTAGGGATGCCCAGTGAGAAACTGGATGCGGTAATCGCCGTCATCAGACGTTCCCTCCGGCGAGCGAATATACCCGATTGCCGTATTCTTTCCGTCGCTGGCCCACTCAAAATCGAAGCGGAAGGTTTTTCCGAAACGTGTTTCCGTCGTGCGGACGGCGTGCGACTCCAGCTTTACCAGCTCTCCGCCCTGCTGCGAGTACAGATCGTAGTGGCTTCCTTGGTTGTATTCGATCTCATCCGTACAGATCCGAAACAGTCCGTTTGCACCGCTGCCCTTAATCGGGAGCTTTACACGGGTGACCGTTACATGAATTTCCTCATCATTCTCTTGTGAGCTGCTATTCTCAATCGTCAGTTCTTGATTCTCCACGGGGCTGTGCTCGGTTACATCCGCGGTTCGGATATGGAAGAAGCTGAATACTGCCTCACGAAACTCTGGGCTTGCCGCCATGGCGACAGCAAAGGAACTCAGCAGAATGATAATTGCGGCGACCAGGCCGGTAAAGACGCGCCGGAACACTCTCCGGACCGGTTTGGGCTTGATTGAAATAATCTTGCTGTCAAGCAGAGACAGGGCATCTTCTATGTATTCATCCTGCGCGTCGTTTAGGTTCGTCAGAAAATCAAGTCTTGTCATATTCATAGCCCTCCCTGGCAAGAAATACATTGAATCTTTGTCGAGTACGGTAGAGCATAGACTTGATCTTACTGGCAGAAAACCCGGTATGCTTGCTGATTTCTTCGACGGACGCGAAAGCCCAGTAGCGGGCGAGAAACACATCCCGCTCCGATTTCGTCAGCGTGTCCAGAAAGGCCCGGATCAGATCCCGCAGGTCGATGGATTCTTCGATCTGCTCTGCTGACTCATCCGGCAGGCAGTCCGAAAGCTCCTCGAAGGCCAGCGTGACCTGACCGCCGCCGCGCTTGATACGGTTTTCCCGGCGGATGATGCCCAGTGCCAGCCGGCGTGTGATCTTGCCGAGGAAAACGGAAAGAGGATCGGGACGGTGCGGCGGGATCGCGTTCCACGCGCCGAGCCAGGTGTCGTTGACGCATTCTTCCGAATCCTCCCGGTTGTTGACGATGCGGTGAGCAACGCTGTAGCAGTAGTGCCCGTATTTTGAGGCTGTCTCCGGGATGGCCTGTTCCGATCTTTGCCAGTAAAGATCAACGATTGTGGCATCATCCATGTTCTATCCCTCCTTGTTGTTGAGCGCTCTCACCCATATACTTGCCGTTTGCGGCGCTGCGGTTGCAGGTTTTTCTTTTTTATATCATATTTTCGGAGAAAAACACAGCCCGCCGCTCCGGGGAGGGGAGAGGCGGGCTGTGAATTTTAAATCTGTTGGTTAATGTCGCTACTCTTACCAATCCATAAGCGTTTTCCGCTTTTCTTATGCCTGACCGGGCCAGAGAGCGCCGGCAAAGCTGATGCACATGATGGCGTAATCATCGACGGAGGGCGCTATGACCGGCTGGGCGGCATTGCGCACCGGCGCGACAGCAATGCAGTGATCCAACACGGTGTTGCCGAAGGCGCACTGGCCGTATTCCGTCAGCTCCGCCTCGCCGATGCGCCGCATCCAGTCCGCGGTAAAGCTCATCGACAGAAAACTATCGTCGGCCAGCGTAGCCAGAAATTCCTCTCGGCTGTCGAACACTATGCTCAAGTCGCCGAAGAATACCGTCAGCGGATAGGCGCAGCGGTCAGCCAGGGCCTCCAGATCGCCGTCGCGGATATCCTGCTGCACAAGGGCTGCAAACTGTGCCATGGCCGAATCCGGCTTAAAGTTGCGGGCCGGCTCGTTGGCGAAGGGATTGCTCACACTGGCGAGCGGAACACCATTGTTGAGCGCAGCTATTCCTTGATACGATGATGTCAGCTTTCCGTCTTCGCCGACGTCGAGGCCGGCGGCATCCCGCATGGTTTCGCCGTTCCAGCTCATGTCGCCGCAGTGCTGGGAAAAGAAATGAGGTGAAGGGATGTCGTGGACGTCGCAGTCGGTGAAGCTGATGCCGTCGGTATCGTAAAAGCGCCCCGCGCCCTGCGAACACTCGAAGATTTCCGTCTCCTTCAGGCTGATGCCCGTGCAGTCATGCGTTTCCAGACCGAGGATGCCGCAGCCGTACAGGCGGCAGCGGTCGATGCGCACGCCGTGGCAGTTGTTCAGCTTCAGCACGCCGCCCGAGCAGCTGCCGGGTTCCTTCGTATGCCCCGCCGTAAAGCCGACCAGGTCGAGCTCGCTGCAGCTTTTGAAGGTTAGAACGTCGGCGTAGCGCGGCGTGGCGGAAATCGTCGTAGCCGCGGCGTCGTCCGAAAAGGCAAGGATCGAAAGGCCGCTGACGTTCTGGATCACCAGCTCCGGCCCGTCGTGGCTCTCGTTCCAATAGTAGTATTCGGTGCCGGTTTTTCCATAATTCGAAGCGGTAGACAGATCGAACAGCTCGCCGTCGAGGATGATCGTACGATCGGGGCCGATGGCCTCAAGGAATTCGTCAACGGTCTTCGCCGTGATCGAACCGCCACGCGCGACCTCTGCAGCGGCTTCTATTGCGACTGAAGGGAAGGGCATGTTCGGGTCGCTGTCGGAGAGCGTCATGCTCTCCAGCGCCGCTGCGTCCAGCGGCTTGCCCTCCGGGTCGATGGGGTCGATCTCATGGCTATGTACCCAGAGCGGCACGCCGTCGTTGACGGAGCTTGCGTTGCCCATAAAGAAGCAGCCGTCCACGACACAGGGATACTGTTGGAACGCGAACACGGAACTCTCGATGCGGTTATCGCTCACCTCGTTTGATAGGAAGAAGGCGTTTCTGACCCGACTGCAGTTGAGCAGGTACTGCATGGCGCTATCGCTGATGCGGTTCTTATAAATCACAAATCCGTCGGTGTCGCTGGCCTCGAGCAGACTTCTCGCCGTGGTGTTTGGACTGCGAAGACCGTGATCGTAGATATCGCACAACTCCACGTGCACCTCCCGGCAGCCGGAAATGCTGACAGCCGCGTCGCTGCACTCGTAGATGCGCGAGTTAATCACACAGACGCCGTCACAGTCCTGCGCCCAGACGCCGATCGTGCCGCAGCCGAAGAGACCGCAGTTGCAGACGGTGACATTGCCACACCCCTCGAAGCGCAGCACACCGCCCCTGCAGTAGGCGCCGTCGGTGTGCCCGGCAGTCAGCGCTTCAAAGCCGGGGAACTGACAGTTGACGAAACGGATCACATTGGCAAAGCGTGGCCGGGCCAGGATGCGGGTCTCCTCCGGGTCCTCGCCGCGGAACGTCAGGTTGTCCACACCCGTAATGACGAGCTCGTAGTTCGTTTCTCCCTCCATGTTCGCGCCGGACGTGCTGTTCCAATCGTAGTACGCAGCCTCCGGCTTCTTGCCGTAGTTTTCGGCGGTCGAGAGATCATAGTCGCCTTTGGCGAGCACGATCACGGTGTTGGGCGCGATCGCAGTCAGCAGCTCGTCCACAGTGGAAACATGCACCTCCGCTACACCGCCTTCCGTGGGCCTGGCGCTGGCCGGCTTTTCGGTGGAGGCGGTTTCCGGGGCATCGGCCGGCGGATCGTCGGGCGGTGCGTTTTCGGCGGCGGGGCCGGCTATCACACCGCAGCCCGCCAGCAGCGCGAGCGCCAGCACAGCTGCCAGCACGCGCGCGGAACCTTTCCTGTATGTCATGATTTGTTCCAGTCTTTCTTTCAGATTTTTCTTCTCCGTGGCAAAGGTCGTGGCCACCACGCCGACCGGCAGCGCGCCGGAAGCCGCCATTTGCAGGAGCGTATTCCCATAAGCGCGCTTTTCCTCCCGCGTCATGGAGCGCAGCAGCGCCTCGTCGCAGCTCAGCTCGCAGGCTTTGTCCAGCTCCCGGCGGAGAAGATAAGTCAGCGGATTGAACCAATGGGCGCTGAAAACCGCCAATGCCAGCCACTTGTACAGGGTGTCACGGCGGCGGACATGCGTCAGCTCGTGGCGAAAGACGTTGTTGAGGAGCTCGCTCTCGGTCAGATTGGCGGGCAGGATGATTGTTGGCGCAAAGAGTCCCAGCGTGAGCGGCGTTTTGACCGCCCGGCTGACGTAAAGCGCCGGTTTTTTGCCGGGGATCGCCTTGTATAGGCGCAATACGCCCTCAGCCGGAGCGCGCAGCGTTTTCCTCAGCGCCCGGGTGAAACGGAGATACGCAAGTGCCGGCACGGACAGACTGATCAGTGTACCGAACGCCCAGATCCACTGCCATAACAACGGGTTTTTGAGATTGATGCTTCCGGCAGTGCGGACATCCGCGGCCGGCTCTGCGACTTTCGCCGGGGTTTCCTGTTGCGGCAGGTCGAGCGCCGGGATCGGGGCTTTGTCGTCTTGCGGTTCAGAGACCGCCGTCCAAACAGGGGCGTCGATGGCCGGCAGCTCGGTTTCGGACTCGGTCCTCGCAGCGTGCTCCGTCACACGGATGGGCTCCGGCGGTGCGTTCTGTGCCGCGCTCCAGTCGGGGACAAGCCCGGGCAGCGGCAGCGCAAAGCGCAGCAGCACCAGCAGCCACGCGTAGTAATACACCGTGCTCGGCATCCGTTTGAGGAAAAGATAGCGCAGCGCCAGCAAGAGCAGCGCGAGCACGCTGCCGCTGACGGTCAGAAGCAGAAGCGTTTTCATGCCTCAGTCCTCCATCCGAAACAGCGTGCGCAGCTCCTCGATATCCGCCTGCGTCAGCCCCTCGGACTGCACCAGCGCGGCGATGAGATTTTTGGCGCTGCCGTGATACAGCTTTTGAATCAGGTTGTCGGTCGCCCAGGCGTTGTATTCCGCCTCGCTGATCAGCGGGGAGTAGTAGAACACCTTGCGCTTTTCCTGTTCAATGACGCCCTTGGCGAGCAGACGCCCGATCAGGGTCTTCACGGTCGTGGACTCCCAACCTCGGGTTTGCTGCAGCGTCTCGCGGATCACGTTGACGGGCAGGGCGTCCCCCGCCTGCCAAAGCACCTTCATGACCTCCAGCTCGGAATCGGAAATTTTATCGGCAAGAGATACAGACATTGGATGGCCTCCTTGCTGCGTAGTTTACACGTGTAGTCCGGACGCCTATACCATATCATGGCAGACTACAGTTGTCAACCCTAAAGAATCTTAAAATCTAACAGCCCGCCGCTCCGGTGATGGAGCGACGGGCTGTGTTTCGTATGGTTATGGAATCGCTGTGAAGTCAAACATCTCAGCAAGTGCCTTTAGTTCATCCTCTTTCATCGGGTTTTCCTTATACGGTCTATAGTCAACTTGAGTGACGTTCAAAACGACAAAGGATTCCGGGCGCTCAACAAGAATCATCGCACGTTCGTCGCAGTAGGTAATCAGAACACCTTGTCCGTTTTCTGTGATATAGTTCAGTTCCGTCCATGCTTCGGGATCGTCGAATCGCACATACCAGGTGACAAAGCTCCCTTTTACACAACGCGTAAGTCCATACATGAGAGTGTGATTTTTCCCGCCCTCTGTATGGAGAAACAGACTGCCGTCTGCGCTGAAGCTGCCGTCGGAAAACAACACTTTTCCTGTTATTGACTGCCTGCTGCGTGTGTTTTCCGGCGGAGCAAAGCGTCCGACTTTCTGACAAAGTTGATTTTGGCTAAGGCCAACTTCCCGTCCGCTGAGCTTTTGCAGGCCGTATTTTTCACATATCTCGTCAATTTTATCCGCCATTTCCTGCGTATAGCAGGTGTATGCGCCCTTGTACTCTTCAAAACCCGTAGCCTGATTACCAACGCTGTAAAGGATAGATTTGTCGGTATCATAGCTATCGAGAAAGGACAAGTATTCTTGACACGCCATTGCCTCCGGAGAATCGGACAGTCCTGCCAGGCTGATTACATTGATGTGCTCAGTCGGTCTCGGGAAGTCCCTCTTGTCCATTTCCTGAAGCTTTTCCTCCGGATCCTCACCATTGGCGACAGCCTGCTCCAATTCTTCGTTCCGTGCAATTATTTCTTCGGAAGAGAAGCCTTGTTCAACGGTTCTCTGCGTTTGAGCCATCTCACTCAACCCAAACCAGCCGCCCGCGTAGGCCGCAGCCCCCAGGCCGAGGATCAGCGCTGCAGCCAGGGCGAAAGTTATGATCCTTTTCTTTTTCATGTGTACAATCCTTTCCGAGGAGCCGGATGCAGCCTCGGGCACAGGACGGTACGCTTCGGCGATAAAGCTCTCGTCGATCTCGCAGAGCGCCTTGGATAACAGTTCCCGATTCATACAAGCAAGCCCTCCTTCGTCAAAGTATTCCGTTATTTCTCACGGAGGCGGAAAAGACGGACGGAGATCCGGTTGGGACTGCCGTTGGTCATGGCGGCCAGCTCCCGGACAGAATCCGCATACCAGTAGCGCCGAACAAATATAAAGCGGTCTTTCTTGCTCAGACTGCTTAAGAAACGGTTGATGGAAGCGCCGAGTTCTTTCGCGTCCAGTTCCGTTTCTACAGTCATGCCGGAGGGGATACATTCCTCAATCTCATCCAGCACGAGACCGTAATTGCCGCTGCGCTTTTGCGCCGTGTTGGCGTGGTAGCGGTCGATAGCCAGATTGTGGGCGATGCGGCAAACGTAGCTTGCCAGAGGATTCGGAGCTTGAGGCGGAATACTGTTCCAAGTCCTGAGATAAGTATCGCTTACGCATTCTTCCACATCCAGCCGGTCATTCAGGATGTTGGCTGCCGTTCTCTTTACGGCTGGCCCATGTTTGCGGTCCAGCTCTTCAATGGCCTGCTCTGAGCGCTCATAAAACAGGCTGATGATTTTGCTGTCCTCCATTCGCGTCACTTCCTTTCCGCCTCACCCTATATCACTGGATCGGAGAGCAAATCTTACACCTTGTGAAAAAATTAAACAACGCCACGCGAAAAAAATAAAACATCCCGCCGCTCTGAGGAGAGGCGGGATGAAATAAATTTCTTGTTCCTTTCAAAATGCTGGTGCAAGGATCTGACTCGGCTCTCCGTCGATCAGGCAGTCGATCAGAAGGAGCGGATGATAGCAGCCCTTGCCGTCAATGCGCCAGGTGGGCTCTGCGCGCTGACAGTCAAGCTGATGAATCGGGCCGGCGTGCGCTCCGTCGAGGATGCTGAACCGCCCTTGCAGCAGCGCATCGCACAGGGCCGCAGCGTCATAGGCCGCACAGGACGTGCCAGGCTGCAGGCGGCGCAGACTGGCTTCGATGACGGTGCCGCTATATGTTTTCGTCCCGACGTGGATCTCTCCGTCGTAAAGCAGGCCGTCCACCGGGTGGAACGACCAGCTCATGCGGTCTTCCTCCGCTACATCGGGCGCAGGCAGCGAAAAACCCGCCTGCTTCAAAAGGTCGAGCGCCGTTTCCGCCGGCGTTCCCTCGACCGACAATCCGTTGGGGATATGCAGGTCAAAGTCGCCGTTATAGTACACCCAGACGTATACGTTGGAGTGCTCGGCCCAGTAGACAGCCAGGTCGTCGTATACGTCGGAAAGGTTCATGTTCCTTGTCAAACCCAGCGCTCCGAACAGACGATCCGCCGTCTGTTCTGCTTCGCTCTCCGACAGACTGACGATCCGATAGACCGTGACGCTCTCGGGAAGCTGGCCATCCAGCGCGTCCACGCTGACGCTCTGCGGCTTTCCGTGGGTGGGATCGGTGAAATCCTGTGGAACGAAGCCATAGGGACGGGCGGACAGCCACAGCAGCCCAGCCGCTATCGCAGCGATCGGTAACAGCGCTCCCAATGCCGGGAGCAGGATGGATTTGTGCCGTTTTATGTTTCCGTAACACAGCCCGAGACAAAGTCCCCAAGCCCCGCCCAAACTGTTGAGCATCAGATCGTCCAAGTCAAAGAACCCGAGGCCGGTGGCGAACTGGATCAGCTCGATCCCGAGCGGCAGCAGGAGCACGAGCCAATAGAGCTTCGCGCCCTTTTCGCGTCGCTGCGCGTGCCAGACGAGCAGCAGCCCCAGCGGTACAAAGAGCAGGGCGTTCAACAGCATCTGGTTCTGCGCGTGCCTGTCCGGGCTGACAAGAGCCTCCCGCAGTGCATCAAAAGGCCGCAGCGATAGCGCGGTAAAGGGCGCGAGACGGCTGGCCCAGCGCCCGGCGAAGGTCACGAACAGCAGCGTGCAGAGATACCAGAGGCTCAGCATCCACCGCGCGCGGTATTCTTTGCTCAGTGCGCGCTTCTTCCACGGACGGAGTATGAACAGCAGATACAGAACGATGGCGGCGAATAAGCCGGCAAAGACGTATTTCCCGCCAAGCTGCAGATAATATTTCAAAGAAGCCATAGCAGCGCCCCCTTTTTCGTGCTTTATTTTACCATATCTGAGGTGACGCTGTCTCTTAAGAATTCTTATCAAGAAAGAGACCGCCGCTCGTGAAATTGTGAGGTGAGCAAAGATGTTTACAAGATTATTCTACCCAATAGCCTTTGCCCCAGGCGGTCTTGACTGTGGCAAAAGGTTTGCGGTCGTGCAGCTTTTCCCGGATGTGATTGACATGGACAGCCAGGCAGCCGCAGCGGCTGATGTACACCTCATCCTGCCAGACGGCGTCGGAGAGCTCCTGAAAGGACACGACACGCCCCCGGTTCTGCAGCAGAAAACAGAGGATGGCAAATTCCTTGTCGGTCAGTCTGATGCGCTCGCCCCGCAGGGAACACCGGTGACGGCGGGGATCCAGCGATATTTCTCTCAGGTTCAGGCGGTCTGCCTGCGCTTCCTGCGCACTTCTTGGCATATTTCTTGTCTCCTGTCTCATGATGTCTCTGTATATAAAGACGCCATTTCGAAGGTGTTCGTTACAGGAATAGAAAGTTTTTTCAGTTGGATGCAGACAAAGATTTGTTTTAAGCGCCAGTTCCTGTTCGTCTGTTAACCAAATTGCTCGGAGACGTAGATGGTCGCTTTGGACTGGATCGCGGCGGCCGCTTCCTCCGCAGTCAACTGGCCGTGGTAGAAGCGGTTGATCTCGTCACGAAGGATGCGTAGCAGCTCTTCGTCTGCCATGACCATCTTCGTCGTGCCGTAAACCTGCTGCCGCAGCGTTTCCGCGTCCGCCTCGGTAAAAACGTCAATGTCAAAGCGATCGTCGTGCTCGTCGGTGACGGCATCGGCCAGCTCGCGCTCAAAGGCCGCCTTGAACACGGGAATGCCGTCGTTTAGACCGATCAGCTCCGAGCCCTCCATCAGCGTGCGCAGAAAGCGCCAGGCGCCCTGCTGCTTGTCGCTTGCTGCCATGATGCCGATGCGGGTATTCTCACCCATCGTGCCGCGCCAGGCGTTGGGGCTGCTGCCCAGCTTGAGAAAATAGCTGCCGGTGCCCTCTGTTTCGGGAAAGCCCGCGACGGTGTATTCGCCTTTCATCATGTAGCGCTCCTGCTGCCCGGCGTTGAAGGCCAGATCGTAGCAGATGTTCATCAGCTTTGGGTTTTCGTTGTACTGCCCGCCGTCCGGCAGCGCCTTCAGCAGCTCCAGCCAGTGGGCAAAGGCCGGACTGTCAAAATGGCAGGTGCCGTTGTCACGGTCGATAAACTCCGCCGTAGCCGCCCAGCAGAACAGTGTTGTGATAAGCTCGCGGTCAAGACTGTGCCACAGCGGGTCCATCTCCGGGTGCTCTTTGATCAGCGCCTCGATATTCTCCACGGTCCAGTTTTCCCGCCCGGGGAAGAGATCGGGGTGCGTAGTCATCGTGAGCATGGTAAAGCGTTCGGTGTACTCGTACAGCCCGCCGCCCTGCATCATCAGCTTGAGCAGCGGCTCGATGAAGTCCTCCCGACTGATCATCTCATCCGCGTCGATCATCGGCAGCATGTCTGCAAGAAGGCCGGAATCCAGCGCCTTGTCCGGCAGAAAGCTCGTGTCGAGCAGGTCGAGGTCTGTGCGTGTTGACAGCTCGATCAGCACGCGATCCCGCTCCTGTTCGCCGTGGTAGATGATCGGGACGACCTCAATCTTATACTCCGGATCAGTGTTGTTGAAGCGGATTACCGCGTCGGTGAGTGAGGAATTGAGCGCGTAGTGGTCCTCGCATACGCCGCCGAGGCGCAGCACCTTGCGCACAGGAACCTGCCCCTCGCTGACGCGAATCAGGCAGCGGCCGTAAATCGGATCGCCGCCGGGGTAATAGAAATCGCCAAGGGAGTTTTCGAAGCCTTCCCAGCCGCCCTTGTCCGACAGACTAAGCGCCACATCGAGCCAGGAGAAGACCGGCTCGCTCTCGCCGCTGTCGCTGTTCCAGAGGCAGAGCGACGCCCCGTCGGAATACAGGATGCGGCCGCTGTTGCTGCTCATAATGTTGAAGCTGTCGGGCAGGGAAGGCGCTGCACCGAAGGAAAGCGTCTCGCGGTCGAAGGGCGCATAGCCGTTCTGCGTCCAGAGATAGCGCGTATCATTCACGCGAAAGCCGGTCAGATTTCCACCTACGGGGAGCGTGGGCTCGGAGATGATGTTTGCCTGTGCGTCGATCACATACAGGCGATCCATAGCCCCGAGCAACGCCCGCCCGTCGTCAAGGCCAAGCAGGCCGGTGAAGAAAAGCCCGCTGCCCTCGGTGCTGCCCTCGCCCTCAAAGGGGATGCGCACCGCCGTGCTCTCACCGGATTCACGGTCGATATGGAGGACATAATAGCCAAGCTCGTCTTCGTTCCGGCCTGTTCCTTTTTGGTAATCTTCATAGCGGTTGCTTTCTTTCAACAGTGCCCAGATACTGTGCCCGGCTGGGCTCACGCCGTACATCTCCGGCTGCCATGCGTCCGCGGTTGTGAAATCCACCCGCTGCCATTCGTCATTCAGCGTGTCATAGGCGGCGATGACAATGCCGCCTTCCGGCGTGAAGCCGCTCATCCAGATGCTGTCGCCCTCGGTGTTCCAGCCGTTGATGCTCCGCAGCCATGCGGGGAAGGCGATGCGCGTGGGGATATAGCCCTCTTCGGTCTCCACGGTGTTCAGCGGCTCTGCATTCGGGCGATCTTCCTCGTCCCCGCCTTTTCCGCAGGCAGCGAGCCCGAGCAGGAGCGACAGGGCAAGCAGACTTGCAAGAATCCTTTTTTTCATGTATCATACCTCCGTTGATTCGGAATCATCTTTCACCTATATAAACACAAGTTTTGCGAAAAATGTCCCACAGCTGCAACATTTTTCTTTTTGCCTGTGTTCTTGTATATGGAGAACTCCAAACAAACAGAAAACGAGGTAGTTTCCATGACAGAAGCAGTTTTGCTGTCGCGGCTGAAAAAGGGTGACAGCCGCGCGCTGAATACGATCATGGCACAGTACGGGCCATATGTGCAGACCATCGCGGCCAATATCACGATCCCGCCGCTGCAGCCTGAGGATGTGGAGGAAGTCGCCTCTGACGTGTTCCTTGCTCTCTGGAACAATGCGGACGCAGTGGAAGAGGGCAAATTGAAAGCCTGGCTCGCCGCTGTGACGCGCAACACGGCCAAGAACAAGCTGCGCAGCAATCATCTGGCGCTGCCGTTGGAGGATGATTTTTTCATTCTTGATGTACCCGATGTGGAGGACGAGTTGCTGGAACAGGAGCTGCAAAAGCTCACACGAGAAGCGGTGGCCTCCCTTCCGGAGCCGGAGCACAGCATTTTCGTGCGGCACTATTTTCTGTA
>OCTX012225335.1_pt1 | contig 15860 bp, 9 predicted proteins | sample 1539691 | NCBI WGS metagenome assembly OCTX01 (sample SAMN02144231, study PRJEB22623) | gut metagenome | biome: sheep rumen | host: Ovis aries | place: New Zealand | reverse complement strand
ATTAAAGTCAGTAAGGACCTGGGAAATGGGCTGCAGTATACATTTTGGCAGGATGATATGGGCGGCCTGCCGGTACGGTTATATGTGCTGAGACTGGCTTCGGACAGCGGTTATTATCTGAAGCCGTTCCCTGGTACAGTGCCTTTCAACGGCAGAGGAAAGCTTTCCCGGGCGGTGGCGGCTGCAGGTGCCCGGGCTGCTGTAAACGCCTGTTATTTTGATACCGATGGCTGGGTAATAGGTAATTGTAAATGGAATGACAGTTTCTATGGGGTGGAACCTTCACCTCACAGTGCCTTTGTTGTAAACAAAGACGGGAAACCGTCTGTACAGAAAGATCTGGCGTATCAGGGGACTGCAACCTTGCCGGGAGGCCGGGCTCTGACCATCCGGGGCATGAACCGGCAGCGGATTACCAACGATCTGGTGTTGTATAACGGAAACTATGGCAGAGGTACCCGCACCAATGAACACGGCCGCGAGATCAGGATCCGTCAGGGACGTGTGGCAGAAGTCTCTTCCAGGGGCAATATGCCTCTGGACAGTGCTTCGCTGGTGTTATCCGGGCATGGTATCAATGCGGATGCGCTGGCAAATGTCAAGCGGGGCGACCGGGTGGCTGTGAATCAGACACTGGGCAGCCGTGAGGCGGACGAAGCCCGGTTGGTTGTAGGGGCAGGTCCCCTCCTGCTGGAAAACGGGCAGATTAATGTCCGGATTCGGGAAGAATCCATTGCGCCGGACATTGCGTTCGGACGGGCCCCCCGGACAGGGGCCGGTGTTACGGCGGACGGAACGGTATTGCTGATGGTCGTAGACGGTCGCAGCCGGTATTCCGCCGGTATGACGCTGAAGGAATTCGCGCAGTATCTGAAACGTTTCGGGGCAGTCTCTGCCGTAAATTTTGACGGCGGCGGTTCTTCCGAAATGGTTCTGGACGGCAGGGTTATGAACCGTCCTTCTGATGGATCGGAACGGCCGGTAGGAATCGGTCTTGGCATATTCCGGAAATAACAGGGGAACGGCAGGCACCGTTTTACGATATGCCGGATTATCAAACGGATGAAATTCGAGAAGACCTCTTTGCTAAATTTTCAAATTCGTTGTATAATTAAATATTATAATAGATGTATTATGTGCAAAAGCGTACAATAGGTTTTAAACAGAAGGTCAAACCCTTACGATGTTTTCTGTAAAGGAACGTATTAATGAAAGTATTATTCCTGTTTATTTGTTTGTTTTTGTCTGTTGTGTCCCCGGTTTTGGCACGGACGCCGCTGATGCCTGTGGAAAACCTGAAAGCAGGGATGCAGGGCTATGCGAAAACGGTTATATCTGGTGATACCATAGAGACCTTTCCGGTGGAAGTGCTGGGGGTTACGGGCAGCGAATCCATGGGATACCAGATCCTGATCAGGGCCGGTGGGGACGTGATAGCACGCAGCGGCGGTATTTCCCAGGGAATGAGCGGGAGTCCGGTTTACATTGATGGCAGGCTGGCGGGCGCTATTGCTTACGGAACGGCTTTTACGGATCCGCATTACTGCCTGCTGACGCCGATTCATGATATGCTGGATATTTTGGACAAACCGGAACCGCACCGGACTGCCGGGGATGTGTCCCTGTTGCCGAAAGGGACGCCGCTGCTGGCTGGCGGGTTTACGCCGGCCGGCATTTCCGTATTGCAGGAAGGACTGCAACCGTATGGACTAGCGGTTGCAGATACCGGTGTTTCCGGGGGCGTCTCTTCTGCTAAGGATCTGGAACCGGGGAGTTCCGTTGGAGCTGCCCTGGTGCAGGGGGATCTGACATTGGGCGCATTGGGTACGGTGACCTGGACGGATGAACAGGGCAGGATCCTGGCTTTTGGCCATCCGTTCATGAAGCGGGGCGACGCGGGTTTCTTCCTGACAAAGACCTGGGTGCTGGCGTCCCTTCCCAATCTGCAGGCAGCTTATAAGGTTGGCACGATCGGCGCGGCGGCAGGTATGTTTAACCAGGATCGTGCAGCCGGCGTTGCAGGACAAATCGGACGTCTGCCTGCATACATTCCTTTATATGTATCGGTTTCCGATTCCACCCGTTCCCGGAATGGGAGCGCCAGGGTAAAAATAATCAATGACGAGCAACTGGCCCCGACACTGACTGCTTCCGTCCTTGCGAGCCAGGCGGCGAAAATAGCAGATCACGGAACAGGGGGAAGCGCCCGTATTCTGTTCGATATTACGGCAACAGGCAGCAAGGAAGAATTGTTGCATGTTTCCCGTGAGAATATGTATTTTGACAAGTCTGCCCTGGTCAAACAGCTTCCTGCTGAACTGCAGGAAACGGTGCAGGTGTTGTTGCAGAACAAGCTGGAAAAGGTGCGGATCACAAATATCGATGTCAATGTGGATGTCAGTACGGAAACCCTGGTGGCAGAAATCAAAAAGGTCGCGGTGGAAGAAAAAGAGCCGAAGCCGGGAGATACAATCCATTTGAAGGTTACGCTGAAACCGTACCGGGGGGAAGAGTTCATCCGTAAGGTACCTTACAAGCTGCCCGGGGATGCGGCAGGCGAACTGCGGTTAAATGTGAGGGGCGGCGCTTCTACGGCCTGGATCCAGGAGATGCTCCGCAAGCAGAAAGAAGAGGGGGAAGCCCATCCGAAAAAAGAAGATAAGAAAAAGGACGTAAAGCTTTCCGACTATGTAAAAGAAGTTAACAATGCGGACCGCAATAATGATATTATTGTTGAGTACGCGCCGGATCAGAAACGGCAGGCTTCCCTCCGTGAAGAAGAGGAAGAAGCCTCGCTGGCTGCCCTGCTGGCAGGAGGTCGCAACAAGCAGTCTGTGGCGATTGATTATATTGTTGACGGTGAACAGAAAGTAACGGTCAGACTGCCTTAAATTTGTCATAAGTTTTTTGTATCATACTATAAGAATTACGGGTTTGTTATATTTATTACCGGAACAGCCTGCCGTCAGGTTTACGGATTCCGGAGAAAGGAGAGCGGCATATGATTCATGCTTTATGTAATGCGGTCGGCGCTTTTGTCATGAAATTCTGCCGGCTGACAGGACAGATGATGCTGCTCTTTTTGGATACGCTGTCCAGAATTAAAGAAGTCAATATTAAAGAAATGCTGCGGCAGATGTCCCTTTTGGGCGCGGATTCCCTTCCTATCGTTTTGCTGACCATGCTGTGTACAGGGATGGTTTTTTCCGTGCAAACGGCACGAGAGTTTGTGGAACTGGGGGCTTCCGGTACTGTTGGCGGAATCGTGGCCATTGCTATGGGACGGGAGCTGGTCCCTGTCCTGACAGGTGTCGTGGTAGCCGGCCGGATCGGTGCGGCGATTGCGGCTGAACTGGGAACGATGAAAGTTACGGAACAGATCGATGCGCTGCGGGTCATGGCGACCAGTCCGGTGCAGTATCTGGTAGTTCCCCGTTTTCTGGCCATCTCGCTGATGATGCCGGTGCTGATCGTCTTTGGTAATTTTATCGGGAATGCAGGGGGCTATTTTGTCGCCCACTATTATGCGGATATCGGATCCATGACGTACCTGAACTCCATCAAACAGTTTTGTGAGCCCTTTGACCTGTTCGGCGGCATGATCAAAGGCGTTGTTTTTGGCGCCATTATCAGTATCGTGGGTTGTTTTAAAGGCCTGAACGCGAAGCAGGGGGCTGAAGGTGTCGGGCTTGCCACTACGGCTTCGGTAGTCCTTTCCATTATATTGATTTTTATATTTGATTACTTTCTGACCGTACTGCTGTACGTCGGTGATTAAGTGAGGCATTATGTCTGAATCTGTAATATCCCTGCGGGGACTGGAACTTGCTTTTGGCGAAAAGAAAGTGCTGCAGGGCATTGATCTGGAAGTAAAAAAAGGTGAGACCCTGGCGGTCATCGGGCCGTCGGGAACCGGTAAAAGTACCATTCTGAAAGTACTGATCGGTCTGCTTGCTCCGACCGGAGGAGAAGTCTTTATTGAAGGACAGGATGTATCCCATCTGACGGAAGAGGAATGGAATGAAATCCGTAAACACATAGGGATGGTATTCCAGTACTCTGCGCTGTTCGATTTTCTGGATGTGGGAGAGAATGTGGCGTTTGGGTTACGGCAGCATTTCCGGCTTCCGGAAGAAGAAATAACGCAGAAGGTAGACGATTTACTGCAGGATGTGGGGATGCTGGATGCCAAAGCGATGTATCCGGTGGAACTGTCCGGCGGTATGAAGAAGCGGGTGAGTCTTGCACGGGCACTGGCTTTCGCTCCCCGGATCGTCCTTTACGACGAACCTACGGCAGGCCTTGACCCTATACGTATGATGAATATCAGCCGCCTGATCCGGAAGACGCAGCGGAAGCATAAAGTAACATCGATCCTTGTTACCCATGATATGGATTCGGTGTATGTGGCTGCTGACAGGGTTGCCCTGATCAATAACGGGAAGATTGTGGCGGTAGGGACACCAGAAGAATTCAGGCACTCGGAAAATCCCCTGATCCGGGGCTTTATAACCGGGGAAGAGATTGCAGGAGCGACGGAGGCATTTCGATGAAATCAAGTGAAACAAAGGTTGGCGCACTGACACTGGGCGGAGCTGTCATCCTGGCAGGCATGATCAGCTTTTTAGGCGCCTTTAAATTATTTGACGGCGGGTATGACCTCCACGTGGCCTATCCTTCTGTGAACGGTCTCCAGGTTGGCAGTGCGGTGCGGTATGCAGGCGTTCCTATCGGTTCTGTCAAAGAGGCAAAAGTGGAGCCGGATCAGGTCGTTATTACCATGCATGTCAACAAAGATGTACAGATTCCTCAGGAAGCGGAGTTTTCCATCGGTTCAGACGGCGTCATGGGGGAAAAGTTTGTGGATGTACGCCCTCCCAAAAAATACAGCGGCGTGTACCTGAAACCGGGCAGCAGTCTTACGGGTCAGCCCGGCGGGGATATCAATGACTTTATGGCCAATTCAGGAAAGGTACTGGAAAAGGTAGAAGGCATTGCGGATGCACTGAACAATGTGTTTGGCGATAAAGAAGTCCAGAAATCAATGCGGGATGGTTTTATCAATGCCCGGGAAATCAGCAATAATCTGAATAAATTTACGAAAGTTATGGCCGATTCTGCCAAGGAAAACCAGGCGGAAATGAAGAACATGGTAGCCCAGTTCAACCAGATGAGCATACGCCTTAACAAAGCGATGGGACATGTGGAAAGCCTGATGGAAGGTGTGGACGCCAACGGCCAGACCGGACGGAATGTCGCAATTATGGCGCAGAATCTGGCAGTTACCAGCAAAAACATGGAAGAGATTTCCAATACGCTGGCAGAAGTGGCCAGAGATCCCCGGACAAAAGAAGACCTGCAGGCGACCATTCATAATGCCCGCGGTGTAACAGAACGGGCCAATAAGATCCTGGGGATGGGCGACGGGATGAAGGTGAAGTCCCATGCGGATGTGTTTCACAACATAAAGGGAGGAACCTGGCGAAGCAATTTCGGCATGCAGTTCGATAAGCCGAAGAAAGATACCTTTGGCTATCTGGGTGCTTCCAGTATCGGGAACGATACCAAACTGGACCTGTATCTCGGGAAACGGTTCCACGGGCTGAGTGTAAGTGCAGGCGCCATGCAGGGTAAATTCGGTGTGGGTCTCGGATATGATATCAACCCCAAATTCCGTATCTATTCCCAGTTGTATGATTTTGATGACAGCAAACTCCGTTTCGGCGGCGAGTATATGATTAAGGATGATATATTCCTGGTGGGCGAAAGCCTGGATCTGCTCCACGGCGGCAAACGGGATGTATATGTGGGCATCCGGGCCTATTTCTGATTCCGGTTGGTATAAAGAATGTTTCCGCAAAAAAAGCGGACGGCGGTGTGAACGTTGTTACTAGTTGACTTTTGTGTCAAAAACCATATATAATTATTTTACTGACTTATCAGTCAGAAAATTGGAGGTATGGAAATGAAGATGAAAAAAACGGCACGTACAGCTCTGTTAAGTGCACTGTTGACCGTGTTGCTGGTACCGGGCGCTTTTGCGCAGGAAACCCTGTCGATTGATTTGCAGACGGCTATTGACAAGGCCTTTGCGACCCATGCGGATATAAAGAAAGCAGAATACAGTCTGGATGCGGCACGGGCCGATTATAATGCTGCCAGGGAAAGCTTCGGCCCCAGGGTAACCTTTTCCCATCAGTCAACCCGGGGCGGTTATTGGGATGAACAGATGATTACCGGGATTGGTTACAGTAAAAATCTCAGGACATCACACACGAACGGATTTAATCTTTCTGTACCCATTTTTAATGCCAGTTTGAACGCAACGGAAAAACAGGCAAAAGCGAGATACCAGAGCGGCGTGTTAGGTGAGGAACTGGCTTTTATCCAGTTAAAGCAGTCCGTTTCCAACGCGTATTATACCCTGCTGGCGACTATTGATGCCCAGAAGGTTTGCGAGCAGTCGGTAGCGGCTCTGCAGGACCATCTGAAGAATGTACAGGCTCAATATGATGTTGGCGTCGTGGCCAAGGTGGATCTGCTCCGCAGTGAGGTGGAGCTGACATCGGCCCAGCAAAATCTGCTCAAAGCGGAGAATCAGCACAATATTGCGGAAGCAAGACTGAACAATATGATGGGGATCGATCAGGATACCAGGCTGGCTCCCGTGGAAGAGCTGGGATATAAGAACTATTCGGGGACGCTTCCTCATTGTATTGATTATGCCATGCTCCACCGTCTTGATCTGCAACAGAGCCGCCTGCAGGTGAAAGCAGCAGAAGCCGCCCTGAACGGTGCAAAAGCCGGTTGGACGCCTTCGGTTTCCGGCTCCCTTTCCAACAGCTGGTCTGACGACAGATGGCCCGGTGATAAGGGCAGTAACTGGGGTGCCGGTGTAGGTGTCAGCTTGAACGTGTTTGACAGTGGTGTGACAAAATCCAATGTGGCTAAAGCCAAGGCGAATCTGATGAGCGCCAAGGAGTCATACCGGCAGGATACGGATAACGTGGAGCTGGATGTAAGGAACTGCTACAATACCCTGCGGGAAGCGGAAAAGCGCATCTCTACTACCCAGGTGGCCGTTGCCAAGGCGGAGGAAGATTACCATATCGCCCAGGTACGCTATGAGGCGGGTGTTGGCACCAATACGGATGTGCTGGACGCCCAGGTGGCCTTGAATCAGGCGCGTAACAATTTTAATACGTCTTTGTACGATTATAATCTTGCCAAGGCTGCCCTGGATACCGCTATGGGCATCGAAGCGCGTCCTGCCGATTACGGATACGCGACTTACGGCGAACGGTATAAGGCAACCAAGGCCGTATACGACGCAGCTGTAGAAGCTACGGATTCCGATAAAGCGCTGAAAGAAACGGTAAAGGCGCTGGAAAAGGCCCGGGCGGAGCGGCGGAAAGCGGCGTCGGCAGCAAAGAAGACTGAATAATGGTGAAGCTTGTTTATTAATTAACGAAAAGTTATTCAAATTATAAAACAGACTGTTGGCCGGAACATCATGTACAGGTGATGGACCGGCCGACAGCTTTTTTTACGCCGGCCTGCCTAAATAAAGAATTGATTTCAGGTGCAAAAGTTCACAGATGAGATACAAAAAAATGCTGTATTTCTGCGGTTTTTCTGCTATAATAACGTTAACATGGGATAATATTGTTATTTAATAAGGTATAACATGATTATAATGGTTTTTAATTCGAAATCCTGACATGTATTTGAGTAAACAAAGAAGACCGGAAACTTGACGGGGGCGTGAACAGTAATATGAATCGGTGGGCAAAATGGCTTGCAGGCATTGCAGCGGTTTTTTGCGCCCTTTTTTGGGGCGTTACACAGATTGTGCTGCCGGATCTTCTGAAACAGGTGGGACCGTATGCTGAAAAGCTGGCGGCGGATTATGTCAATGGTTCGGTGCAGGTCGGTTCTGTGGCCTGGCCCGGGAGTAACAGGATCCTGATACAGGATGTTACGGTTAAAGACCAAAAGCAGCAGGTGGTTGCAACGGTGCCCGCAGCATCTGTCACAGTAAATCCTTTCAAGGGTTTTTCCGGACTGGAAAAAGCGGTTTCCGTAATCGATTTGGAGAAACCGACAGTATACATAAAACAGGATAAGGACGAAAAATGGAACTATGAAAACCTCCTGAAACCCTCCCAGTCCGATACCACTCCTTTCTACGGGAAAGTCAACGTGCAGCAGGGAACTGCCGTGGTGCAGCTGCCGGAAGGGACTTGGCAATATCAGATTGACGGTTCGATGGACGGTAGTTATAATCCGGCTTTCGACCTGGACTTTAAAGTCAGTGCGCCCGGCATGGCGACAGCGACCGTATTGGGCAGCATTGACAATAAGGGCGTGGGCAGGATCGTCATGAAATCAGACCGGGTGGATCTGGCGCCTTATCATGCTCTGGCACTCCGTTATGGCCAGGTCACGGGAGTGGCCGGCCAGGTCACGGACATTGACGGCGAATGGAGTAATGACGGCAGGGATACCGTATTACGGGGCAAATGCAGACTGCAGGATGTGCGTGGCAGCTATCAGGCGAAGGAACAGGAACTGCCGTTCCGGATTACCGGTGATGTATCTTCGACGGATCATGTCATTACCTCGGACCGGCTGCTGGTAAGTCTGAATGAGCAGGTTGCGGTTCTTTCCGGCGCATTGGATATCCATGATCCGGATAATCCGGAAGGACATCTTTCCATTCAGTCTGATAAAGTTTCCTATAATGGTGAGACGCTCACTAATGTAGAGGCAGAAGCAGTATTGTCCGGAAATAAAGCGGCAGTGAATTATTTCTCGGCTGCGTACCGGAATGGAAGAATCGGCGGACAGGGCGTATATGAACTGGATTCCGGCAAGCTGACAGGAACGGCGGATATCCGCAATGTGGTCATTGAAGGTGAAAAAGTCCATGGAGAACGGTTTCTGCTTAACGCCATGCTGGCTGGCCATGGGACCTATAACCGGGAAGACGGGAGCTTAAACATGAATGTGGCCGCCAATACGATGAACATGCAATGGCGGGACACTGTTCTCAATGTGGCGGATTTCGATATGGATCTGACCAATGCCGGCGCTGACATCCATACCTTTTCGGCTTTGACCGGGAACGGTGCACTGCAGGCTGCCGGTCATGTATCTTTTGATGGCAGCTACAATCTTTCCGGACGGATGGCAAATATGCCGTTGGATCCGGTTCTGGCGGCGGCAGGCCAGAATGGCAGCGGGTATATTTCTTCCCCGTCTTATCATGTGTCCGGTTTGGGAAGCCGCATCAATTTTGAAGGCCCTGTACAGCTTCAGCAGGTTTCCTTCCGGGACATGTTCCTGCAGGACGGCCAGGGTCAGGTTACCGTTCGTGACAATGTGGCGGAGTTGAAAGATTATCAGCTCGTCATGGACCGGGGGAGCCATACGGCCAATGGAACGATCGACCTGCGGGGCGAGGAACCGCGGTTTGATTTGGCGGTGGAAACCGAAAAAGTACGTATAGAGCCACTCATGGCAGCAGCAGGACTGCAGGAAACGCTTAAAGTGACCGGAAATCTGAACCATCTGATGCATATTACAGGCCCATTGTCTGACCCTGCCGTACAGGGGGATGTGGATATGTCTGACGGCAGTGTGAAAGGGTATCTGGTGGATTCCGTAACCGGAAGGTATTTTTATCACAAAGGAGCCCTGAGGCTGGATAATATTGTAGTCAGGGCATTGTCATCCACGTTAAAACTGCATGGAGTTATGGATCCGGATCATCATCTGGATTTTCAGGCGGAAGCGACGGATGTGGATCTGAGCCGGCTTCCGGTCCGTGAAGAAGATGTCGCCCTGAAAGGCTATGCTTCTGCAACAGGACATTTGTCCGGAACAGCAGAGAAACCATTGTTCTCCGGTAATGTTACCAGCGAAGAATTCTTTGTCAATGAAGTTTCGGTGAAAAACCTGGAAGGCGTACTGGTCAGCAATGGACAGGATATTAATTCTTTAAAAGGTACCTGCGAACAGACGAATACGGACGGACTGACATCTGCCTATATGATCGATCTTGCATTAAATATCCCGAAACGGGATTTGCGGGGGAAAATGGGGATCATGTACGGCGATCTGCAAAATATCCTGAAAATGGCCAGGGTTGACTTCCCTGTTAAGGGGCTGGTTGCCGGGACGTTGGAATTTAACGGCCCGGATGCGGATACAATCGCAGATTTCTGGGGTTATAATCTGGATATTAATAGCGTAAAATACGATCAGATGGCCCTGAAGGCCCGGATGAAAAAGGGCGTTCTGACGGTTGAGAACATAAAACTTCAGGAAGACAGGACATTTTTCAGGGAGGGCACCATTTCTGCAGGCGGTACCGTTGACTTTCGTAACAGGGTAATGAATGTACAGGCACAGGCGGTAGATGCGAACCCTGCCATCCTGACTGCATTTATGTATGAACCGGTAACATTGACCGGTTCACTGAACATGACAGCACAGATGGAAGGCCCCTGGGATAAACTGAAAGGGAGCGGTTCCGCACAGTTGGTTCAGGGCAGTCTGGAAGAGGTGTCCTTTGACCGCGCAGACCTTGTGTTCAGCCTGGAAAACGATATGATTACACTGCGTCAGTTCTCCGCCGAACAGGATATGTATAAACTGACAGCTGATGGCAAAATTCCGGTAGATATATTACGTGCTAAAGAAAAGAGAAAAAATCCGGATGCACAGATGAATATCCAGGTTGATTTCAACCAGGCAAGCCTTGCAGTTTTCGGAACACATCCCAGGATAGACTGGGGCGTAGGAAGCACCAAAGGTCTGGTGAAGATAACAGGTTCTTTGGAAGAACCGCAAATGTATGGGGATATTGAAGTAGAAGAGGGTTGTCTGAAACTGAAAGATGTCCGGACATTGATAGACAAAGTTGCGCTGCGTGTTGTATTCCGCGGCAGCAACATGACTGTTGAAAAGTTCGCGGCAGAACTGGGAAAGGGTTCTGTGGAAGCAAGCGGAAGTTATGACTTCAGGGCCCCGGATGAAAAGGCTTATCTGTTTAACGTTGCGGCGAAAAACGCAGAGGTGGAATCGGCAGTTTTTAAAGGCCGTATTAATGGGACTTTGTCAATGTCTCCGGAGCATTTCCGGATTCCTAAACGCCTTTTGCAAAAACAGGAAGCCGGAGAACCGGATAAGAAGGCAATGCCGGTACAGGGTATGGAAGAAGGCTGGCGTCCCAAAATAACAGCGGATGTATTGCTGGATGATGTAATGATCGATATGCCAACCATTCCCTCCCTGGGAGAAGGAGACAGTAATCTGGGAATGGATGTATCAGTAAAGCTTGGCCCGAAGGTTCATCTGTATAATAAATATTTATATGACCTGTGGCTGAAGGGTGCGGTAAAGGCCGAAGGCAGTACCGTCTTTCCGCGGATCAGCGGCGGTATCGACACGGATAAAGGGACTGTGACATATCTCCGGACCCGCTTTAAAGTTGACAATGGTTCTGTCAGGTGGCAGAATCCGGGATCCTTCCTGCCTTATGTGAAGCTGAACGCGAATACAAAATTCAGCCGGTACAGGATCGCTCTCCAGATTGACGGGTCGTTACGAAAAGATACCCTGGATATGAAACTGACGTCGAATCCGTATCTGTCGCAGAATGCGCTGGTCCGCATGCTGACATTGCAACGCTCGTCGGCCGGCAGTGATGATATAACGAATGAAGATATGCATAATCTGCTGATTGCCGGCTTGGAAACAGGGCTGCTGGGAGATGTGGAACGGACGATTCGAAAGGCGCTGGGAATTGATGAGTTCCGTGTTTATGTCGGTAAGGTTGAAAACGGTGTTGATTTTGATAACCGGATCATTCGTGAACTGACAGAGGAAGAAAAAGAGCAGTATAATTTCCTGGTCGCGAAAAATCTGACAGACCGCTGGAAAATCGGTTATACCAGCAGTTTTGACGGGAAATATGATAATATTTATACACAGTATCAGATTACCGAACATATGAATTTCACGCTTTCCCAGGATCAGGATCATGACAGACGGTACAGTGTGGAATATCGGATCACATTCTGAGCAGAGGTGAATCATTGTGTTGCAGAAATATCTGGAAGAACTGAAAAAAATAAAACTTCTTTCCCCGGAGGAAGAGAAAGAACTCTGGATTCGCGAAGCGGAAGGAAATGAAGATGCCCACCAGAAACTGATTACATCCTACCAGCCGCTGGTTTTTAAAACAGCGGCGCAATTCCATGTACCGGAAGAAACCATGATGGAACTGATTCAGGAAGGTACGGTGGGACTTTTGGAAGCTGCCGAAAACTATGATTATACAAAAGGCGTTGCATTCAGTCTCTATGCAATCCATCGCATCCGGGGCAGGATGCGTGATTTCCTGCACAGGGAGTTTTCCCACGTGGAACTTTCTTTGGACAGGGAAACGGAAGAAGGCTGGAGACTTGCGGAAGTGTTGCCGTCCTTCCAGCTGCTTCCGGAAGAGGTGGCGGAACGCCACGCGGTTTCCGACAGAGTATCCAGGGCCGTGGATCGGCTCCCGCAAAAGGAGAAACGGGTTCTGATGGGTATCTTTATAGAAAACAAGACACCCACCGTTCTGGCTGCGGATATCCGGGTTACGACGAATCATATATACCGCCTGGAAAAACAGGGGGTTCGCAGGATACGTGGGATGCTATCCCGCTTTATGAGCGACTTAAAAAAATAATTTTGCCGTTTCGGTATATGAATTATGTTCGCTATGAACGGGTTTAAAAGAAAAGTGGTCTTATCGGGCTATAAAGAAGAGATAGTGGGAGAAAAACTGAGAAAACACAAAAAAATAAGTTTTTTTTGCAGGTTAATTTGCCAAGTTTGTTCAGATTATATATAATCATATGTAAGTTTGGAGGGAAACTCTATGACTCAGAGCCGATCTGTGTGCAGTCGTATCCGGAATGCGAAGGCCAGCCTTGACAATGCGGAACGTAGTTTTCGCAGTAATCAGGAGGTCCGTGGTGAACTGGATCTGATGCTGGCAGAAGCGGAACTGGATAATATACGACAGAAACGGCCGGGAATTTCCTGGACACGCCGCATGCTGGCTGCATGTGCTGCTGTTCTGTTGCTGGCCTCAGGAGGTTTGGGCTGGTGGTGGGCCTCTGCATATGGGAGAAATACGACAAATGCGGCAGGTATTCAGGGAATGGTGATCACTCCAGAAAAAGGGAAGCCCGTTGAAGACAGGGATAAAAACGTGTCTGTTTCCCGACAAAACGATACGCCTTCCGATGCTGTATCTGAAAAGAAAGCGATTATGAAAGAAAAGCCGGATACACCGGTGCAGGCCGCTGTACCGCAACTGCAGCAGGTGAGGAACCGGGACGCGGGCATCCGGCTTTCTGCCAATCAGATGCGTCAGCTGATTCGTTCCGGAAAACAGGAACTGGAAAGCATACGATAAATTACAAAGACTTATTGTTATAATCACCGTAAGGTGTATAATATAATAGTTAAGCTATTGACAGAACCTTTGATTCTAAATTTCCGACTTTAAGGGGAGGTTTACTGGTATTATGAAACATGCTTTGGAAAAACAGATTACAGTTGGTTTGCTGGCAACACTGCTTGTTGCCAGTCCTGTGTTTGCAGAAACGACAACGACTGTGTCAGATTCGATTGGGCTCAAAAAGAAACCTGTTTCAACAACGAGCGAAAAAGAAAGCACTGCTCAGACACAGGGAAGCGGGACCGCAGGACCAACAACTGCCAGGACAAGCCGGTTAAATCTCCCTCCTGCGCAAAGTCCTGTTCCGGGGCAGGATATCGGGGTGCAGGAAGAAGAGAATGAACTGGCTCCTTATCTCAATAAAACCGTGACCAAAATTAGTGTTGAAGGAAACGAGGAAATCCCTTCGGAAGATATTCTGAAAGCAGTTTACAGTAAACCGGGTCTGCCTCTGGCAGAAGAGGATATTACCAGAGACATGCAGGCCATTTACGGTCTGGGCTGGTTTTATGAATTACGGCCGTCCTTCCAGATTGTACCGGAAGGCGTCCAGGTAACCTATCATGTTCAGGAGAATCCCAAATTTGATCATTTGGAAGTAACGGGGAATACCAAAGTTTCTACTGAGCAGATTCGTCAGATTGTGAATCTTCCGAAAGGAAAAATTGTAAATATCCGGGAATCCAACAGGAAATTGGGCTTTGTGGAGGAACAATATAAAAGAGACGGTTATATCCTTGCCCGTATTACAGACGTAAGTTTCCAACCGGGAGGGGTTCTGGCGATAAAAATCAATGAAGGTATTGTAGAGGATTTCAAGGTTAAAGGGAATGTAAAGACAAAAGACAAAGTTATTTTACGTGAAATCCGAATGAAAAAAGGTGATCCCTTTAATGCAACACTGGCACGTCGTTCTATGAACCGTATTCAGAATCTGGGATTCTTTGAAGATGTCAATATGAAACTGAATCCCGGCCGTCAGCCTAATGCAGTAGAAATGGAAATCAATGTGGTTGAAATGAATACCGGTACCTTTGGCATTGGCGCAGGTTACAGTGATGCGGACGGCTTTGTCGGTATGATTTCAGTCGGTGACAAGAATTTCCGGGGAACCGGCGACAGTATCATGCTTCGCTGGGAATTTGGCGGGGAAGATAATAAAAACTACGAGCTTACGTACCGAAAACCGTGGCTGGATAAAAAAGAAACCTCATTGGGAATTTCCCTTTATGATTTTACCAACGAATATGCGGATTATGACCGTAACGGCGATGAAATTGCCCGGTATGACAAAAAACGTGTAGGCCAGGAGATTACGCTTGGCCGTCCCCAGGGTGAATTCGTCCGGCATTATATTACGCTGAAACACCGTGATGATAAATATAAAAAGCAAATCAACGGGTATAGCATGCAATATTATGAGGATTCTTTTAACAATCAAATATCGGATCCCAATGGCAAGTATCATCAATTTGCGGGGAAGTGGCCGGCTACTGGGCAGGAACGCCGTGAAGAAAACTTTGGCACAACGAACAGTATAACTTATTCCCGTGTATATGATTCCCGTGACAATATCTATGATCCCCATGCCGGAAAGCGTAATTCCTATACGTTGGAACTTGCCGGTCTGGGCGGTGATTTCACTTATGAGAAGCTCAGCGTAAACTATCGTTATTATCTGCCTTTGCAGAGACAACGGGTGCTGGCGTTTGATCTGGCGGCCGGTTACGCCTGGGGCGACATGCCTTTGTCCCAGCGTTTTGCAGTAGGCGGTGCGGACACGCTGCGCGGTTACAAAGATGACCAGTTCAAAGGAAACAGTATGCTGCGGGGTACGGCGGAATACCGCTTCCCCATCAGGAACAAGGTACAGGGAGTAGTATTCTACGATATCGGCTATGCCTGGGATAAACGCGATCAGGATGCCTTTGATTTCAGCCTGATGGAATCCGGTTACGGTCTTGGCCTGCGGATTAATTCGCCGCTGGGTCCGATCAAGCTTGACTGGGGTAAAGGAAAGCAGCGCAGCCGGTTCCATTTCAGCTTTGGCGGACAGTTCTGATCACCATGTTGCAAAGGGTTGTTTTGTTGCTGCTGGCTCTCTTCTGGACAGGAAGTGTGCTGGCGTCACCGGTGACAAAGGTAAATGTTCGTATCGTTGATGAGGCAGGGAACACCAGTCATGTCCTGCTTCACAAAATGGAAGACAGTATGCAGGTGGTGGCTTCCCAGTTATTTAACGGAAGGGATTCGGCATTTATTGCAGCTGATGTACCAGGTTATGAGAGTCTTCTGTCGGAAATTGCCGACCGCGTCATTACCGGATACCAGACGAACCGGG
>OCTX012219614.1_pt1 | contig 15862 bp, 18 predicted proteins | sample 1539691 | NCBI WGS metagenome assembly OCTX01 (sample SAMN02144231, study PRJEB22623) | gut metagenome | biome: sheep rumen | host: Ovis aries | place: New Zealand | reverse complement strand
CATCTATGGACAGAATAGTTTGTAGGGTAGACAGAATGGCTTGCAAGGTAATCAACTGTAAACTGTAAACCGTAAACTGTAAACAAAAAGGAAATGGGCAGTCTGAAGTATCACATTGTAGCTTTCGTTGTAGTGGCTATCTGGGGCAGCACCTTCGTGTTTACGAAGATGCTGCTTCTGGCAGGTCTCACCCCTGCTCAGATATTCACCCTGCGATTCATCATCGCCTACGTTCTTCTGCTGGGATACTCACTCACAAAGAGGTTTCGACTATTCTCCGACTCTTTAAAAGATGAGTTGCTGATGCTCATGCTTGGCATCAGTGGTGGTACACTCTATTTCCTTACTGAGAATTCGGCGATGAACTACACCACGACCACCAACACCTCGCTCATCGTCAGCCTGTCACCACTCGTGGCCACGGCCCTCATAGCAATCTTCTACAAGTCACAACGACTCAGTCGCCTGCAGACCCTCGGCACCCTGATGGCGGCCCTCGGCGTTACCATCGTGGTACTCAACGGCCACTTCGTGCTCCACCTCTCACCTGTAGGCGACTCGCTGGCCTTTTCTGCAGCCCTCTGCTGGGGCCTCTATTCGCTGCTGATGATTCCCGCCAATGCACGTTACGATGCGATTTTCATCACCCGCAAAGTGTTCTTTTACGGGCTGCTCGCCATGATACCTTATTATATATTAAGACCCTCCGAAACCAGCATCTTCATCTCTCCTTCCACCTTCCTCTTTCCTCTTTCCACTTTTCTCAACCTCCTCTTCCTCGGATGCATCGCATCGATGGCCTGTTTTTTGGCGTGGAACTGGGTGCTGAAGAAACTTGGGGCCGTCGTAGCCACAAACTATGTCTACTTCAATCCCGTCACCACCATCCTTTTCGCCTGGTGGGTGCTCAGCGAGCGGATTACCGTTTGGTTCCTCCTTGGCACAGGCCTTATTCTTGTCGGCATGTATCTGGCTGATAAGAAAAAATAGCTTTTTTCTTTGCCGTTCCGAATATTTTGCTTATTTTTGCACCATCAAACCAATTAAACAGTTATAACTATGGGTATTATTTATTCGCTCCTTATAGGATGTCTGGCTGGCTTCTGCGCTGGCAAGTTGATGAAAGGTGGTGGCTACGGCATCATCATGAACATTGTGCTCGGACTTTTTGGTGGAGCCCTCGGCGGTTGGTTGTTCGATCTGCTCGGAATCTCCTGGGGTGGCATCCTTGGCCAGCTTGGTACGGCCATCATCGGCGCTGTTGCCATCCTTTGGGTTGCCTCGCTGATTAAGAAGTAAATTCCGGTCCTGGTGACGATGTGGCAACAAGTGGCTCGGCACTCAATGAGGTGCTGAGCGTTTCTTTGTAGTCGTGAAAGAAATGATAGACTTAGAGCAGTGTACCTTGGCCGTGTGCGAGATAGCCAGGCGGGCAGGGACGTATATCAGGGAGGAGCGTAAGAAGTTCTCCCTTGATAGTGTGGAGCGGAAGCACGCCCACGACTATGTGTCGTATGTCGATAAGGGCTCGGAGCAGTTGATTGTCAGCGCTTTGCGCGAGCTGTTGCCAGAGGCGGGCTTTATCACCGAGGAAGGAACGGCGGATCAAGGGGACAGGTCGCGTGATTCTGAACGGAATCATGGACCTGTCCCCTTGATCCGTTGGGTGGTCGATCCCCTCGATGGCACCACGAACTTCATCCATCAGTATGCGCCGTATGCTGTGAGCATCGCCTTGCTGCAAGGGAAAGAAGTCCTTGTTGGCGTGGTCTATGAGGTCTGTGCCGACGAGTGCTTCTATGCCTGGAAGGGTGGGGGAGCGTATCTGGAAGGGAAGAGTGAAAAGGGGATAGTGAATAAACTGCATGTCAGTAGTCAGCAGATTCAGGATGCCCTGCTCTGTCTGCAACTGCCTTACAACAGCGAGGCCTATAAGCCGACCATCCAACGCCTGATAGACTCGTTTTACGGCAATGTGGGGAGCATCCGGATGTGCGGCTCTGCCGCGATGGCCCTTTGCCATGTGGCTTGCGGACGCCTCGACGGCTATGCCGAGCAATACATCGGCCAGTGGGACTATATGGCTGGCAGTCTGATTGTGATGGAGGCAGGCGGCACGGTCACCGACTACTCAGGCTCTTCCGACTTCACCCAAGGCAACAGCGTCGTTGCTACCAACGGCATCATCCAGCAAGCCCTCTTGGAAGTTATCCAAACCGTAGAGTAGAGTATTCTTATAGATACTCAAAGTTGACACCGGACTTCTTTCCGCAGATGTATGCGATGGGTGGACGATTGCCTTGTCTGAGATTGTCGAGATAGAGTGGCTCCCCCTCTACGATGAGGCTGCACTCGAACGTGTCGCCCTCCTTCAGGCGGGTCTTCTCTGAGGCCGTCACCATAAACCGCAGTTCCCCCAGATACCTGATGTCGCAAACCCTTCCTGGCTGCCACGTCAGGCGCAGACAGTCACCTGTCGCCAAGTCGTTTGCCACATTCAGCCGCCTGCTTAAGACAGGATCACTCCCTTCCTCTTCTGATAACGAGGCGTTCTGTTGAAACTCCTCCCAGTTCCGATAGCCCAGAAACTGAGCCAGGATGCTGAGCGTGCTTTCCCGTGGTTCTACCTTCTCATCCAGATATCCCCAGATGCGCATCAGCGTGGTTCTGCTGATCATAACCTGCAACCTTGAATACACGCACTCCCTCAAGTATTCAAAGTCCTTCGGTGTACGTATTTCACGGCCCAATGCCTTCTCAATTTCCTTCTGTAAACGTTGCATCATAATCATCCTTCAGTTTCTTGATTTTCAGGTACCACTTCTCGGTGATCTTGCCAAGATGGGTATATAAGTCTGTCTTCACTTCTGCCAACTCCTCTTGTGTAAGACCGCTTCCCACTTCGTTGAGCGTTTCATCTACGAAGGAACCTGTACGCTGTATCGCTGCATAGAACTCCGGGCTGAGATACAATATGCTCGATAGCGTGTCGATGTGCTCACCCATCTTGGTTTGGGCAATCTTACGGTCTATGACTTTCCGCCCCAGACTGATGGCCTGCGCCATTCGCTGTTGGCGGTTCTCTTGCTTACTCTGTCTGTCAGCGATGTCTTCTACGTGCTCTTTCAGTTGCACCACGCTGTCCTTCTGAACAGTCAGCATCTGCTCCGTATGGTCCACTCTCGACGCCATGGCCCATGCAGCAACAGCCAGCAATAGCGCAATGACGGTCACAACTCCTGCTGCCCATCCGGCCCTCCGAAGCCTCTGCTGTCTGCTGATGGCATCCTGTAGTTCGCCGATGTTCTGATAGCGATGATCCTTCGGAGACTTACACCTATTTATTATATAGAGGTATGAACGACCCAGATCCATCTGCTCCATGATGATGCCGAGGCTGTAGATGTCGTTGCGAGCGTCGGCTTCGGCCTTGACTTTCTGCTCTGGCGACATATAGCGAGGTGTTCCTGCTGGCTGTTTCAATACAGCATGACCGCCTGTATCTGCCAGTCCGAAGTCAATCAACTTGATGTTCTCACCATTGTGGGTGACGAGGATGTTCTCTGGCTTCAGGTCACGATGCACCACGCCCTTGGAATGGATATACCTCACGGCGTCGATGAGTTCCCTTGCTACCCGCCTTCTCGCCTGTCGTGTAGTCTTTCCCTGGAGCCAATCTCTCAGGGTCACCCCGTCCACATATTCCATCACGATACAGCGTCCCAGCCCGTCCACCTCTTCCAGACCGTATGTGGTTACTACATTCTGATGCTGGAGCATCATCAGAATCTCCAGTTCCTTCCTCTGCCGCTGCTGATAAGCCGCTTTGCCAGCCACTTCCTGTTGCAGCCCTTTCAACAGCCACCACCGTCCATACCTTTTAGCCTTGGCCACGACGTTCACCTCCGATGTGCTCAGTATCTCCACATCGGTAAATGTCCGGCTGACGCCCTCGTATGAGTCCTCCAGATATCCTGAGGCAGAAGAGTTGTAATCCTTTTGCATGGTGCGACAGCAAATCGTTAGTGCTAATCTATCAATTGGTCGATTGTGATAATATGTTGGAAAACGCCACTATGGACATTTGCCTTGAGGCCGACTGTGGTAACTAAAGTCAGGTGAACAGTATGCTTGAACGACAATAGTTCTTGCACTGTTGCTATGCGCTCCCTCAACGTCTGTTCATCTTCCGTTTTTGGTTCAAAGGCTTTCGATAGGAATTTCATCTCACAGAGGTTCACCACCCGATCGTCGCGCACAATCAGCATATCTATCTGGGCACCTTTCTTTTCTTCGTCTCCACGAATAATCAAAGCAGACTCCGATGAGGCCACCCCCTCCACACCCAAGGCTTTCTTAATCTTAGAAACGTGGGCAAAACATACCTGCTCGAAAGCCAATCCACGCCAGGCGTTAAGTTGAGGTGCATTCTGGTGATGAAGCCAGAAAGACTCATCCTGCCGGCTATGACCGTCCACGAAGCGTAGATAGAAAAGACAGAAACTGTCACTTAACTTGTATCTGATCTCTTTCTGGCTGATGCCAAAGGGATGGTAACTGACTATGAAGTCGCTGGCGACAAGAGACTCCAGCATTTTCGTGAAAGTTCCTCCAGACGTCATGCCAAGTTTAGAGGTGATTTCATCACGCGTATAGCCGGTATGACGCTTCGCTAATAATCTGACGATTTTCATGTAATCGTCGGGGTTGACAAACAATGAACCGAAAAGTCTCTGAAACTCAGAGGCTAGTTTCGCATTTCTGTCGAAGAACAATAAATCGATGTTCTGAGCAATGCTCTTGCCTCGTTGCAGGTAATTCAGATAGTAGGGTATTCCTCCAAGTATCATATAACACTCCACGATGTCGTAATTGGATAGCATTACATTCTTTGCATTGAAGAATTCCTTACACTCTCCTAAGGTGAAGGGAGACAGTTTGATCTGCCATGTCAGACGGTCGTAAAGGCCGCCCTTGCTATTGATGAGATTGTCAAGCATCCACGACGTGGCACTACCGCAAACAATCAGCATAACCCTGTCGTGCCATGCACCCCATGTGTTCCAGAAATGCTCAAAGGCCATCAGGAATTTGGAACGCGGTGTATCCATCCATGGTAGTTCGTCGATGAATATCAACTGACGCTTCCCGTCATCAATTTGGTCCAATAGTTCTCCCAACAGCCGGAAAGCCTCCATCCATGATTTGGGGCAACTGCTTTCCTCCATGCCGTAACGTTGTAAACTGGCATAAAAAGCCTCAAGTTGGTCACGCATGCTGATTTTGCGCTCTTTGTCAAAAGGCGACAGGCCACTATGATAGAAAGTCATTTTGTCTTGGAACATCTCTTTGACAAGAAACGTCTTTCCTACTCGTCTGCGACCATATATAGCCACAAACTCAGCCTTATTGCTTTCGTAGAGGTTCCTAAGTTCCTCAATCTCTCGTTTTCTACCAACAATCATACCGATATCTTATTATATTTGGCCACAAAGATAACACTTTTGTTTTGTTTGGCCAAATATATACCTATTTATTTAGCCAAATTTATATAATAACAGTGACATTTGGCTGAATATACTGATTTGTTCGTTCATCTTTGTGTTAAGAACAGTTGCTTATGGCAAATCACAATGATTTAAAAAGGAATGAAATGGAACAACGCTTATTGCCATAAAACCTTTAATTTTGCCTCCAAAATAAAAAAACAGCTCACAATGTTGCAACTTTCAAAAATATTACTTAACTTTGTGCCGTGGTTCAGTAATGATCCACGACTTTGGGGAGTGTAGTTATGCTCTCACTCTTTGGATTGTTTTACTGAAAATAGTTTAGACCGAAAATTATTTAGATGAAAAGAACTAACTCTTTTGTATTGTTTGGCAGAGCATTTAAGAATGCTCGAAAGGATTTTTGGGTGTCTATTCAAGTATTGTTCTGGATAACCATTATTTTGGGAATAGTCTTCTATTTCGTGGAGCATTTGGCTCAGCCAGAAGAATATAGCAATCCGTGGCAGGCTCTAGTGTGGGCGTTTACGAGATACATCGGTGATCCCGGCCACTTTGCTGGTAAAGGTCCTGTAACATTAACCGGTAGATACATAGACACAATTATCGGCATCATGAAAATTCTTATTTTTGCAGTTCCTGCCGGACTTGTGTCTAATGGTTTTAGAAAAGCGATGGAGGACGACAAGCGTGCTCGTCATTTGGAAGAATGTCGTGAACGCATCAAGAAATCCTTCAGAAGAGTGCTCAAAAAGGTTCAATACAGAATGCCGCCTCGCAACATTTCTATAATGACTCTGCAGGCAAAGAAGGGTATGAATGAGAACGATATTATCGATACTGTAACAAAGTTCCCGGAATTCCGACTTCGCAACCTTGCCACTTCTCAGACGTACAGCGAGCATCCCCAAGACAGGCTTGTCATAGAAATGATTCCATTAGATGAGCAGACGGTTGATGGATATGCCATAGAGCAGACTGGTTATGGTATCAAAATAGACCGTCATTCGAATGTTACTGTTATAGCGCCCACAAGTGGAACGGAGTGTGCCATTGGTTATTTTGCATTTTATGTTGCCCAGTTTGGTTGCTTTAATTTTGTGAGTCGTGAATTTGTACAAGATATTGATGAACCTGTTAGTTACTTTACTATTCAAGATGAATCAAAAGAAAATATAGTTGACTTTATACGCGATATAAAATATTTGTCTAGAGGGGATAAACAATGGAACATAGTGTTAATCTCATCAGACAATATGTATGATACCCAGATTCATCTCGTTCATAAGATGAAAAAAAGAGATTCAACAGTATCGACCACGCCTGATGAGGAAACGTTCCAAGCATTTTACGCTAGTCTGTCAGAAACACTTGGCGCTAATCATCAGTTGGCGTGTGATCTTGACGAAAAGTACCGTCCCGTTGGGCAGAAGAATATCGGTATTAAGGCTGGTGGAGGAAAAGATAATAACACTTTCACTATGCGTATATCTTATAGTGTTACCACTTGGATGGATACGTTCTCTCCAGTTATCCTAGATATGGCGAAGACAATGAAACAGTATTTGGAGGCTGACGAACGTAAGGAATTCTCTGAACGTACAGAATGGAAAGTCCAGGGAATCGGTTTTGGAAATAACGTAAATAAAGAATAAATTGTAAGAAATGAAAAGAATTGAAATTGGTTTTGTTGTTGTCACATGGATGATGGCTGCAGTATTGTATGGTTGCTCAGGCAACAAAGGCGGTAATCTTGCCGAAGGTGCATCAGGCGACATGGAGACCTATGAGCAGAGTGATGTGAATGCCATTGAGCAGGCCCGTCCTACCATTATGGTGATCCCTGGCGATCAGACGCTGCAGAATTTCAAAGCCCTGAAGACTGAACGAGTAAATGGGCGGGAGTATATCATCCGCGACTACAAGAAATATCTCTTGAAGGATGATCGTGCCAGGCGCATCATCTCCACAATCCAAGATGCATTCAATGCTCAGGATTTTCCCCTCAACGACTTTGAGCAGACCTTGAAGCAACTCGACACACAAGAGGCTCTCGACATGGCTGAAGGTTTTGAGAAGGATGCCAAGACACAACTGCTCACTGTGGCACAACCAGACATCATCCTGGAATTAAGTTATGACACCAGCCGTGATAAGATCTCAATGACCAGTCACAACTACTCTCATAAGGGCCCTAAGAATATCAGTTTTACGCTGAGTGCGCTTGATGCCTATACCAATAAGGCTGTTGCTACGATGACTGCCAGCAACCTGAAGAACGAATCGACGACAGAGGCTATTCAGGCCAGCATCAAGGAACAGATGCCGAAGTTCCAGCAGGGCATCCAGAACTACTTCTCTGACATCCTGACTCGTGGGCGCGACATAACGGTTCGTGTGGCAGTGGCAAAGGGCGGCAATGTGAAACTCTCTGACGAGAGCATCGAGGGCGACACATACGCAGACTGGATTATCGACTACATCAAGACGCACACCATCAAGGGAGCCTACAAACTGCAACGCAATACGGATAACGAGCTCTATTTCGTGAACTGCCGTATCAAACTGCTCAATGATAATGGCACGCAGTATGGCATTTATGACTGGACGCGTGACTTGCAGAAGAACCTTCGCAAGAATCTTGGCCTGAAGTGCGCTAACAAGGCACAAGGCTTAGGTGAAGTTCTGATTAGCATAGAGGGAATTCAATAAATATAGTATAAACGAAAGAAAGGAACAATAATATGAAACGCATATATAATATAATAGGTATAGCCTTGATCGGCTGTCTCGTTATGTCTTGTTCGAATGGTCAGAAGAAGGGCAAGAGTTTTAATCCTGAGGAGCGTACCTCGTCGCTCTCAGCAGAAGAACGTGACCAGCGCCTGGCTGAAAAACACTCAGAGCTGGGATTCGACATTGATTCCATGATATCAAGCCATGGGGTGAAGTTGAGCATTGTAATGCCAAAGGTACAAGGCGATATCACTGAGGAGGTATCCAAGCGTATGGCCATCAAGATGCTGCAGATAGCAAGCCAGAATGGATTGAGTGGTCTTGGTACGAACCCCAACTTCGTGTTAGGAGCAGAGATCTCCCAGACAGGTCGCGCTGCCACAGGTACGGCCCCCCAGAAGATGATCGTAGAATACGAATTCACGTTTAAGGTGATGAATGCACAGACTGGAGATGTCTATGGTACTTCCATGCAAGAGGTGCAGGGTGTGGGCAATTCATTTGAGGAGGCTACTCTGAATGCTGTAAAAGAAATCAAGAACACTCCAAAGATGCAGAAGTTCTTGCAGACAGCTAACGACCGTATTTTGAAATGGTATGATGAAAACTTGCCAGCAGTCAAGAATCAGGTGCAGAAGGCCGAAGGCGAGGGTAACTATGAGTTGGCGCTGGCACTGCTGAATAGCATTCCAGGACAATCTTCATCATATAAGTATGTGGAAGAGAAGCAAGATGCCCTGCTCAAGGGTATGCTCCATAAGCGTGCTGCTGATATGTTGGCAGAGATGGAAAGTGTATTGGCTTCATCTGGTGATGACTTCAATCCTGCCGTTGGAGCCTATTTTAATTTGATCCCAACAGATTGTCCAGAGCACAAGACAGCCCAGACGATGTATGCCGAATACGAAAAGAAGTGTAAAGAGCGCCGAGCTACGTTAGAGGCTAAGGCTGAGCGTGATGAGCAGGCAGCACGAGAACTTGAGAAACTTCAAATGCTATACGATCATGAGGAGCAATTGGCCAGCTATGAGGTTGATAAGGTTAAGGCCAAATACGAAGGACAAGCAGCCGCAAAGCAAAAGAGCAAAGGCTTTTGGGGCGGATTGGGTGATCGCATCCTTGGAGGTATTGATTTCCTAACTAGCAATATCGATTGGAATTAATTTTGTATAATATTTATATTGAACGATTATGAAAAGGTATTCTTTGTATGTAGCGTTTATTACTTTGTTTGTTATTATTACTATGACTGGTTGTGGCTTAAATAGCTCTGAGGATAAGGTTACGGTCAAAGGGGTTAATGGGAAAGAATATGAAAACTACAAGGATGCGTGTCGTGATCAAGATTATGAAGCGGCTCACATCTTTTTAGATAAATTATATTCGTCATATGAAACTGCTGTTAAAGAAAATTCTGATTTTTCAGAAGATGGAGATAAATCGGCTAAATTGGGGGGTATAATACAAAGTGCCGCTATAGCTTATTGTAATGCTGCTGATTACGTTTATTCTCAGGAATTGCAGTTTTTGGCTGACATGGACGAAGAAGATTCTTGGAAACGTGCTTTATTATTAGTAAAAGAAATGAATGTTGTCGGAATTAAATACCTACAGACTATCATCAAGTATATTATAATGGCTCATCCTATTTTTTTTAATGTTATCAGTTATATGTAAGTCTCAGGAATCGTCAATGTAATATCCTTTTAGATTTAGCAATTGATTCCAAGAAAAAAGATATTGCAAAGAAGATTATACGTTGTTTTTGCGAGAATTGCAAGATACCAGATCATTATCCCTACCAAATCTATTATGACAAAGAAGATATAGATGCCGCACAAGCAAAATATGATGAAGCTTTTGGTGAAAAAGAAGAGGCTATAGAAGAGGGGGTTCAGAGTTCCTCCAAGGAATCGAAGAAGAAACGCAGAAAGTAATTGTACATAGTGTAACAGCGGCGACTTCCATTATTTGACTGACAAAAATAAACCCTGTGAATTTTTAGACTCTGTTTTTTCGAAGAAGTTCATTTTAATAGAAGATATTATATTCGAGAGGCAGCCGAAACGCTTGAAAGGGAGTAGGCAGACATCTAAATTATTAAGAATTATGAATAAGATTAAGAATGTAATTGCAATCATAGCTTGTATAGGTTTGGTTGCCGCTTGCGGAGGTAAAAGTATTCCTGAAGAGAATAAGGATGACTCTACTTCAAACACAGAAGTATCTTCCAACGATAAAGAATACGACAGTTACCAATCTGCATGTCGGAATCAGGATTTCGAAGCAGCTTACGAATGGATTGAAAAACATAACGGTAGCGAAGAAGATAAGGACTATGTATTTAATGCAGAAATGCTTTATTTAACAAGCCTTGGAACAGAAGAAGCATCTAACCGGATTGTATATCTTTTGGCTGAATTTAAGATGTCTGGCACACCCGTAAACGAAGGAAACCATTATGGTGATCAAAAGGAAGTGGCAAAGAATTATATCGAGGGTTTATTGAGGCATAACAGGAGATGTGATAATGTTTTGGACATGGCCATAATTCAAGGTAACAAGGCATTGGCTAAAAAAATTATTACGATGTATCAACATGACATGACAGATTATTATATAGGTCTCGGTCACACCTGGATTAAGGGTTTTTGTTGGAAATCAAAAAAAGCAGCACAAAAAAAATTTGATGATGCTGTAATAGAAGGAGTATTTAACAACAAATAGTACAAGAATAAATAGATTGTTGAGGAGATATTTTGCTAAATCAATATATGTAAACAAAAAGATGAGTAATCGGAGATATTGGATGCATCGTATTTCCTATGAAGGAGATATAAAACAGATACTATTAAAGTACGATAATATACTTGTTACGGGATGGGGAAAAGTATCTAATGACACTTTCCTAGCAAAAGTATTTGGTAAAAATCGTGATGATTATAGTTCTATATACTCAAAGGACTTTGGGGGATTGACAAGGAATAGGTTCTGCCTATATATGTTTTTGAATGAATTTCACAAAGGGGATTATGTAATCGTTCCCGGTATTAAGGATTTCAGTGTTTATGAAATTGTAGGTGAAAAGCCTCAGTCTAAAGAGCACATAAAAGAATTCATAAAAACACAGTCATCACAGAGTTTTATACGATATTGTGGGAATTGCTATTATAATCAAAAGGGAGAAGAACTTGAATTGGGCTTCTTTTGGGAAGTGAAGCCTGTTGTTGTCAATGTTCCACGAGATGGTTTCGCCGATAACAATCTGCAACGGAGACTGAAATTTCAAATGACCAATATTGAAATGACAGATTTGACAGATGAAGTAAATGAAGCCATCAAATCCTTCAAATCTGGTAAAGCAACAAACCTCAAATCAGAATTGACAGAAGGAGCGCGTGATGTAATCCTAAAAAAACTTCAACTAAAAATTAATGATTCAGGATTTGAGAAGGTGGTTAAATGGTACTTGGAACGTTTAGGAGCAACATCTGCATTTATTCCGGCAAAGCGTCGTTTGTCTCACTCCCAAGGCGATGCAGATGTTATTGCGCTTTTCGATGAACTTCGAATTGCACTTTTTGTTCAGGTTAAGCAATACGATAATCAAGTTGACAAAAAAGCATTAGAACAAGTAGTGCTTGCTTATGAGTCATATAAAGACCAATTTCCTGATCGCACGTCAATTCTTTGGGTTGTTACTACTTGCAATTCTTTTTCTCAAGAAGCACAAGATTATGCAAATGAGAATAATGTCCGGTGTATTAGTGGAGAGGAATTTGCTGATATGATATTAGAAGCAGGAATTAAAAATATGAATATTTAAGCCTGGTGTAAATTGCATACAGACATCTCATGGATATAACGCCCGAGGCAAAATACGATGAAGCTTTCGGTGAAAAAGAAGAGACTGTAAAAGAGGAAGTCCAAAGCACTCCAAAAGAATCAAAGAAAAAGCGTAGAAGATAACGGTAATTAACGATGACGCGTAAAGAGATATATACGATTATTGAGAAAGATGATGGCTCCAATATCTGGAGCCACATCTATGATGTCTTTATGTTTTGTACCATCATTTTAAGTGTGGTGCCGCTGATGTTTTGGGATGAGTATCCAATATTCTTGTATATTGAGGTATTTACCACAATCATCTTCATCATTGATTACATCTTACGATGGGTGACAGCCGACTTTAAATTAGGTAAGGGGTCTCACTCCTTTGTGAGTTATCCTTATAGCTTCTGGGCTATAATTGACTTGCTGTCGATATTGCCAAGTTTCCATATCTTGAGCCCCAACTTCAAGATATTGAGAACGATGAGAATGCTGAAGATTCTGCGATTAATGAAGGCCTTGCGCTATTCCAGCCAATTGTTTCTCTTCGTTGAGGTCTTGAAAAAAGAGAGGAAGGTATTATCGGCTGTGCTACTCTTTGCTGCTGTCTATGTTTTCGTGACGGCATTAGTTATGTTTAACTTTGAACCTCGCATCAACCCCAATACTGGGCAGGAAACGTTTAGATCATTCTTCGATGCAATCTATTGGTCAACTGTGACGCTAACCACAGTGGGGTATGGTGACTTGTGCCCTGCAACAGATTTAGGTAGGCTTATCAGTATGTTCTCTTCACTCTTTGGTGTGGCTATTATTGCATTGCCATCAGGCATTATTACAGCCAGTTACTTAGAGGAACTGCGCAGTATTAAGGAAAAAGAGAAAACGAAGAATGACGAGGGATAGTTTCCATCTGTTACAACAACTCTACGCAATCCATGCTGTAACTTACAAGGAATGGCCGATGATCTCTTTTGTTAGGGAATATGTGAGGGTTCATATTCCAGAAGCAGAGGTGCGGATGGACAGGCTTGGGAACCTTTATATCACAAAAGGTGAATCTGGCGAAGGATATCCTACACTTACTTGCCATCTGGATCAAGTGCAGAAAATACATAGCGAGGATTTTGAAGTTCGCCAAGATGGAGACAAACTCTATGGATGGTCGGAAACTAATCAACAGAGTGAAGGTCTTGGAGCTGATGATAAGAATGGTATTTGGATATGTCTCCGTTGCTTGGAAGAATGCCCCTGCCTGAAGGTCTTTATGGCTATAGGCGAGGAGAAAGGTTGTATAGGAAGTAACAGGGCAGATATGTTTTTTTTTGAAGATAGCCTCTATGTGCTGGAACCTGACTGCAAAGGTGGCGAGGAGATCCATGTTGTTCTGAAAGAGATTCCATGTGCCAGTGATGAGTTTATAGAGACGTTGCAAGCTGAGGTTAATGGTTTCATCTTTACTGAAGGAAAGACGAGTGACATCTTTGCATTGACTCTGAATAACATTGGAGTCAGTTGTGCCAACATTCCAGCGGGCTATCATCTTCCGCATAAAGATGATGAATATACACTCATCTCAGAATTGGAACATTCGTTCGAGTTCATTAAACAGACGGTGTTAAGAATAAATAAACGCTATCCTTATGAATATAAGTCTGAGACACAAAGAATGGTAGAGAAGTGGCTATGAAGAGATGGCTTTTCATACTGATGCTGCTCAGTGCAGTTCCGTTCACAACGGTCTGTCATGCAGAAGGCGAAGATTCATTGGTGTTGTCTCTGCCTCGAATTGATTTGGCAGAGCAGATACTGAAAAGGGCTGGCTATACCGTATCTTACAATGCTAACCTGCGTATTCCCAACTGGGTGGCATGGCATTTGACAGCTGAGCATGTTATGGGAGCGGTTCCCAGACCCAGCGGTAATGCCTGGCACGAGGACGATGAGGTTCCTTGTCCAAGAGCCACTAATGAAGATTTTAGAAATAGCGGATGGTCGAGAGGTCACATGTGTCCAGCTGGTGATTGCAAATGGGACGAGCTGGTGATGTATGAATCATTTTTATATACGAATTGTTGCCCTCAGGATCGTAGCTTTAATAGTGGAGACTGGAACGAAATAGAAATAAAGTGCAGGCGTTGGGCTGAAAAATATGGGGATGTTTATATCGTATGTGGCCCCATTTTGTATAATCAAGAGCACAGGACAATCGGAAAGAATCGTATCGTAGTGCCTGAGGCATTCTTTAAAGTTGTTCTTTGTTTCATCGATGGGAAGCCTGAGGGTGTTGGGTTTATCTGTAAGAATGAGAACGAAGGTAAACAGGTGAGTAGTTACGTCAATACGATTCACGAAGTGGAGCGTATCACAGGCTATATCTTCTTTCCTTCTCTTCCTGCGGAATGGAAAGACTATGCAAAAGGTAGGATTTCGTCTTTATTAAAATAGTGATAACATGAGAAAGTGGTTAATTATTCTGATGACATTGCTAGCTATTGGTGCTTATGCTCAGCGCCAGCAGATCTCGTATATTGAGGAGACAAAGAATTGGTATAACGTTTATGACGAGGCGGGAAAGAAGATTGGTGGCCTTTCTCGTAGCAGCGTAGGTGATTTGAAAGGGTGGGGTAGTGACTTCTTCGTGGCGAAGTACTACTCCTTCTATCGCATCTACGACGCCAAAGGCAAGGTGCTGAAAGCCATGAACGTCTCTGACGTCGGCGAGATCGTCGGCGTGTCGGGCAACACCATCACGAGCCGCAAGGGCAGTTGGATATTCACCTGGAACAAGGACGGAAAGAAACTTAGTGCTAGATCGGTGAATTGAAAAAAGCCGTGACGGCATAATCAGCGCTATTCTTTCACAAACCCTTTGTTCTTCCACTTCCCTGACCGCCAGCGGCGCATGAGGATGACGCCCCGGATGTTCTCGTCGAGGGCAAAGCCTACCCACATGCCCACGAGGCCAAAGCCCAGTGGAATGCCGATGACATAACTCAGCCCCACGGCGATGCTCCAGTTGAAGATGATGGCGATGACCACAGGATAGATGGCATCGTCCGTGGCTCTTAGGGTACCAACGGCGAAGATGTTCGATGTGCGGCCAATCTCCAGAAACCAGTCGATGAAAAGCACCCATACACCCATCGCAATGATTTCGGGATTATCTGTAAAGGCACGGTCACCGACTACTCAGGCTCTTCTGATTTCACCCAAGGCAACAGCGTCGTTGCTACCAACGACATCATCCAGCAAAACCTGTTGGATGCTGTCCAAGCCGTAGATTAGAGTATTCTTATAGATACTCAAAGTTGACACCGGACTTCTAAATGGTAGTTAGATTCTTAATGGAACGCGCATGCTTGAATAAGCGATTTGTTGAGAAAATCGTTTATTACAATAACCTTTTTAGAATAAAATTTGGTTGTTACAATAAGTTTATTTACCTTTGTAGCCAAGAACTACAATTTATTAATAATATTACACATCGTTCCAGACCCCGTGTGTTCATGCCATTTCTCAATGAATTCCATCAGCATTCTCCACATGAACATGAATAGGCATGTGCTCCTCAGAATAGAAGTAGAATCGCAACCCAAACGCTAAGAGTATTGTTGGCATATAATCGCTATTTTTGTGCAAATACAGGGATAATTTTTTATCCCTCCAAATGTTTCGAAGCGGCTTCCATGGCCTTTGCCGTCTCGAGGTTCCGTCTCATATAGTCGGCAAAGTCTTTGGAGCTCATTGGAGATTTCTTGAATTCTACGATTTTCTTCATC
>OCTX012260991.1_pt1 | contig 15863 bp, 14 predicted proteins | sample 1539691 | NCBI WGS metagenome assembly OCTX01 (sample SAMN02144231, study PRJEB22623) | gut metagenome | biome: sheep rumen | host: Ovis aries | place: New Zealand | reverse complement strand
CCGGTAATCTCACGGAAATAGGGATATACGCCAGCCTCCATGAATTTCTGAGGCTCGCGATAATGCTTGTACTTTTCTTGTAATTGTCCCATTTTTATATAGGTGTAGCTATGCTACTTTTGAAATTTGGTGCAAAGTTACACAATTTTTATCAAACAGTGCAAAAAAAATCATATATTTCGCCTTTTAGCACAAATTTATTTCCTTTTCACCCCATTTTTCATGCTTTTTTTGTAATTTTGCATCACGATGAGCAACAAAAAACACATTATATTCATTATAAATCCCATATCGGGCACGCAGAAAAAGGACGATTTTCCTGAACTTATCGACCAGATGCTCGATCATTCGAAGTTCGATATCGAGCTGCGCTTCACCGAGTATAGGGGTCACGCTGCTGAGATAGCCCGCCAGAGTGCTGCTGACGGCATTGACGTGGTGGTAGCTGTCGGAGGCGACGGTACCGTCAACGAGGTGGCTCGCTCGCTGGTACACACCAATACCGCCTTGGGCATCATTCCTTGTGGTTCCGGCAACGGGCTTGCGCGTCATCTCTGCATCCCCATCGATGTGCGTGGTTCCCTTCAATTGATCAACAACTGCGCCATTGAATCCTTCGACTATGGTGTCATCAATGGTCAGCCCTTCTTCTGCACCTGCGGCATGGGCTTCGATGCCTTCATCTCGCTCAAATTCGCAGAGGCAGGCAAGCGCGGACCCATCACCTATATTGAGAATGTGCTGAAAGAAGGACTGAAATATCGCCCTGAGACCTATGAGATTGTCGACGATTCAGGCACTACTCGCTATCGCGCTTTCCTCATCGCCTGCGCCAATGCTTCCCAATATGGCAACAATGCCTATATTGCTCCAGGTGCTACCATGAGAGATGGCATGATGGACGTTATCATCATGGAACCCTTCGATGTTCTTGATGCCCCACAGATTGCTGCCGACCTGTTCATGAAGACGCTGGGCAACAATTCCAAGATCAAGACCTTCCGCAGCAAGAGCATCCATATCCATCGCACAGAGCCTGGTGCCATCCATGTCGATGGCGACCCACTCATGACCGGTAAAGATATCGATGTCAACATCGAACCCATGGGCATCCGCATCATCACCAATCCCAATGCCCCTGAGGATACAGCCCAGCCCAATCAGGTGCTTAATGCCTTCAGCGACTTCTTTAATAATATTAATAATGTACGCGAGGATATTGTCGACGACCTTGAAAAGGGAGGACGTAAGATTCAGGCCATCAACAAGGTTCTGTTGCGTAAACTCAGGAGCTAACCAGACAGAGAACCCATGCAAACACTCCTGGTCATACTAGTCCTTATCGTCGCCGTTGGCTATGCTTCCCTGCGCATTTTCAGGATGATAAAGGGCACTACCGACCCCTGTGACGGGTGTGAACTGAAAAAAAACTGCAAAAAGTTTGGTCAATCCCGAAAAATATAGTACCTTTGCATCCGCTAAGCAAGAAACAATGGTGCCTTGACTTACAGTCTTGTCACCTCGCGCTCGAAAGAGCTGATGCAAGCATCGCTCTTTACTCGCTTACTCGGTGCCTTGGATGAGTGGCTTAGTCTACGGTCTGCAAAACCGTCCACGGCGGTTCGAATCCGCCAGGCACCTCTTAGTAAGTTCGGGGATTCCTTTAAACAAAGGAGTTCCCGATTTTTTTTGCCAAAATTAAAGGCCTTAATGCATTTTAAACGGTTCATATAGCTATTTTCTCCGAAAAGTTTTGTATTTTTGCAGGCAGAGAACTATAAAAATTTGCAATATGAAAAAACATTTTCTGATTATTATCTTTGCACTCGTTGCATTATCAAGTAGTTGCGACAACAACGACAACCCCTCAGTCAATCCGCCGTCGAAGGATTTCTTCCCGTCATGGAACCAATGTGAGGCACTGACCCTCCTGCAGGAATATGTCGAGGACGTCACCGACCCGCGTTCTGCCAATTTCATCAGTGCCGAAGACCGTATTGCCACCTTCGACATGGATGGTACGTTCGTGGGCGAGCTCTACCCTACCTATTTCGAATATAACATGCTGGAATATCGCGTCCTCGACGATCCTTCCTATAAGGACCAGGCACCCGCTGATGTTCGTGAGGCCGCTCAGAACATCCGCGATTTCGTGCGCAAGGGCACCCCACTCCCCAATCAGTTCGACTTGAAGCATGCCCGTGCAGCTGCCAAAGCCTATGCCGGCATGACCATTGCCCAGTTCGACGCCTATGTGAAGGCCTACGCCGCCTTCCAAGCCAACGGCTTTACGGGTATGACCTACGGTGAGAGCTTCTATAAGCCCATGCTCGAAGTCTTCGACTATCTGAAGGCCAATGGCTTCACCTACTATGTCGTTTCCGGTTCCGACCGCTTCATCTGCCGTTCACTCGTCGAATCTATCGGTATCGACAAGAACAGAGTGATTGGTATGGATGTGTGGTATAAGTCAAGCAAGCAGGGCGATAATGCCGGTGTCAACTACAATATGGGTAGCGACGAAGACCTGATTCGCACCGACAGTCTGCTTATCAAGAACCTCAAGACCAACAAGGTGCTCCAGATTTCGCAGGAGATTGGCAAGGTACCCGTACTGTCCTTCGGCAACAGCAGTGGCGATGAAGCCATGCACAACTATTGCAAGGGCAACCAGAAGTATCGCACCGCCACCTTCATGCTCGTAGCCGATGACGACGTCCGCGACCATGCCGACTTGGCAGAGGGAGCCAGACGTGAGGCCAAGTGGCGCCAAAACGGCTATACCGTCATCTCGATGAAGAACGACTTCAAGACCATCTACGGCTACGGCGTTCAGAAGACCGATTTCATCTTCCCCGAAGAATAAACATTACATTAATAACAGAAACAATATGAAAAAGATTTTGCTCAGTGCCATGATGATCATGGCGATGATGTGCGCTACAACAAATGCCAGCGCTCAGGATCATAAGTGCGACAAGAACAAGAAAGAATGCTGCGAGAAGAAACAGGCTTGCTGCGAGAAGAAGGACGCCAAGGCTTGCTGCGAAAAGAAAGAGGCTAAGGCCTGCGAGAAAAAGGAGGCTAAATCTTGCTGCGAGAAAAAAGACGCTAAATCTTGCTGCGAGAAAAAAGACGCTAAAACCTGCGAGAAAAAAGAGACCAAGGCTTGCGAGAAAAAGTGCAAGAAGTAATCTTTTAAACAATCATACAGGGGGGTTATTCCCCCTGTTTTTTTATAGACTTGGACATCTCCCAAATCGTCTTCACGCTCAGCTCTTGCATTTTAATATAGCCTCGTGTCACCTTATTGATTGCGATTTCTTTTAAATAGCCTTGTTGTACTAAGTCGGTAAGATCCTTTCTTGCTGTCATAGAAGAGACGGAGAACAATTCCTGCACGTCCTTCACCGTCATGATGGTGTCTGGCTCTTCTGTCAGTCTTTGAAGAACCAAAGCCTGCCTCTGATTAACGTTACCTGCCAGCATAAATGCATTAGCGGCTTTCTTCTCCTGTTTCTTCCGCTGAATATAATCACGAAGTTGCTGGAAGGAGATTTCCAACGCTTTCAGATTGTAGGCAACAAAATAGCCCATATCGTTTCCATCGTTCTCTGTATAGCGAAAAGATTTCTCGTAACTGGCTTTTGATTTAGAGATAACTCTGGAAATAGACATGTATTCAGTCAGTTTATAATTCTCTTTCAGCATGTACCAATAGAACAAAGCACGAGCCGTCCGTCCATTGCCATCCACAAAAGGATGCATATAAGCCAACATGAAATGAATGATGATGCCTTTAATGATAGGATGAATGAACATCCTTTGGTTATCGTTGTTGAAGAAGTCGCACAGCGTTTCCACAAATTCTGGAATGTCTGTAAAGGTAGGAGGTGTATAAATAATATCACCATCAACCATATCAGCCACAACAACTTTATCATTTGTTCTGAAGCATCCTGCATCATTTGGATTGTCCAAAGTTTTCTCCGTCATCAGCCTATGGATATATAATAACGACTCTTCTGTCAAAGGCTCGTCTTTATGGTCAACAATATATTGAATGGTACTATAATTGTTGGCTATCATCTGTTGTGCTTTGTTTTGAGGAGACTTTTTTTTCCTTAACATCTCCTTTGCCACGACACGAGTTGTGGAGGCCCCTTCCATCTTACTGGAATAGATAGCCTCTTCCATCAAAGAACTCGACAGATAGTATTTTTTTTCCGGGCTTTGGGTGTCATTGTCGGCTTCCCAGAAGCTGCCGAACTTCATGTCAAATTCATGACACATACGCAGCATCTTGCTTGTAATACAGAGATTGATGCCGTATTTGTCCCACACAGGAATCATGCTTCTAATTCGTGAGGCTTTCACTTGTGTCCAAAGCATTTGTGGAGTATAGCCTTCAGGTAGAGACTTATATTTTACTTTATCCCAATACTCGTAGTCTGAATTGATTTTGTCTACGAGTTTCTCTATCTCCGGATTGCTTTTCTTAAACAACACGTTAATTAGAGTCTTCCTGTCTATTTTTGGAGGCAATTCTATCATAAATACATCATATTGTAAATCTGCTGCAAAGATACAAAAAAAGAATTTAAAATTCTGCCAATTCTTGCAAGTTTTTGCAAAATTAGCAAGAATTTGTTAGTTTTAGAGTCTATAACCTAACTTCTCAAAGAGGGCTTTTAGTTCTTTGTTACTTGCAGTGTACTTCCACCTTATTATATATAAAAGAGCCACAGGATGTGACAACCTCACACCGGGACAGAGGCACGGTGTGACTTTTTCTTCTGGGGCGAAAATTATCTTCTAAAATTTGGAGGATATTGAAATAATCACTACCTTTGCAGTATAAAATACATAATAGTCATGGACGAAAAGAATAAGGATATCAAATCAGAAGGCATGATGGCTCAGGAACCTTCGTTAGCCGAAATGACTCTTACGGAACATAAAGAAGTGGATTACACTTTCGGTAATCACGACTTTGGTTATCCTCATACCCTTGAGGAATTGGAGACTGCCTTGGACAATGCAGATGCTCAGCGCAACGATCCATCGAAATGGATATCCTCTGTAGAATTTCATACTCGCCTTGAAAACAAATATCCATGGCTAAGGTAAAATGGAACGACTTGGCTGCCAGTCAGCTTGAGAATCATTTAGACTATGCTTTGGAAGAGTTCGGACAGAAATGTGTGCGAAATTGGTATCGTGACATCCAACATATAGAATCCCGCTTAACCCTTCAGCCATTATCTTACCCCAAAGTATCTGCCCTTGAACATCGTGAAAAGGATTATCGAGGAGCTACCATCATGCAATCATTCCAACTGATTCATTATTACGACACAGATACCGACACTGTTTACATTGATGCTATCTGGGATATGCGCATGAATCCGTTAAAGCTTGAACAGATTTTGTAGCGTCACACCGTATGAGACAGGTATCTGTACCCTGGTTCAAGTTCCCTGGTTCACGGGATTTCATCAATTATTGAGGGTCTTCTATTTCATCCGCAGCCTTAGGATAATTCATCGCTATGGTTTTAGCATTGTCCTCTGATGGAACGTCTTTCACGTTTGCACGAATCATTGGAGTATATTCCTCGATAATATGACGCCAGTCGTTGAGTTTCATTCCCCCATATCGCTCGCCAAACTTCTTGATCACTTCTTCCTGAATGCTCAAGTCGCTTATTTCACGATCCATGTGTAGCAAATCAAATATCAGGTTGCGAACCTCTTTGTCATCCTCCACATGATGAAGCTTGGAGGTCAGACCTTTGTAAACAGTCTCAAACACTCGCAAATTAATGAAGTTCATGAAGTCGGGGTTATCCAGATAGTTCCTGCAGAACTCCGTATTCTCACTAAGCATTTGTGCCACAATCATCATCAGCGAGCTAGCACATTGCTGCATGGCCGTTTCTTTATTACTGTTCTTGGCAGCATTAACAAAAGTCTCGTCAGTAGCTAATCGTTCAGGCAACTCGTCGAGTTGTTTCTTTGCCAATTCAATATTCTGCCAGTTAATGCTGTTAAACTCATCCAAGATATCGCTGAGCTTAGCCATATCCGGCTGTTGTGGAGCCTTGGGACCACCTACAGGAATAGGATCTATTTCAGAGTTTCTATTCTCCAGCTCTATTTTCTGTTCTTCATTCTTGATAATGCGATATTGGTCAAAATCAATAGCCTCTATCAAACCCTCTGTAAAGTCTTCATTCTTCAGTTTGGGCAGCTTTGTAACTAACAGAGAATAATAGGTATTCAGCATCTCCCACTCTATACTCTTGAAAGGCATTACTGCAGCTATGAATGGATAGGTACGGCAGAAACTCTTCATGCTACTCTTACAGCGTATTTTCGCATTATCGTCCAGTTTTCTGAACCTCTCAACAGCCACGTTGATAATGGGGTCAATCGTCTCTCTTGAAGCCCCAGACCAATATTTCTCATTCAGTTCTTTGACCTCTTCTTCCGTATAGATGTTAGCATCCTCAACCTCTGCAATCAAGTCGTTCAGTTTGTTGGGGTCTGTTTCCTTAGAAAGAATGGTTGTCTTATAGAAACGTTGGAAACTCTGCTGAATGCTGTCAGCATCGTTACAGAAATCCAGCACAAAGGTATCTCGTTTCTTGGGGTGACAACGATTCAGACGCGATAATGTCTGAACGGCTTTCACATCCGTCAGCACTTTATCGACATACATCGTATGCAGCAAAGGCTGGTCGTAACCAGTCTGGAACTTATCAGCCACCACCAATATGCGATATGGGTCATGCTCCATATTCTCCTCAATATCTTTTGAGGGGAATCCGTTGATGTCAGCCTCCGTTACGCTCTTGCCTCCATACTCCTTAGCTCCTGAGAAAGCAACGATAGCCTTATAGGGACTTTTGCGCTCTTCCAACAAACGCTTAATCTCATAATAGAATTCTATGGCTCGCAAGATGCTGCTTGTCACCACCATAGCCCTTGCCTGACCACCAACCTTACCTTTATCTATTACCTGCGTGTGGAAGTGTTCAACGATGATGCTGGCCTTCTGCTGTATCGTTTCAGGCTGAGATTCCACAAAAGCACGCAGTTTCTTCGATGCCTGTTTCTTGTCAAACTCTGGGTCATCCTCTACTGACTTGATAATTTTGTAGAAGCTGTTATAAGTGGTATAGTGAGCCAATACGTCCATGATAAACCCTTCTTCAATAGCTTGTTTCATGGTGTATTCGTGGAACGGGCGATGCTCTATCTCACCATCAGGCTTTGGATAGGCTGTACCAAACATCTGTAGCGTCTTGTTCTTGGGTGTGGCCGTGAAGGCGTAGTAGTTGGCATTCTTCACCATTTCCCTACCCTCAATGATTTTCGTCAGACGGTCTTCCAAATCTTCCTCATCATCACCCGCATTACCACTCAGCGCTATATTCATCTTCGCACTCAGCGAACCATTCTGACTCGAATGAGCCTCGTCAATAATGATACCAAATCGTTTATGCTTCAGTTCCGTGCCTATAGCCTCCAAAATAAATGGGAACTTATGCACAATGGAAATGATTATCTTCTTGCCACTTTCCAGATGTTCTCTCAACGACTGGGCACTATCTGCCCAAGCCACCAAGTTCTGCAGGCGTTTGAAAGCTACAATATTATTCTTGATTTGAGTATCCAGGTTCACGCGGTCTGTCACAACGATGACACTATCCAACAATGCTTGTGTTCCATCCAATAATCCCACCAACTGATAGGCCAGCCACGTGATGGAGTTCGACTTTCCTGAACCTGCCGAGTGTTGAATCAAGAACCGCTGCCCTACTCCTTTGGCCTTCGTCTCTGCCAACAATTTACGCACACAATCCAGCTGGTGATAGCGAGGCCACACCACACTTTGTTTCTCCGTGTTCGTTTTTGGGTCCAGGCGCTTTACTACCTGAGCATAGTTCTCGATGATATCGCTCAGCGATTCCTTTTGCAATATCTCTTCCCATAGATAAGCTGTACGAACACCATTTGGATTCACAGGATTTCCAGCACCTCCATTTACACCTTTATTAAATGGCAGGAACCACGACCCTTTTCCGCATAGCCAAGTACACATCTTGATGTCGTCGTCATCCACAGCGAAATGAACTGCACAACGCTTTGGAGCCAGCAAGGGATCCTTTGGATCACGGTCTGTCTGGTACTGCTTCACGGCATTCTCTACCGTCTGCCCTGTATAATGGTTCTTCAGTTCCATTGTGATGAGAGGCAGGCCATTTAGCGACACCATTAGGTCTATCCGGTTGTCATTCTCCTTGCTATATGCCAACTCCTTCGTCACGCAGAAAATATTCTTCCTATATAGTTCCTGCGCCGTTGGATTCAATTCTGAGGGTAACGGATAGTACATATCGAAGAGTTCCGATATAAAGCGGAATCCCTTTCTCATCACATCCGTCACGCCACGATTAGCCAATTGCTTTGCCAACTCCGTGAAGAACCTGCGTTCTGATATTGCATTACTGAAGCATGCCGTATTCTCCACCTTCTTCTTTTGCGTAGAGAGCAAGAAGCGCTTTACTCGCTCCGTATCCAGAGCGTAGTCTTTCACGTAGTCATTGGTCGTTCCCTCTTCATATCCCTGCTTGTCTCTCAGGTAAGCAAGGATCGTATCTTCGAGGTTCATTTCACTTACATTTGTTGGCATAATCTTATCTCATTTTTATTTCTTCTATTCCAAACGATAGTGACACCTTTTTTATCTGAAGAGTATTAATCTCTCAGAATATTTTGGAAGTGTCAGAATTATTTTATACCTTTGCACTACCTAATAGCAATTATATGGACGAATTACAAAACATTCAGAATCTCATATATGTCATTCGCGGACAGCGTGTAATGCTCGATTTCGACCTCGCTATGTTATATGAAGTTGAAACCAGGTCTCTTAACCAAACTGTCAAGCGCAATGCCAGGCGTTTTCCCGATGACTTTATGTTCCAGTTGACAGAACAGGAATGGAGTCTTATCTCATCACAATTTGTGATGACATCAAGAATGAAGCGCCCCAAGAAATCTCTACCATACGCTTTCACAGAACTTGGTGCCTTGATGCTGTCGAAAAGCCTCGCCGTCCCATTGGTTTTATTCAGCCAAAAGACGAGGAGGATTCCTAACTTCCTTGTGTCACTATGTCAAAGAACTCTTGCACGAAGATTCTTCTTTCGTGCTTTTTTATATCGTTTCGTTTTGTACGTTAACTTGTCCTGTCACCACATCAGCGATTAGACGCTGTTTATATTCCTTCAAGTAGTCTATCTCTGCCTGAAGTTCCGTTGTCAGAGTATCTATCTTCTGGCACTTCTCTTCGATATAGGCAACAATAGCTTGTTGCTCATCAAGAGAAGGAAGAGGAATGTATTTTCTACCCAACATCTGGTAATTGATATTTTGTCCTTCTCGTATGCCTGTAACACAAGTCTGAAGCAACTGAATAAAAGGATAGCATTTAAATAAAAACTTAAAATACTCTGCACAAACAGCATCTTTAGGCGTAAGGATGGTATATGCAGCACTAATAATTCCTTGATAATACGCATACTCTATACCTCCTTCAAAAGAACGCAGGCTTATAACAAAGTCGCCAACCTTCACGAATTTCAATCCCTCAAATCCTTTATTCACAACCACTACACGATTTTGATACATTGATTGAGGAATAACACCTTGTGATTGTGTCGCACACAAGATAGGTTCATCAGGATGATTCTTTTCAGAGCGTTCCGTAAAACAATATTTCATTTTACGTTCTTCCCAATGTGCTGGAATCTGACCAAAGAAAGTTGTTCGACCATCTTTCAACTTTACATTAGGATTTAATCCCTTTGTGACGGCTTCGGCAATTGTTTTCTGTTTGAGTTCTTGAAGAAGCTGTATCTCTTTCTCCTTATCTTCTACGTAAGCATCTATCTTTGAGGTTTTGCTTTCCAAGTAACTCACAATCTTTTCTTGCTCGGCAAGAGGAGGGAGAGTGAATGAAGAAGATATGAATTTTTTTATATTAACCGAAGGTATTGTACCTCCATTATCAAACCATGTCATATCAACACATTTCATTATATAATATGCATAGCTTATATTTATATCTTCTGTAATTCCCATTCGTCTCACTATTGCAGAACAGTTGTTGTCTATACAACAAGGAACTATATTTATTTTACGATGATTCTTTTTGAGTGCTTCTCCAATTTTAGAGAAAAGTATAGAACCTGCAGGAATTATGTTGTAGGATTCTTTTTTAACCATTTGCTCGGTAACATAATTTTTAGCAATGGAAATGCAGTTAGACTTGCCATTAAGATCACTAACTTTCAGAAAAGGATAATCTCCTGATGAAAGTCCCTGATATTCAATTTTAAATCCATTTCCATTTGCCACGGAGAAAAAAGACTTAAATCGTCTAATTTCCCAATGCTCAGGTATCATCCCAATCCATGAAACATTACTGTTTTTATATGAACTATACGTCTCCATACTACTTTCCTAAGATTTCGTTCAACAATCCATCTGTGCGCTCCTCAATAGCACGAATATCACTACTGATTTCGCTTAGGCTACGCAATTCTTTGGGCTTATAGAAATACTTGGTGAATGAGAGTTCATAGCCTGTCTCTATACTGCTCTTGTCAAGAATTGCATCAGGGCTGTATGGCAATATCTCATTCTGGAAGAAACCTTCGATGCCTCCCTCATAGCGGAAAGGGATAATCTCTGTGTCCTTGCTCTTCTTATCGATGACAGGCACACCCTTCTTACAGATGATGTTTCCTTGTTCATCACGCTGGGGCTGGTACACTTTTACGCTCCAATAGCCAAATTCGTTGTTAGGGAAGATTTTGCTTTGGGGTGTTTCCTCAAAGTCCATCAGCAACTTGATAATCTGCTCACGATCTGTTTCAGATGTCTCACAATTCTTCATGCCCAGATTCTTGCGCAAGGGAGACTTAATCTCTGTGGCATCTATCAATTGCACATATCCTTTACGGCGCTCTTCCTTGCGATTGGTCACCACCCAAATATAGGTGCCAATACCCGTATTATAGAAGTCGTTTTCAGGCATCGCTATAATGGCCTCCAGTAAATCATTCTCAATGATATACTGACGAAGATTGCTGGCACCAGAACCTGCATCACCCGTGAAAAGACTACTACCATTATGCACCTCTACAATACGTGTACCCAACTGAGTATCTTCACGCATACGAGACAGGTTGTTAGCCAAGAACATCATCTGCGCATCACCAATGTCTGGAATGAAAGAATAGGTTTTGCCATGATGGTCTATGACCTCGAAACGACTGTCTGTGAACTTCTTCTTGTCCTTTTCGTCTAAGCCACGCTTCTTCAAGTCCTCTTTCCAAGGTGTGCCAAAGGGAGGGTTCGAAATACAGAAGTCGAAGGTCTCGCCAGCATGTCCGTCACGAGAGATGGTACTGTCGTAAGCTATGTATTCTCGCTGTTCTGCGCCATACTGATATTGGAAAGCCTTGATGTTGCCACTAATCATAAGGTCGGCCTTACAAGTGGCAAAGGTATGAGGCTCCAGCTCTTGTCCGAAGATATTGATGTTAACATGCTTCCCTTGTTTCTCGGCTATCTCCAGAATACGGTCTTGAGCAAGGGTTAATATGCCACCCGTGCCACACGCTCCGTCGTAGATGTGATAGGTATTATCCGTTATCTTATCTGAAATAGGCAATACCGCAAGGTCGGCCAACAGCTTCACATAGTCGCGAGGTGTAAAGTGCTCACCCGCTTCGGTTACGTTGTTTTCTTCATTGAATCTGCGAAGCAACTCTTCGAAGATAGTTCCCATTGTATGGTTGTCAAGAGCTGGCAGTCGCACGTTGCCTTTGTCATCTAAAACGGGTTTATTAGAGAGGTTAATCTTATCGTCCGTAAACTTCTCGATGATACTGCCCAGGCGCTCAGCCTCTGTTAGGTTGTCCACCATTTGGCGAAGATGGAACTTATCAATAATATCCTGAACGTCCTTGCTGAAACCATTCAGATAGTCGTTGAAGTTTATCTTCAAGCGTAAGGGGTCCGTCTCGCTCTTCAACGTCTTCATGGTAAACTTCGACGTGTTGTAGAATGGATAGCCAGTCACGTTATACAGAATAGGGTCCTGATTCTGAATCTTGTTATTATCCAGCAACTCTTTCTGCGTCAACAACTGCTGCTTGGTCGGCTCCAACAATACGTCGATTCGACGAAGCACCATCATGGGCAGGATGATCTTCTTATAGTCACCCTTCTCGAAGGCATAGACAAGTACATCTGTTGCAATGTTCCAGATGAACGAGAATAATTGGTTATATTGTGATTGGTTCATATCATGCATTATGTTTATTATTGCACCATACTATCCAATCACGCCAAGACACAAAAAGTGTGGTACACCTTTTGCGTATAGCTTTGAGGTAGCGTAGGAAGGAAACCCCAGATTACAAACAAGTATGCACCACACCGAAGTGTAAATGCATCGCTATCAAATGTAATCTAAGGTGCCCTGTCCAGACACCTATCCAGATATTATTTCTGTGCGATCTTTTATTTCCAAACAGTTTCCTACGCTTTTGGCTATACGCGAAATAATAGCTGATGCTATGTTTTTTTCCCTCAAAAATCATACTGGCACCTCCACTGAGCTTGCTCCAGTAATCAAGTGCAAAAGTACTAAGAAATGGGCAAAAAAGCAAATTTTTTAGCGAGGAAATCAAAAAAGGTACATGTTTTTTGGGGTTTTGGGCGTATTTTTCGAAAAAAATACGAGAAATACTTGTGTAATAGGATTCATGGTGTTAACTTTGTAACAGAAATTTGTGATTTGTAAGAATAATGGACAAGAAAGTAACACTAATCATGTCGCCAGGTTCTCTCTGCTGGGCTTCCTTTCTTAAAATGGGAGCCCTGCGGGAGAACTCTCCAACCTCCATCTTGTAATTTGAGAGAACTATCATGTGTGCTGTGACTAGGCGTCAAGCATGCTATTGTCAAATTACAACACTAAAATTGTATGAAAAAACTAAATGGAAACGAAAGTCTCCTAGCTCTTGTGTTGTCTGGTAAAAGACCCGAATTTAGAGCTATCCTCGAAAAATTGGAACCTCATCTAAAGGGAATGGATAATAGTAAAAATCCGGAAAGATGGAACCATCTGGAATTTGATTTTGAACATATCCATAAAGTAGATGTTTATATTAGATTTGCCCCTATCTTCGAAAAGGAATGTCTTATGGTAAAGAAGAAAGATTTTGCCAGACATCTGGCCATGCATAGCAATTTGGCCGATAATGAAAACTATGAGATCAGAGTTGAAACAATATATCACGGTCTTAAATATTATAAAAAATTATACCAGTCATTTTCTGTCAGAAATTAACTAAACTAATTATATGATAACAGCAACTAATAATACATCATTTAATTTAATTCGTCAGTCGGTCGTCAACAATTCGATGACCGACAATGAAAAACTTTTGGAGGAGCAGCGTGTAACTTGTGAGAAAAAACTACCTCCGATGGAGTTCCTGTTCCGCGTATTCGGTAAGCCATGTTTTCCGCGTGGCGAACTGGTAGGCGTGACGGGTAAGGCCAAGAGCGGAAAAACACTTTTCAACTCTATGCTTATGGCTTGTTGCGTCCGCGAGGAAGTGCTGCAAATACAGCGTCCCTTCGAGGATGTTGACGGCACTTGGCAGTGCAGCCCCATCAAGTGTCTTTGGTATGACACAGAGCAGAGCGAACAGTCAACACAGGAAATTCTGACCAACCGTATCTTACGGATGGTGGACATCCCTTCAGACAGCGATGTGCAGCCAACAGATTATTACGATATCTTCAACGTTCGCTGTCTCAAATACAAGCAACGCCTCGACCTGTTTGAGGTGGCTGTAAAAAAGTATCATCCAGACTTGGTGATGCTCGATGGTTTGCGTGACCTGATGTCAGACATCAACAATGGCAAATTGGCGCAGATAATTATTGACAAACTCATGGCTTTGGCCCAAGAGTACAGATGCTGTATAGTCTGCGTGCTCCACCAGAACAAGGGTGGAGATGATCGCAACCTGCGTGGATGGATTGGCACTGAGTTGACTAACAAGGCCTTCGAGGTGTATTCTTGCGAGAAACTTAAGCCCGAGAACGTATTCGTAGTGGAGCAGACCTTAACCCGCAAATACGACTGGGATGACTATTTGTGCTTCCGCATGGACAGCACAACGGAACTGCCTGTGATAAGTGAAGTGCCCACACGCTATACCCTGATGGGCGGTAATTACAGGGCTGTTACCCAAACGGGCGAGAAACTTCCTGACATGAATCGTGAATGGCTGTGGTTCGACGACAACAACAAGCCACATCCCAAAATCAAGGAACTGTTCTGCGAAGCACTGAAAATGGGGCCACTGTTCTATTCTGACTTGCAGTCAAAAGTCCAGCAGATGCTCAAATGTGGGACGGATATGTGGAACAACACATTCCGTCAGGCTCGCGATAGCGGCATGATAGTCCGGGTGAAGAACCAGAACGGGAAAACAGTGTGGCAGCTTCCTGTCCAACAGCCTGTCCACCAACCGGTACAGCAGGAGATGTTCAACCAGCCTGAGACCGACTAAGGCGAAAGCCCCTCCTCTTAGGCCCCTATATAAGGGGACCTTAGAGGGGGGCTTAGCCACCCAAACGTCGAATCATGAGAATCCCAGAAATCGATAAACACACCTTCAAGGAACTAGAGAAAACCATTGCCCCTATGGTCAAGCACCAGGTAGACATGATGCTGCCTTCCATGCCGATGGTAGAGGCTTGTCGGGCCGACGACTTCGACTTTTTCCAGCCCTTCATCGAGGCGGGCATGTTGACGGTCGAGCAGATGCACCGTGCTGCCCAGCGCTACCACCTCGGCAAGACCAAGAGCGGCGAACCTATCTACTGGATGATTACCGAAATGATGGACCCACTGGATGCTCACATCGGCAATGGTTGGATATCGGACGCACTGAAGAAGCGAGAGCCCATGCTCAACTACTGGCGACCTACGCACTGTCTCTTCGGACTGCACCAGCTGCTGAATCATGAGGGCGATTCCATTGCTATCGTTGAGAGCGAACAGTCGGCTGTGATATTGAGCGAACTCTTCCCCGAGACGCTCTGGATGGCCTACGCCACGATGCCACACCTCATGCCGGACTTCCTGGCTCCGCTGCAGGGTTGTCGCGTCACGTTCTATCCTCGTACCGATGCCACCACGTCGAACTATCTCTTCTTCCTCGACTATGCCAAGCTGGTCAGCAAGCGCTACAACATCGACATCAAGGTCGATAAAACCTTGGAGAACCACGCCACCGAAGATCAGAAAGAGCGGGGCATCGACCTAATTGACTTTATCCTGGAAAATAAACAATAACCATCAAATAATTAACGATAAACTAAAATTCAAACCTTTATGATTAACTTTTATGACCCTAAACGTTCCATTAGTAAACTGCAACTGGCCCTTTGTGCTGGGGTATGTCCACGAGTCTTCGCCTACTACCTGGAGTCTCGCAGGGAGATTCTCGAAGCGATGGGCGTCAGCGTGATTGCGAAGAAGTTGCCGCCCGAGGCCGTCAAGTACGTCTGCGAGGACTACTGCATCGACCTGCCGCCCCACCTTCAGGACCAGAAAGCACTGGCAAAAGCTCCGGAATACCTGCGAAAAGCAATTATTTCGGGTTATTAGAAAAAAAAGTTCGGCAAAAAGGCCCGTATCCTGCAAATGAACTTTCAGAATGTAGTACCTTTGTATCGTCAAAAGATATAGGCTAT